>Ga0076930_100283_pt1 | contig 59869 bp, 51 predicted proteins | sample HotLakConsoUCCRE_FD_71149 | JGI IMG/M metagenome (GOLD analysis project Ga0076930, IMG submission 71149) | Hypersaline microbial mat communities from Hot Lake, Washington, USA - Hot Lake Consortium UCC-RE (version 3) (version 3) ...
TCCAAGGCCTCAATACAGAACTGCACATCCATCGTGTTAGAAATCTGCCAACTCAGCACTTTACGACTAAACCAGTCCATGATGGCCACCAGGTAGAAATGGCCTTTCAACACGGGTAAATAGGTGATATCAGTACTCCACACTTGATTGACCCCGGCGATCTCAACGCCTCGCAGCAGGTAAGGATAGACCTGGTGCTCCGGATGCGACCGGCTCAGCTTCGGCTTAGGATAGATGGCATAGAGACCCATCTGACGCATCAACCGCTGTACCCGTTTGCGATTCACCGAGTAACCCCGCTGTTGGAGATGCACCGTCATCCGACGACTGCCATAGAACGGCGTCTGCAGATATTGCTCATCCAGTAAGCGCAGAATGGTGAGCTCTTCATCTGAGGGCTGCACCGACTGATAGTAAAGGCTAGAACGACGGATATCCAGCAGTTCACACTGGCGTACGAGACTCAGCTCAGGGTGCGCTTCATCTACCAAGGCTTTTCGTTCAGCCAGCCCAGTTGTGCTGAACGCTCGGCTAAAAAATCCCGTTCCACCTTCAGCTTGCCAATCTGACGATACAGTTCGTCCGCCTCCGCTTTGGCCTCTGATGACTCCTTGTTGGCTGATTTGCCAGGGTCAAATAGTTGGCTGGCATTCTCTAGAAGTTGGCGCTTCCAGGTGTTGAGCATCGTGGGATGAATCTCATACTGGCTTGCCAGCTCAGATGCCGTCTTTTCCCCTCGAATGGCGGCAATAGCGATCTTGGCCTTAAAATCTGCACTGTACTGTCGGCGTTTTTTGCTCATGAATAACTCCTATCATTTTTAAAGTGATTCAGAGCTTAAGCACCTGTCCAGTTTTTGGGGTCCACTATAGTCTGCACCCCAAACAGCGGAAACATCCCGGCAAACACGCCCGCCGCCAGCCCCCGCGCTAGCTCTTTGGGATGCCCCCGCAGACGAACGAATTTCAAATAGAGGTAGCGAACTCGCCGCTTTACTTGATTCCACCCGGAGCGGGAAGATTTTGACGCAGCGGAAATCGGGGTGGGAGTGGGCACTGCAGGTTTGTCAGGTAACGGAGTGAGTGGCACAGGCGGCTCTGCTCGTAAATCCAAAGAAAGCATTAACGTCCTTACATCTTAAAGTCTCTCTCTTGCGATTGAGTAGCAGATAACCGTCTTCATCAAGCCTTTACGCCTTTTGGATCAGATCGAGCAGTTGGTTCAGAGCCCCTCCGGGGTCTCAAGGCTACACCTTGAGACGGATTCTCGGTCGCGGCGTGACTTCAAGCTATCGATCGCCAGTTGTCAATTTTGAGACAGATCGATAGCATTTACACAGGTTACAAAAGTTAACGATCCTTGAAGTGTGACTTCGCTAAGTCGTTTCCCTGCTATCGGATAAGCGTTTATGCCCTACTCCCTCGATACTGCCCGTATTCTGGCTGAGCCCCTGGTGTCTTCCTTCTTTCAGACTTGTGAGGGCGACTGGCGCTCTAAGCGGCGCTATTACACCCTCAAAAATGACGACGTCCAGGAAGTGGTGAGCTATATCAATATTCGGTTTTTGCCCACCGGCAGTGCTGAATTGCAAGAACTGCATCGGCTCCATGAGTTGCCTGAGCGGACTCAACTGGTATGTGGTGCTCAGGTGACCTGGGAGAGCAACTATATGCAAGCGGGCAAGAAGTCCGTCAATGGTTCCACCCTGTTTGGGGTGAGAGGTTCGACCTTGTATCGCGATCGCGGCTTTGCTACTGATAAACCAGTCACGGCTGGTTTCACCTTTCGAGAGCCGCGCACCATGGTGCTCAAGACGGCCTATGCGGGCTCCAGCTTTGAAGAGGAAATTAAGCTGATCGGTGACTCGACCCGGACCCGGCAAACCATCATTTCGCGAGCGGGCGAAGAAATCATGATCGGGCAGTACTTAGAGCAGCGCTGCTAAAGGCCCCCCCAAACAATCGGTGGCGACTTGCAGCATGACTCAAAAAAACGACGCTCAGGGCTTTACCGCCCTGGGTGTTTTTTTTGGGAAGACCGGCGGCGTAGACGGCATACCCATCCACCCCACCGCAATCAAATATTGATGAATTTGCAAATTATTGATGAATTTGGCGATGTTATCGAATTGTCTCAATGGCCCGAATGGCTGAAAACTGTGATCAATGCATCATAATTTCGACCATTCTTCCGGACAGGCTCCAAGAAGTGAGATCACTTTATGAAGTGATGGTGAAGCCAAGAACTGACATCGGAGATTATACGGTTCCCTTAACAAAAGATTTAACGAGTGGGGGAGCAGGATCACACATAAGGCTTTAACGGTCTCTCATAATGTTTAAAAGTTGTGCCAATTTGCGGCTTCGATTGGGTGGGTTCTCTCGGTGACATGGGTATTGATCAACTGGTTGGGATCAGCACTAAAAGAAGGTGGTTTCTAAAGTGGCAAAAGCTTGATCGGGCGGCTGATTAGCCGGTTTTGCAGAGGTTGGGAGCAGCCGTGTTGGTGCAGGAGGTTTCGGATTAGTTCTGGTTGAACAATGCGATCGCGAGTCCAAGGGGAAAGAGCTATAGGGCCATTGTCTTCATGCAGGACGCTACCCGGCTCGATGCCCAGTATCTCTACCCGTACAGGCCATTTTTTAGAAAATTATGATTTCAACGGTTTTTCCAACTTCCACATCGACCTTGGCGGAGGTGCGTTTACCCATTCGCCAACTACAGCCCCAAGTCACCCTCTGGCGACGGCAGTTGCATCAGCAACCCGAACTCGCCTTTCGTGAAGCCCAAACCGCTGCGTTTATTAGCCAAAAACTGACCCAGTGGAGCATTGAACACCAAACCGGGATCGCTAAAACTGGCATTGTGGCGGTCATTCACGGTGAAAAGCCCGGACCTGTACTGGCGATTCGGGCGGATATGGATGCGCTGCCCATTCATGAAATGAATGAGGTGGACTATCGATCGCAACAGGATGGCGTGATGCATGCCTGTGGCCATGATGGCCACGTGGCGATCGCCCTCGGCACGGCCTATTATCTGTCACGACACCGTGACAGTTTTTGCGGCACGGTGAAATTCATTTTTCAACCGGCGGAAGAGGGACCGGGCGGCGCAAAACCGATGATTGAGGCGGGGGTGCTCGAAAATCCTGACGTGGATGCAATTGTGGGTTTGCACCTGTGGAACAACCTACCTGTGGGTACAGTTGGCGTCCGGACGGGGCCAATGATGGCGGCGACGGAGTTCTTTCACTGCACCATTAAGGGGCGCGGGGGGCATGGGGCCATTCCGCACCAGACCATTGATTCCATCGTGGTGGCGGCTCAGGTGGTCAATGCGATTCAAACGATTGTGGCCCGTAACATTGATCCCCTCAAGTCAGCGGTCGTGACCCTGGGAGAATTGCACGCCGGGTCGGCGGTCAACGTGATTGCTGATCAGGCCCGGCTCAGCGGCACGGTGCGGTATTTTGACGAAACCTATGAGGGCTACTTTGCCAAGCGACTGCATCAAATCATTGGGGGTGTTTGCCAATCTCACGGGGCTACCTATGACTTGGACTACAATCCGCTCTATCCGCCCGTGATCAATAACGCCGACATTGCGGAATTGGTGCGATCGGTCGCCCTCTCGGTCATCGAAACCCCGGCGGGCGTCGTACCCGAATGCCAGACGATGGGCGGCGAAGATATGTCGTTTTTCCTGCGGGCAGTGCCGGGGTGTTATTTCTTCCTGGGGGCGGCGAACGAAGCGAAGGGACTGGCGTACCCTCACCATCATCCCCGCTTTAACTTTGATGAGGCGGCGCTCTCCACCGGGGTCGAAATGTTTGTGCGCTGTGTGGAGTCCTACTGTCAAGCTTAATTTTTTCGAAAGGAGCGCTGGCTCTAAAATTTATCGGTAAGCTAAGGCTGGTTGTTAATTCACTAGGGGATGGGGTCTATGAACCGACGATCACTGGGGTGGTTGAGCATCGCGGCGATCGCCCTCGCGATCTCGTTGTGGGTGGGTTCCGGCAACTTGTGGACCCGGCCCGCCGTTTCGGCTCAAGGCCCAGTCCTGGCGCAGGCTCCGGTTGAGGAGCCCTCTGCTCCTGTGGTCGCGGCTCCAGCCTTTAGCGGCACCTACGAAGACCCGCAAGGGACTTTTCAGATCGGCATCTTAGAAGGGGCGACCACCACCACCATCAGCGGTGCCCCCTTGTTTACGCTGCCGGATGGCAGTCTGGCCTATAGCGTGGTGCGGTTGCCTCTGGGCAGTGATACGCCCCTCTCGGAAGTAGCGCTGGTCGCCCTCGCTCGCCAGACCCTCAACACTGGGGAAGGCTTTCAAACCCAGACCTTTACAGCGGTGCCCCAGGGGTTGCAAATTGCCTGGACGGGGCGCTTGAGCCAGGGGGCCGGGCCGCCCCAACCGATGCAGGGCAGTATGCTTGTTAGGCAAACGGGGGCCGAAGTTTACCTGTTAGTAGTGGCGGCCCTAGAAGCCGCTAACGCTCAGGTACCGCCGACCCTGGTGGCGCTGGCCGATAGCTTAGAAGTTCTGTAGCTCGCTTTGCGCTAAGATCCGGTTCTAAGGCTTTTTCTCCACAAGCTGTCAAAACTAGGGTTTGAGGGTCTGTCTGTGGTCAACACCAATGCTGAAGTCACCCGCCTCAAAGATTTGATGCCAGCATCTGGGCGGATGAAAACCCGGATTGTGATGGACGATCGCCAGTCGACGGTGGTGGAGACGCCCTTTCCCCGGCCCTGGCACAAAAGTCATGCCATCACCCTGAACTGGTCACTCTGGCAAGAGTTGTCGGTTTCCCAGCGAGATCTGCTCTTTTTACACCATGTTTGCTGGCTGACGGCGGTGCGGCTGATCAAGCCGGAACTGTATCAGGGGGTCGCGGCAGTGGGAGTGCTCGGTACGGTATTTGAGCTATTTCAGGCGGATGCGGTGGGCATCCTCGCGGCGGGGGGCCTGACCGTGATCGCGGCGGGGCAAGTTTGGCGATCGAACACCGGCAACCAAGCCAAATTGAATGCCGACGATACTGCGATTCGGATCGCTCAGCGGCGGGGCTATTCCGAGCGGGATGCCGTGCGTCACTTACTAGAGGCGATCGAGACAGTACCGCTCATTGAGGGGCGTGGCGGCATGAACTACACTGAGCTATTGCGCGCCCAACAGCTCAAATCTCGCCTGGGCACCATCAAGGCACCGCCACCGGAACGGATTCGGACGCAGTAGAAGGCTAGGGGGGACGCGCGATGCATGCCTGCGGCTGTAGCCGGGTGTGGCCCTTTCTCACGGACTGATCGATGACTGCTGATTTTTCTGACTCCGCCCCTTTTGACTTGGACGCCGCCCAGCGCGATACCTTGCTTGATGCCGTGGTGGAAACCTTGAATCACTACGTGTTTCCGGAGGTGGCGCAACAGCTACAGGCAGACATTCGGCAGCGTCGCCACAGTCAGGGCTACGAAGCTGTCTCCGGCGGGGAACAGTGGGCCGAAATTTTGACGTTGCAGCTCCAGGAACTGTCGGGCGATCGCCAACTCAAGGTTCACTTCAGTCCCCAGCCCTTACCCCATCTTGACCCCGCCGCTCAGCCCACCCCCGCAGAGCTAGCGGCGGAGCAGCACCAGAGCAGCCTGCGCAACTTTGACATCAATCGGGTGGAACGACTGCGGGGTAATATCGGCTATTTAGAGCTGTATGGCTTTGAGCCACCGGAGTTTGCTGGAGCCGCGATCGCCGCCGCCATGACCTTCATTACCCATACCCGCGCCTTGATGATCGATATTCGCCATAACCGGGGCGGCTCTCCGGCAATGGTGGCGCTGCTGTGCAGTTATCTGCTGCCCGCTTATCCAGCGGTGCATTTGAATGATCTGTACTGGCGACCCGATGACTCCACGCGGCAGTGGTGGACGGTGCCCTACCTGGAGGGTCCCCGCTATTTGGATAAGCCGGTGTACCTGCTGACCAGCCAAGAGACATTTTCGGCGGCGGAGGAATTTGCCTACAACCTGCAAGCATTAGAGCGGGTCACGATTTTGGGCGAGCATACGGTCGGCGGGGCGAATCCGGGGCGAGGCTACCGCCTCAACGATCATTTCTGGATGTTTGTGCCGGTTGGGCAATCGATTAATCCAGTGACGCAGGGCAACTGGGGCAAAACGGGAATTGTGCCGAATGTGAAGGTGCCGTCGGAGTTGGCGCTACTTACAGCTCACCTGATGGCGCTGAGTCGATTGCTGGACAAGGAACCCAGCGGCCCTGGATTTCGCGAGTTGCAGCGCACAATGCTGATGGTAGAGCGAGAACTGAATACGCGCCGGGCGGATTTGATCAGTCAGCTCAAGCAGCCCCAGGTCGCGAGTAACGCTGACAGCTAGAATCCGCGCTATCTGCCTGAACCGCCAAGCCGATAGTGACCTCCAGAAGTTGAGGCGATCGCCGCATTCGAGATCGCCTACCCACTCCTGAAAATCGCGCTTCATCCATCTACTTTGAACGCAAAGTCACGCCCTGAAAAGGGCTCAATTCTGGATTCCGCATCTTGAATCCCAGCAGACTATTTGTCGCCGTAGTAAAAAGCGATTTCTTTGTCCTTCAACGGTGTGAATTCGGCGTCGAGCAGCATTTGGTTCAACTCGGCTTGGGAAAAGTGCTTGGCCCCGATGCGGACGATGCGCGATCTCATGGTGTTTTGCACGCCGCTCCGCTGGCGATCGGCTTCCTTGCCCATCACGGTTTGATACAGCGTCAGTTTGTTTTCGGGAATAGGGCTGCCGTCGAGGTCGAGGCCTTTCGCGATCGCGGCATCAACCGCGTCAGCTCCGGTCATTGCTTGGGTGGATTCAGACATAGCGGGAAGTGTCCTCAAAACTGCCTCCGTATCCTACCAGGGGGCGATGCCTGCATCGCCGTCCCTGCATTCAATGATGACGGTCAGCTCTGGCAAAAAGATCGCGCCACTAAACCGTTTGCGCTCGGGGCACTCCGACCTGGGTCAACAGATTTAGGGGGCCGATTTGGCAAAGTTTTTCCAAGTCTTCCGGGGTTTTGACCAGCAGCCAACCGGCATAGCCCAAACTATTGACGTTGATGCCCTGGTAACTGGGATGCGATCGCCGAATGCCCATCATCCAATCCCGCGTGATGAGCAAGTTGTAAGGCTGATCGGGCTGCGCTGCCGCCAAGTCAAGACCGAGGGTGCCCATGATCTGGCGATAGACCCTAAGTAACTCAGTGCCTAAATCGTGGCAGGGCGCTTGAGTCCACGCTAGCGTCAGGGGCTGAAGGCAATGTTGGAAAGGCAGCGAGGGCACGAGCGGTGGCGGGGCGATCGCCGCCGAGGGTGCTGGAATGGCCGTCGCGATCGGGATGGTCCCGGCTGCTGCGCTCGATAATGGAATGAGCTGCAAGTGTTTATGGTGCTGGCTCGCCCCGGCGACTGGCCCACTGTTGTAAAAGCTCAACCCATTGATTTCGGTCAAACACCGGGCTAACGCGACGAAATCCTCCAGGGTCAACCATGCCTGCTGCGACTCATACTCGCGGGTAATGATCAGCAAGTGATGGTCTACCACGTTGAATTTGTTGAGCAGGCAGACGTGGGTCGGTGACAAATCGGTCACGAACAGGTCCGCTTCATAGGGCAGAAAGGGATTGTCCTGCTGCTGTTGGGGGCGATCGCGCCGTGCTGGTTGGGCCTTTTCTTTCCGAGCCAGACTATCGACCACGCGCACCAAAAAGGGGATACCCCCATCTTCAACAATCTGAGTTTGGGTCGCGATAGGCTGCAGCGCACCTTTGGCAAGGGCCTGACGCGTCGTTTGCTCAATTAAAGGCCAAAGGGCCGTAGAAGGGGCTAAAAGAGGGTCAATCATCCACGCTGGCGGCATCAGTCTCATTGCTAAGTAGATGGGCTTAATTATTTGTAGTGTTAGCGCCAGCGTAACGCATCAAATCCCTGTCGAATGGTGCATTACGGCTTCGCCTCACAGCACCCTACAACATTGTTTGTTTATGTCCACCTGCTTAACCTACCGGGTTGGGGGGCTTGCCGTAAAGCTCAGGCCGACGTTTCACAACCCAGGCCCAGCCCTTTTCTGTCCGATATTGACGAGGCCGGTTAACAAGAGAATGCGTTAAGAACCCGTTCGCCTTGATATACTGAGAACTCCAACGCTCATAAGCAGGCTCTATGCTCAGAAACACATCTCCCTTTGATAATCAGCAGTTGATGCGGCGGCAAGAAGATTTGATCAATGCCGCGTCTAACCGTTACCGGATTACCGTACAGGTTGCTAATCGAGCCCAGCGGCGGCGCTTTGAAGAGTTTGAAGCCTACGATGATCCCCGGATGAAGCCGGTGCTGCGGGCGATTATCGAAATGTCGGATGAGTTGACCCAGCCGGAAATTATCGGTGAATAGTGGCGGGTTCATAATTGAGCATCGTGCGACATCTGAAAGAAGGTACGGGCTGGCGTTTGGGGTATGACCCAGACGCCAGCGTTTTTAAGGGCCTGGTCGGGGGCGATCGCTGGGCCATTGAAATGACCGAGGCGGAATTTGCGGATTTCTGCCGACTGGCGTTGCAACTTGCCGACACGCTGCGATCGCTCGCCGCAGAGCTGATGGACGAAGAACGCATCGCGTGCGAACAAGAAACGGCTCAGATTTGGATGGAAGCGGAAGGATTTCCCACCGAATTTAGCCTGCGATTCATTTTGCTACAGGGACGGCAGGCGGAGGGGGGCTGGCCAGCGATCGCCACCGCCGACATCATTCGAGCGATTCTAGGGCTCACCCTGTTTTGAGCCAGACCTCTCAATCACCATCAGGCCAGTTCCCCGAGCCGGGGGATTGCCGCCGGTGGAATGCCCCATTCTCTACCAGCCAGGTTTCGGCAGTCTGCTTCCCCTTAGACAAAGACCGCCCCAATCATCACAGAATATTAAAAAGCACGATTCCGCAAAGGCTCAGATAATAATTTCTCATCCGTTCTGGGCATGTTGAGGCATAATCACCGATGAGCTCAGGGCCAAATTTTCCCCATAATGCCGGAGACAGACGCTGGTTAGGGTGTAGCGAAAGCGGTGCGATCGCCCGCTGCCGGTACCCATCGATTTTCGCCCCAGACCCCCCAGGGCTGTCTCGACCCACTGTGATGAGATGCGTTGACATGAAGGCCAAAGTTAAGAACGATACGCTGTTTAAACTACAGCCAGTGTTATCTAGCGACTTAACCGATGCGGAAAAAGTCTTTGTTCCCGGCGGCAGCGAGTATGAACTCAAGTTTTTTGCTGAGGCTGATCGCCGTCATTTGCGTCTGGAACTGGCCAACGCCACCTTTGCCCAAAATCAAGGATTTACCTGGTACGTCGCGCAGTCTGATGTGGATGTCGAAGGCCACGGCGTCACGCTGACGGTGCAGCAAGATACCCTTTTCAAACAGCGCCCGGTGCTTTCTAGTGAACTCGCCGATGCCGAAAAAGTGTTCATCTCAGCGGGGACAGAACTCGAATTACAGTCCTATACGCTGGCGGGTGGAGAGCATCTGAAGCTCACCCTGGCGAATGCTCGGTCGGACCTGGCGGCTGCCGATGTGTGGTATGCCAAAACCGATGACCTGCACATCTCCGGACAAAAAATTACGCTGAAAGTGGTCAGCGATACCCTCTTTAAAGGCAAACCGACCGTATCTAGCCAACTCGCTGACGATGACAAGGCCTTGGTGTCTAAGCACACGACCTTTGGCTTACAGGCTTACAGCGAGGTGGAGGGAGACTATCTCAAGGTAACGCTGACGGGGGCGACGCTGGGCAATGGCGATCGCCTGACCTGGTATGCCTTTGCCCCCGATGTCGAGATTGAAGGCACCGAACCGCACAATCGGCCCCAGGACAACCATCCGGCGGGACGGGTGCAACCGGGAGATCGCGGCGAGCCCATTAATTTACCAGGGCTACCTGGCAGCTACTACAGCCATGACCCGATCATGGCGGGTGGCTACTTTACCTGGGCTCAGGCCACCCACGGCGCGACCCGCATTCCCGCCAGTGTGGAGGTAGTCTACGGCATGATTCACATTGCCGAAGCGCTAGAAGAAATTCGCGGGTTGTTGGGCAACCGGGCGATCGAAATCGTTTCCTGGTATCGTGACCCGGCAACTAACTTGCGCGTAGGCGGCACCAAAAACTCACGCCACATCACCGGTGACGGTGTCAATTTCTTTGTCGACGACCTCCACCCCTATGAGGTGTACGCCCAACTAGATGATTGGTGGGGAGCCCGAGGTGGCCTCGCTAGCGCGTCCCAATTCGTTCACATCGACGCCCGAGGATATCGCGCCCGCTGGCACTATAACTACTAAACCTCCGTAGCGGATCTACGTCAGCCCTGCCAATACCGGTAGTCCTAAACTTGTAAAGATGCGTTGTAGTGGTGGATGAAATACCAGATCGCGCCAATATGATTTTCTAGCTTCTGGGAGAAGGACCAGGTCTGCCGGACTAATCTCGAAACTCGTTGGCGTCGGGTACAGTTAAACCGCTCAATGTGGTTGGTTTGACCGCTCTCCTTGCCAACCGCCCGATGCCGCTTGCTGGGTAGCACGGTTGCGTAAACCTCCCAAAAATCACTGTAGCAGACCGCGCATTGCCGATAAACCGGGGGCAAAGAACGCCACAGGGCACGGGCACCGTCGCGACTGCGATTACCGACAGGCCCCCCAATAATTTCACAGGTCTCACGATTCATCGCCAACCAGATCCATTGTTTGTGGCCTTTGTTCCCCACGAATGACCACGCTTCGTCACAGTCCACCGTTAAGCGCTTTTTTTGGCGCAGACACCTGTGCCCGCCGTTCCACTTGTTCGCATTTGGCATTGACATATTGCTGCAACCAGGGGCCTGAAACCTCCGCCACTCGGGCAATTCCCGCTACTGGGAGTCGTTCTAGCAGCAGCTTATCAATCCAGCGTTTGGCCTCATCGCTGATCACTTTGTTTTGCGGATCTTGAACAAACTGGCGACCACAGACTCGGCACTTGTGATTCTGTTTACCGTTGTGGATCTTGCCGTTTTTGACCACTCGCTGAGAGTCGCAAGCTGGACAAGTGGGTAGGTGAGCAGACATGAGACGTTGGGAAATCATCACTGCTCTATACCACGTCTAAGTTGAGAACTGGAGTTTTGTTTGATCGGGCAGAACCTCACCTAACCTCTCCTTCTCAAGGAGAGGAATCAGAGTCTTGTCAAACCTCTCCTTGAGAAGGAGAGGTGCCGCAGGCGGTGAGGTTTCCCACATGCCAAAACTCCACTTTTGAATCTGGATGAGGTTTATAACTACCAGCTTGAAGATGGCGATCGCACTCCTAGTTGCTGGATACCCTGATCTCTTAAGGACTACCCCTTACTTACCGTTGGGACGGTCAATTGTTTGGGGCAAAGTCCTCTATTACCGGAGTTTTTGCGGTTAAAAAGGGGAGTGATCGCGGCAAAATAGGGGCGATCGCCGCGATCACTCCCTCATTTGAGATACAATTCGCAATCTAGACTCAAAACAGTTGTTAAGCGATCTTAGGAGCCATCGATCAACCATGTGGAACCGAGTGCTGAACGGCCTGAACTGGCTACTCGTGGGCAACTTGTTTTTTGTGCTGGCGAGCTTTGGTTGGTTTGCGACCGCCGTAGTCGGACGCGGCATGAACATCAATTTGGGGCTGGATACCTGGTACAGCCTGTGGACTCCAGTCTTTCAACCGGCGATCGGCATTTTGATGGCAGGGGCGATCGCGATCGGGGTGCTCCGGTGGATATCGAACAAGCTGGAAAGCCTGCAATCTTAAGGACTAGCAATTCAATCGGTTTGGACAGCTATCTCGGCTGTCCATGGGCAGACAAGATACTGTGCCCCGCAAAAAATTGAGCAACACTATGGTCGACATCACTCCACGCCCTTCAGGGATGAGGATCATTTAACCTCCAATTTCCACGAAGAATAGACCGGACCGGACAAGGGACAGCCGAGACGGCTATCCCAACTGATGGAATTGCCATTCCTAAGCAGGTTCTTCCAGCAAGGCCAGCAAATCTGACTCCGATAGCTGAGGAATGCCCAGCTTTTCGGCTTTGGCGAGTTTAGAACCGGCATCTTCGCCAGCGACGAGGTAGTCGGTTTTAGCACTAACGCTGCCGGTGACTTTGCCACCCGCTTTTTCGATCAAGGCTTTCGCTTCATTGCGGCTGAGGGAAGGGAGAGTGCCGGTGAGCACGAAGGTTTTGCCGGTTAGTGGGCGGTCTTCAGGCGCAGGTGGCGTCTCCACTTCAGCACTTTTGAGCTGGACGCCAGCGGTTCGCAGTTGCTCAACCAGGTGCCAGTTCGCCGGATTGCGAAGCCACTCGTAGACCGATTGAGCGATTTCGGGACCGATGCCGTGGATAGCCTCAATGTTCTCGATTTTGGTCGCTTTGAGGGCATCGACAGAAGGGAAAGCTTGGGCGAGGAGTTGCGCGTTCACGGTGCCGACATGACGAATGCCCAAACCATAGAGCACGCGGGACCAGGGTTGTTGTTTAGAGGCTTGAATCGCTGCCACAATCTTGGTCGCGAGTTTTTCGCCCATGCGATCCAACGCCATGAGCTGTTCTACGGTGAGGTCGTAGAGATCGGCAACGGACTTGACCAAGCCCTGATCGACCCACTGCTCCACCCATTTAACGCCGATGCCGTTGATGTCTAGCGCATCGCGCCGCGCCCAGTGGATGAGGGCTCCCCGCACGATCGCCGGACAGGAGGTGTTGATGCAGCGAGTCACCGCCTCGTCTTCGGGCTTCATCAGGGCCTCGCCACACTCGGGGCAGTGGGTGGGCAGGTGAAACCTTTGGGCCTCGGCGGGGCGCAGTTCTGGCAGCACCCGCACCACCTCGGGAATGATTTCTCCGGCTTTGCGAACGACCACGGTGTCGCCGATGTGCAGGTCCAGTTCCTGAATGCGATCGCTATTGTGCAGGGTCGCCCGAGCCACGGTGGTGCCCGCTAGCTGCACGGGGTCGAGTTCAGCGACGGGGGTGACGGCTCCCGTGCGCCCGACCTGCACCGACACCGCCCGGACCAGTGTCGGCACTTCCTCCGCAGGATATTTGAGGGCGATCGCCCAGCGGGGAAACTTTTGCGTGAAGCCCAGTCGCCGCTGGAGGGCAAAGTCGTTGAGCTTCACCACGGCCCCGTCGGTGAGATAGGGCAAGGTGTGACGTTCGGTAGACCAGCGATCGTAAAAAGCGGCAACCTCATCGGCAGTCTGACCCAGCACCCGATTGGGATTGACCTTAAACCCCAGAGTTTGCAGGGTTTCCAGCGATGCCCATTGAGTCGTGGGCGGCGTCAACTCACCCGGCTCAGCATCGTCGGGAATGATCAGGGTATAGGCAAAAAAATCGAGGCGGCGATCGGCCACAATGCGCGAATCCAGTTGCCGCAGGGTGCCCGCTGCCGCGTTGCGGGGATTGGCAAACAGGGCTTCCCCGTTCGCTTCTCGCTGTTGATTAAGGCGCTCAAACTCGTACAACGGCAAAAACGCCTCGCCCCGCACTTCTACCCGCGACGGCGGCAAATCAACCCGCAACCGCAGGGGAATCGAGCGAATGGTTTTGAGGTTTTGGGTAATTTCTTCTCCCGTCACCCCATCCCCACGGGTAAGCCCCTGGGTCAAAATGCCGTTTTCGTAGGTGAGGGCGATCGCGGAACCATCAATTTTCAATTCCGCCACTGCCGCTGCTTCGCCCACATTCGGGACCAACCGCTGCCATTTTTCTTGCCAGGCGCGATACTCCTCAAGGCCAAACGCATTCTCCAAACTATAGAGAGGAATGTTGTGGCGCACCGAGTGGAACTGACTGGCGGGACGCTCACCCACGCGCTGGGTGGGACTGTCGAGGGTCACCCATGCGGGATGCTGGGCTTCAAGCTCTTGCAGTTGGCGATAGAGGCGATCGTAGACCGCATCTTCCATAATGGGCTGATCGAGCACGTAGTAGGCATAGCTAGCCTTTTGCAGTTGCTCGCGCAATTGCTGTATCTGCTGTTGAACGGCGTCGCCCATCGGTTTCCGACCTCCCCTTTCAGACCCCTAGTTTACCGTTCTTAACGCATCTAATTGCCCCCTCTGTTGGACGGCGGACAGAGTTTGCGGATAGGCCGCGATCGCGCCTCATCGTTCCCTAGGTTTTGATCACGTTGCCTCATCCAGGGGCAGTTGCTGTAACGCGCGCCGGTCAGCCCTCTGGCAACCTTCGGGCCAGCACCTCACCAGGTCAAGCCCGGTTGTCGAGCCCACTCCCAAAACTGAAAGCCCTCACACACAAATCCCGAAAATTTTGGGCTGAATTTTTGACTACTGGAAGGCGTCAGACGTGCAATAAAAAAGGAACGTCTGAGACGTTCCTTGAGGGTTTGAAATGACTAATTAAATCACCTTTAGCCATTAGCTAGTAGTGGAATTACTCAACACTTCGTTAGCCCGATTAAATGCTTCTTCGTCACCTTCAACCATTAGCTGAAAACGGCGAGGTACATTAGGGTTGCCCTTTTGCTTTTGGGCGGGAAGCTTTGCACTGTGAATGCGATTGCCAGTGATGACACCAAAAATTGCGCCAGCAATGATAAACGCAATAATGGAAAGCTGGTTGAAGGTCGTGGTGGCGAGATCGCCGTAAACTAAGGTGGAATAGATGGATACGAAGATAGCGCCCACAATACCACCTGAAAATGCCCCAATCAGCAGCCCCGCTTCCGGCCCAACAGTGGTACCCATGGCGGCAACCTCTTCATAAGGATCGATTTCGCCTTTAATGCTGATGTTACGCAGCGACAAATTTTCTTGCTGCTGTAATAGTTGCTTCGCTTTTTCTGCGGCGTTGCGGTTATTAAAAACGGCGATTTCTCGGGCCTGCATGTTGGGCCGCTGCTCAGTTGCTTGTCTTACCATAAAACTATTTCCTCGTTGCGATATCTCCGTCTAGCTCTATTCGCTAAAAGCGCTGCGATCACCAAACGGGTACTTTTACTTTGACGAAAAGATGGGGGATTCAGGCTCCGTTAGTGGAGAGATTTGCGATCGCCAAAAGGTATAATCTCGTTTCTTCAAGGGTTGGGAGTGCCCGGTTTTGAGCGGTCAACCGCCACCACGCCCAGCGCGATCGTCCCGGTATCCATATCTGTAGATGAATTGCGCAGTGGCTTGAAATCATGGCAGGCTCAGGATGATCGGACTGGTGGCATGGGGGAGCCGGAATATGCGGCGATGGCGTCAACGGGCAAAGCGGATTGGGATCGGCATCCTGGGAGCGTTGCTAGGCTGGGGCCTCAGCCTCGCTCAACCCGCCATCATGCACGCTCAAACCGATATCCCCCCGGTCCCCCCGCCGACCGCCCCAACACCGTCGGCTCCAGCCAATGACAATGGGCAGGAGGTGTTTTTTGCGGATGTGTTGGTGCGCGGACAGCCCGTGCTACAGGTCGGCAGCTTAGAGGATATCAGTGCGAGCGATCGCGCCCAACAGATTACCCGCCGCATTGCGGGCTTGATTCAGCAGCCGCAACCGCTAGACTCAGTGATGATCCGCTACGACGATCAGCGCAACCTGGCGACGCTACAGCTTAACAACCGGGTCATTATGACCGTGACCGCCCAAGATGCGCTGGATTTTGACACGACAGTGGCCACCTTGGCCGAAGAGTGGGCGCAAGAACTCAATGCGGCCCTTGAGCAACCCAATCTAGCGGTCGAGGTCGTGCAACGGCTAGAAGGGACGGTGGACCAATTTAGGCGGACGCTACTCAACAAGCTCTCGTCCATTTTGGGGGCAATATTGGTAATGTTGCTCACCTGGCTGATGGCCCTGGGAGTCTCTCGCGGGGCCTACATCTGGGCAGAAAAGACCGAGGGCGATCACGCCACCGAAATTCTCATTAGCCGTCTGAGTTATGGCGCAGTATGGTTCATCGGTAGCATTGTCGCGCTAGGGGTGCTGGGCTTAAACTTTACGGCGCTGCTGAGCACGCTGGGGTTGACCAGCGTGGCGATTGGTTTTGGCCTCAAAGATATTTTGAGCAATTATCTCTCGGGGGTGATTCTGCTGGCCTCGCGGCCCTTTCGCATTGGCGATGAGGTGGTGATCGACCAGTATGAAGGGCGCATCGTACAGGTGCAGTTGCGGGTGACGACGATGCAAACCTACGACGGACGGCAGGTTTACATTCCTAATCAGCAGGTGTTTCAGAGCAGCATTACCAACAATACAGCTTCTCCGGTGCGGCGCAGCAGCGTGCAGGTGGGCATCGACTATGACGCCAATGTGGAGCGGGCAAAAGCGGAAATTCAGCAGGTGATCGCTCACATTGACGGCATCGAAGCTGATCCGGCTCCGGTAGTGCTGGTGCAAGAGCTGGCCGCCAGCACGGTGAATCTGGAAATTTTGTTCTGGGTCAACTCGCGGCGCAAGTCCTTTTTGCAAGCCACTTCCGAAGTGCGCCGAGCCGTCAAAGAACGGCTGGAATCGGCAGACATTGCCATGCCGACAGACATCTACACCATCGCTTTTCGCAATGCTCCGCCGTTTGAATCGTTCTCGCCCGGTGCGCCGGGCAAAGCTAACGGCAGTTCCTCCGACCCTCCGGATCGCGGCTGAATCCATTCGTTGTTTTGATGGCCTGACCGGCCACATCGTCATGCGCCCGTCTCCACTGTGGATTTTATGAGATCACTCTTCCTAAAGAATTAAGAGTTGCTGGGCCAAGATTTGGGCGATCGCGGCGGCGGCTCCGGGTGGCCCCAGGCGGCGCTGTCCAGTTTGGCGAAGGTGGGCGAGGCGATCGCGATCGTTCAATACGGCTGCCATCGCTGCCCCCATCGCTTCGGCAGTGTCTACCAAAATCACTGACGGCCCCAGCAGGCGGGTCTGCAGTTGAGCAAAGGTGGGGGTAAATTGCGGCCCGGCCCCCGGTGTGGTGAAGGCCGGTTTGCCCAAGCCGACAAACTGTTCGGTGGCGGTGCCCGCCATGGCGATCGCGGCTTCTGCCCCCTGTAAGCAATCCGCGTAAGCCGTCTGGGTCAAAATCACGCGACCGTTACTTTTGAAAAAAGGGGGCTCCGATGACGTTGCCTCCGGTTCCCAGCCTGAGGCCGTCAGCGATCGCTGGAGGGGGGCGAGGTCAAGGGCAGGGGCGATCGCCCCCCAAAACTGCACGGGACGCGGCGCAAACTGCTGCAACACACTGTCCATGGCGGTGAGCATGATTTGCCAGTTGGCGTAGGCTTCGGGAGCCCGTGATCCTGGCAGCAGCGCCACCGTCAGCGTTGCCGGATGCGCGGGTTGCAGGGCCGATAATTGGGCGGTCGGCTGCAAACCATCCATCATCGGATTGCCCGCAAAGACGTGAGGCAGCCCCAACTGCTGAAGTTCTGAGCGGGTCAGCTCATCGCGGACGATCGCCGCTCGACAGCGATCGCGGCTCATCAACCACCGCTCCCACGGCAAGTACATTGAGCCGGCCCAGCCAGCGTACCAGGGCAGTCCTGGCAGCGGTCCCTGCTCATCGCGTAGGTAGTAGGCGGACTTGGCCGTGCCTACCACCGCGTAGGGTAGCCCGCTCCACCAGGCAAACGCCGCTGGGATCACGTCCCCCACCGCCAACACCGCCCCCCCGTCTCGCGCCCAATGTTTCAGCGCTTGAAGTTGCGCCCAGGTCAATTGCACCAGTCCCCCCTTCAGATCCCGCGCCAGTTGGCGACTATCCATATAAATGAAGCCGCCCGAGGGCAGGGTCTTGGTCGCCGCAATCAGGGGAATCTGCTGTTGCTGAAATGCGTCCCCTGCTCCCACCAGCGGCAACGCAGCCAGTTCCAGGTCAGGATGGCGCGATCGCAGCTCTGAGAGAATCCGGCGGGCGATCGTATCTTCCCCATGACCATTACTAATGCACAGCAGCCGAGAAATCATGCTCAAAAATTGATGATTGATTGACTCTATGCAGCATAGACCCAGACCGTTCTAGTCTTGTCACCCCAATGGGCACTGACCTAAAAAGGCACTCGGCACGTTACTTTGACCAGCGCGTGAGTCATGGGATGGGTGAATTGGATGCGGTGGGCGTGAAGATGCAGGCGGCCCGTTTGGGCTTGGGCTCCGTACAACGTGTCGCCCAAAATTGGCGCATCGAGGCCTTGGGGATGGGCGGCATGGACCCGGAGTTGATGGGTGCGCCCGGTGTGGGGAATGAAGCGGAGGCGAGGACGATCACCCGTCTCCAATACCTGAAACTCCGTCACGCTAGCTTTGCCGTGGGCAGGATGAACAGATGTTTTAGGGCGATCGCGGGGATCGCGCCACAGCGGCAGGTCGATGACTCCCCTCGGTCGTTTCAGGGGGCGACTGAGAATCGCTTCGTAGGTCTTGTGAACTTGGCGTTGGGCAAATTGCTGGTTGAGACGGCGCTGCACGGCGGCGGTCTTGGCGATCACCAAAATGCCGGAAGTGCCTTTGTCTAAGCGATGGGCGGCGGCGAGTTCGGGGGTGTTGGGGCGCTGACACCGCAGGCGGCTGACCACACTGTCTTGCAAATTTTGCGTGCGTCCGGGCACCGAAAGCAGGCCGCTGGGTTTGTCCACCACCATTAGCACCTCATCTTCGAATAACACGTCCAGCGGTTCATCAGCGCGAGGAGCAGACGAAACTGGGAGCGACAAGCCCGAGAGCAAAAAGCCCATAATCGGCTGGCACCGCTCCGCGCAAGCGCCATAAAAGTGACCGGGATGCTTATCGCCGCTGGCGGGACCCCACCAAAATTCGGCCAGGGCGAGGGGCTGGAGCTGATGGGTAGCCGCGTAGTGCAGCAGCTTGGGAGCGGCACAATCGCCGGTGCCGGTGGGCAGTCCGGTCGGCCATAGGGTTTGCAAGGCAGTCGTTTCGCCCGCAAAGTTAGTGAGGGAGTAGGCCGCGTGCATCTGCGCCTGGAGCTGGCGGGAGAGGTCTTGACGCTGCTGCTTTAGGGTCCGGATTTGGGCATCTGCCGTGGCGATCGCCGCCCTTAGGGGTTCCAGCACTTCATCTCGCTGGCGTTTGAGCCGTCGCCGTTCGCCGCCGTCGTGCTGGCTCTGGTGAGTCAGGGCGGCCAGGGCACTCTCTAGGACTTCGCCGCTGAGGATGTCGGTGTCGGTCTGCCGCCGGCGATCGCGCTCCCCCTTGTTTTGTCGATGCCGTGCTGCCAACGCGGACAGGCGATCGGCAAATGCCTGGGATTGGGCGGCAAATGTGGCCCGTTCGGGGATTTGCTGGAGCGCGATGATTGCCTGCTTCATCTGCTCCAGTTGGCGGAGGGTCTGCCTTTCCAGCAGCGCAACCTGCGCCCGACCCGGAATTGGCGGCACCCAACCAGCCACCTCGGGCTGACCATGCCCCCCCCCGGAAAATGCTTTGAGAACAGCGGATTCCCCGCCCGGCGTTTGCACCAGCAGCACCCCATACATTTTGCCTGCCTGCTGAAATTGCGGATCGGCGTCCAGTTGTTGCATCAGGCCACGGGCGATCGCCTCCACCTCGCGGGTGCGCGGCAGCCGTCGCCACTGTTGGGTGTCCGGGCAGCGTCCGGCGTACCAGTAGTCAGGCCCATAGTCGGAAATGGGGGCCAGCGAGCGCTCGCCCACCCCAAAATCCGTGACGGGATGCAGCAAACCCATGGGTAGCTACAAAACGTTCGGCTGGTAGGGCGCAAACAGGGCAGTATCCCCCTTGGCCACGGTAATCACCGTTTTGACGCCACCCCGCCGAGTAAAGTCACCAATTACCCGCAAGCCAATGGGCGCAAGTTCTTGCCAGAGGCGATCGGCGATCGTATTTGTCACCATTTCATGGCTGATGCGCTGATCGCGAAACGAATTGATGTAGAGCTTAAAAGCTTTGAGTTCCACGACCCAGTCATGGGGCTGGTAGTCCACCACGATGGTGCCAAAGTCGGGATAGCCAGAGCGGGGACACAGCGCCGTAAATTCGGGATGCTCCAGATGAATGGTGTAGGCGTTGTCAGTGTCATTAGGCCACTTTTCCAAGGGGGCTGAGGGGGTTCTGGCAATGGCACGATCGCCATACTGCCGGTCAGGCATCGCTGCCATTGAGGGCGCTTGGTTGTGGCTAATGGATTGAAATGTAGTCATTTTACGAAAGCGGATAGAGCGTGATGTCCAGTAGAGCATGGCGGGCGGTGGCCCCATCGGTACGGTGCCGATGCCCGGTTGAAGGTCGTTCTAGTTTTCGGTTTCTTCGAGTTGGGCCAAAACGCGATCGCGAAACTCGGGATCGGTATTCGCCAGTCCCAACAGTTGAAAGTAGTCCTGACGGTTCAAGCCGGTGGCCTCAATCAAGCTAAAGGCTTCAGATTCGATCGCCCGCTGCAATTGCAGCGATTCGGTTTCGGTCTCTGCCCGCTGGAGTTCTTCGTTGCGATCGTCGATCAAGTGGGCCACACTCAAATAGGCCGACACAAACTGATCAACTTTTTCCGAGGGAATGTCAGTAGCGTTGAGCTCCGTTGCAGGAACGGTGGGCGGCCCAGGAATTGCACTGGGCATGGCATCGGCCAGTGCCAGAGGGCCCGGCAACCATACGGCGATCACCAGCAACAGGGCGATCGCTCCCTTCAGGCAGTATTCACGCTTAGGGGTAAACGACATGGCTTTTCTGACATTGGCCTTCACAGGCGCACTCCATCACTTGATTGAACCATCCTCAGTATGACGGAGACTGGCGGCGGCGGCAGCTTAGGAGATTGCCTAGAAATAAACGTACCGGCACGGGCGGGTTTAGCTTAATGCGGTCGGTCTTGCCAGTGAATCTTGAGCCAACCTCGCCCCTGCGCGGCTGGTATTTTCTTTTGCCGGAATCGCCTTAGTTTTGCTGGGCAACGATGTCGTCTAGATCAAGGTAGTAACGAGGATTAACGGGTTGCCCCTGGCGATGCACTTCATAGTGCAAATGGGGGCCGGAGGAACGTCCAGTAGACCCCAGTTCGCCAATCAGGTCGCCCCGTTGGACGCGATCGCCCGCCCGCACGACCATATCAGATAAGTGAGCGTATAGCGTTTCGTAGCCGTAGCCGTGGTCAATCACAATATGCTGACCGTAGCCGCCAGCATATTCTGCCATGACGACGACTCCATCTGCCGTGGCGTAGATGGGGGTACCCACCGGCCCCCGAAAATCAATGCCGCTATGCATTTCATAGCTAAAGCCACCAAAAGGGTTACGTCGCAACCCAAATTCTGAGGTGACTTCCAAATTACGTTTGAGTGGTTTGGCATTGGGCAGGGCGGCGGCCTGGGCCGCTTCTTCCGCCAGCGTACTTTCCAACGCCGGTCGCACCTGTGCTTTTAATTTGGTGTCGATCTGCGGCAGCCGCGACTGCGCCAGATCAAATAAATCTTCTGCATCAGCGGCGTGGGCCACACCCCCCTGCGGGCGATCGTTCAGCGGACGAGCGCGGGAGCTGTTTTCCGGCAAACCCGCCCGCTCCCGCAAATCTTCAACTACAGAATCGAGGGTTTTTAGCTCTAGCAAGACTTCGTTGGCGGTTGCGGTTAAGTTTTCATTTTCTTCGGCGAGCTGCTCATTATGCCCCAGCAGTTGGGCAACCCACACTACTGGAACCGCCGCTAACACGAGCCCGATCAGGATTAGCGGCAACGGGCGGAGAGTAATCGCGATCGGCGTCTCACCCGTGCGGGTAATGAGAATGGTATAAGGCCTTGGCAATCGAAATCGCATCGTAGTTTCCAGGGAACGAACGCAAAAATCTTAAGATTTTCAACATATTCAACCTAAGGATTATACGGGGATCATCAAAAACAAGCAATTTATGGAGCCTTTCCAGAAAATTGTCCTTTTACGCAAATTCCATTTTTACGCGAACCTTTACACTGTAAAGAGATGTAACGGATCGCCTATCATGTTCACCACTTGGCTCGATAACAATAGTTGGTTGTGGGAAATTGCCGACCAAAAGATTTTGGTAGACCCCTGGTTAGTAGGGTCGCTCACGTTTGGCAACGCTGGTTGGCTATTCAAAGGCGACAAATCGCAGCCCCAGCCGATCCCCCCCGAGGTTGACTTCATTCTGCTCACCCAAGGCTTGGAGGACCACGCCCATCCCGCAACCCTAAAAGTCTTGGATAAAGCCATCCCCGTCGTCGGCTCACCAAATGCAGCCAAAGTTGTACGGGCACTCGGCTTTACTGACGTCACCCCCTTGGCCCATGGCGAATCGGTCAGCCGCGGCGGAGTCACGGTCAAAGCGGTGCCGGGTGCGCCCATTGGCCCTACCCTGCAAGAAAATGGCTACATCGTGACGGAAAACGCCTCGGGATTAAAGCTGTTTTACGAACCCCATGGCTTCCATCAAGAAGAGTTGAAGCAAGAGGCTCCCGTGGATGTCGTGTTGACCCCTATGCTCACCCTGTCATTGCCGCTGGTGGGTCCCCTGATTCGCGGGGTGAAGAGCGCCGACGAATTAGCCAACTGGCTCCAACCGCAGGTGATGCTGCCCACCACCGACGCTCAAGAAACGGCATACGAAGGGCTGCTGGTCTCCATCCTCAAGGCCTCTGGCGGGGCGGCGGAGGTGCGCCAGCAATTGGCCGCAACGGGCAAGTCAATTCAAGTACTGGCTCCCAAGGTGGGCGATCGCACCGAACTCCCGCTCCTGCCCCGTTCAGTGATGGTGTGACCCTCAGCGACACCCCAGCGAGTCGCGGGTGGCGACGCCGGTTTGGGAATTGGTGCCGGTGGCGATCGCGCACAGGTGTTTTACCTGTACCCCGTCCAGCATCGCGCCGGAAAAGTCCGCCCCGGTAATGTCTGCCCCCTCAAAGGTGGAGCGCAACATAATGGTGTCGACTAACACCGCATCGGAAAAATCGGCTCTAGTGAAGTCCGTTGAGTCCAACATCCCGGTCGAGAAATCGACGCCGTGAAAGTTGGTTTCTCTGGCGACTGAGGCACTGAAAATCGCCCCTCGGGCATCGGCCCCAGTAAAGTCCGCTGCCGACAAGTTAGCGTTGGAAAATTCTGCCGCCCGAATTTCCCACCCGCGAAAGTCCCGTCCTCGCAGTTCTGCATTACTAAATGACAGTGGGGGCGCATAGTCCTGAGTCATGCTAGGAGCCGGAAATCCCAGCCAGAGCCACATGCACAAAACACCCATGAGTAATCGCGGCAAATTTCTCATCCTGTGCTTTCCCAAATCATGACCACGACGCAGCATCGTGAAATATTGTAAGGCCTCAAAAATAGTCCTAAGTAAGAAGGCGCAATCAAATATAAGACGATGTAGGTTGCGGTTGAGGCACGTAGCTTGCTTCCCGCAGGGTAAACCCACGCCTGCATGGGTGACGCTATCGCTAACCCCTCCACATTTTAATTAGCCCACCCCCTTACAGCACTTTGCCCAAGCAGCAGAGCTTCAGCGGCTTGGGTTGAGCGATCGCAGTCTTAGCCCCTGCTTACCGACGGCACGGGATGCTGTCCATAAAAGGGCAAGACTGTAGTCCAGTGGGGGCGATCGCCCGCTTGCCATTGCTGGTGGGCGAGGGCCAGAACGCCCTCGACGGCATGGGCGAGTCCACCCTCGGCGGCGATCAGGTGATAGGGAGTCGGCCAGGTGCTGAGTTGGGTTTTCCAGTCGACTTGGGGATAGAGGGCTTCCGGGAGGACCGGGGTGACGCCAGGGGCCTGGGCTTGATAGATTGCGCCAAAGACTTCGCCCCGCTGGGCTTGCAGGGAGACGGCGAGGTGCGGCGGCGAGGCCGCATTGGCAGCGTGGGAGAGCAGTTGGTGTTGGGCGATCGCGGCCAGACTCGACACCCCAAACAGCGGAATCTGTAACTGCTGGGCCAGGGTGCGGGCGACGACAACGCCCAGGCGGGTGCCGGTAAACCCCCCAGGGCCTCGGGCGACGGCGAGATAGGCCAGGTCTGACCAGTCGTAGGGCTGCAAAAAGTCAGACAGGCAGTCGTGTAAATAGGCGGTGAGGTCGCGCCCCAGGGGCCAGACCTGCGATCGCCCCCTAGCCTCCTCGTCTAAAGCCCTCACCGCTAGACCAAGTTCCGGACTGCTGGTGTGAATGGCCAACCCAATCATGAATCTGAGCGCTCTGTGCCATCGGGCATGATCGTGGCTTGTAAAGTGGCCCCTTCGAGCACGGCTCCTTCGAGGTCAGCATCTTGCAAGTTTGCGCCCGTGAGATCAGCACCGCTAAAGTTCACTTGCTCCAGTTGGGCTCCGTTCAGAGCCGCAGCGGTCAGATTTGCCCCGAGTAAGTTGGCGGCCTTGAGGTTGGCGGTGGCAAAGTTAGCTTTTTCTAAGTTGGCCCGGTTGAGACGGGCTCCTTGCAAGTTGGTGCCGGTAAGGTTGGCCGCACTCAAATCAGCGCTGAGCAAGCGAGCATCTTCTAAATTGGCGGCGGCCAAGTTGGCGTGAGACAATTTGGCCCGTTGTAGCTCAGCCCGTTTGAGGTTGGCTCCGCTGAGGTCGGCCCCCGAGAGGTTGGCGCGGCTCATTTCGACCCCGACCAAGCTGGCTTTACTCAGGTTGCACTCGCTGAGGTTGACGTTGGAGAGGTCCGAGCGGTTGAGATTCACCCCTGACATAATGGCCTTGCTGAGAATAGTTTCGGCGAGATCGGCCCCTAAGAGATTCGCGCCAGTGAGGGTGGCTCCAGTGAGGTCGGCCTTATTCACATCGGCCCCACTCAAGTCAGCCCCCGCTAGGTTGACTCCCGACAGGTTGGTTTCTGACAGGGTGGCTCCAATAAAATTTACCCGCGAGAGATCCGCCCCTGACAGGTTGGCTCCCGTCAATACGGCGTTGCCCAGGTTGGCCCGGCTGAGGTCGATCGCGACATCGGGGGCAGACTCGCGCCATTGATTCCAGCCCTCCACACCTGCGCGAAGTTTTGCAAGTTGCTCTTCATTTGCCATCTTGCGCTCTCGCCCTCCCTTAATGTGTGCGTTGAGGTAACTTTTGCTACCGCCCCCTAATTAATCTGCCAAATAGCCTCTGCCGTTCGGCGTGACCTCAGCCAGACGGGGGTTGGCGGTCAGCACCAAGTGTCAGCGTCCATCATGACATACTTCTTTGCTGAGGAATGAGAATTGAATAAGTTGGGATAGCCGTCTCGGCTGTCCCCAGGCAGGCAAGATGCCTGCCCTAACAATTTGGATGTTATTTGATCCTTATGCCTGAGTCAGACAATATTCTGAGATGGATGCCCCATCACCCGCACCAAGACCAGCGCGCGAGTTGCCCGGTGGCGGTCAAACCCAGAAAGTGAGCAGGCTCGGGGAGCTGCCGCAGCGCCACAATGGGCTCGCCCAAGGCGACCGGTGGACCGATCGCCCCCCCCTCCCTACCCCCCGATGAGACGGGCCGGGGACTCGCCCACCGTTGCAGTTGCCCGTCTTGACTGCCAGAGACGACCCACGGCTCGGTAGGATGGGCCAGCAGCGATCGCACCGGCAAATAAAACCCCTCGGCGGAGGCGATTTTGAAGATGCCGCCCGTGTGGGGACAGCGCCACTGTAGGGTGACATCCCAGCCAGCGGTCACGAGCAGATCATCGCCCGGTAGCCAGGCGATCGCCGTCATGCCGCCGGGCTGTCGGCTCAGGGTTCTCAGACCCATGAGGGTGTGACTCTCCCAGAGTTTGACGCTGCCCTGGGTATCGCCACTCGCGAGCCGATGCCCCGCCCGGCTGAGGGCCAGGCAGGTCACTTTGGCCGGATGGTCACATCGAGAGGGTCGCCAGGCGCGGGTCTGGCCGTCCCACAGCTGAATCTGGCCGCGTTCGTCCGCAACCCATAGGTGGTCGCCGGAGGCGGAGAACTGCAGGGCGGCGATCGCCGCCTTGACCGTAGCCAGCACCGTGGGTTGCCAGAGGTCGCCTTGGGGTGCCCAATGCTGCAACTGCCCTTGCCGATCGCCCGTCACAAACACCGCCCGTTGGGGATGGGCCGCGATCGCGGTGATGTTTGCCGGGTGGGGTTGCAGCGGGGGACCGGAGGCGGCTGATCCCGAGAGCGATCGCACGGCCAAACTGCCGTCTGCTGTCAACACGAGTAGCTGCTGAGTGGCGGGCATCAGGACCAAATCGTCGCCACTAGTGCCCAGGTCTACCGTCTGCTCGGGCTGCCAGGTGTGAGCGGACGGGGCGGTCAGAGCGGGCACCGCCGGGGACGACGGGAGCGCCATGCCCAAACTCGCCATCGCGGTGGGGACATCGGGGAAGCGATCGCGCCGGGTGGGCTGCACCAGGCCATCGATCAGCGTCGCCAGCCTGGGGGAGACATCCGGCACAATGCTGCGCCACTGCCAGCAGCCATTCACACTATCGAACAGATCAAAGGGCTGCAGGCCAGTCAGCAAATGTAGACATACCACCCCCAGACTGTAGAGGTCGCTGGCATAGGTCGCCTCGCCCCGTAACTGTTCAGGTGAAGCATAATCAGCGCTGCCGATCAAGGTGCCCGGTCGCGCCAGCTGCGTTGCCGTCACGGGCTTGATGGCCCCAAAGTCCACCAGCCACCAGTCCGACTGCCCCGGTGGTTGGCGAAAATTGGTGGGCTTGATGTCGCGGTGAATCAGCCGATTGTGATGCAGATGCTGCAGCACGGGCAGCACATTACGCAGAAAAGCGGCGACTTCGTCACTGTCCCACGGTCCCATTTTGGCTTGCAGGTGCTGATCGAGATGGGGACCCACGAGAAACTGCTGCACCAAAAATTGCGCGTCACCCTGCTCAAAGTAGGCGTACAGATCCGGAATTTGGGGATGCTGGCTGGCGATCGCCAGGCGCTCCACTTCTTGGCGAAAGCGCTCGGCAGAGTTGGCCCTGGCTAGCACCGTCTCGCCATTGGGGGTGAACTGTTTGATCAAGCATTGGGCGTTGACCAGCGTGGCGCGATCGCGCCCGACCAACGTGTGGCTGTTGCGCCCCTGGCCCAGACTATAAACCGCCTCAAAGCGATCGCCCAGTTGTAGCCGCCAGCCGCAGCTCTGACAAAAGCGGTGGGACTCCGGATTTTTCGGCGCTGGACAGTCAGGATTGAGGCAGTGAATCATCGCAGCCGAAACCGCATCAAGAGCGGCAAATGGTCAGAGGCCGGTCCCGCCGCCGCGAGGACTTGGGCGTCCAGCAGTTCGATGCGATCGGGGGTATAAAAAATGTAGTCCAGCTTAAATTCGGGGGTGTCAGAGGGATAGGTAAACTGTGCCGCTGCTCCAAATTGTTCCACGGGCACCACCGGCTTGAACACTGCGGCATCCAACACCGTCTGAATGGAGCGGGGTGCGCCTTCGGCCTCACGATTGAGCGCACTGTTGAAATCTCCCAACAGCAGCACCGGATACTGTTCGGCATAGGTTTCGGCAAGGGCCAGCACAAATTCAGTTTGCGTCTGCCGGGTGGGGCGATCGAACGCCTCCAGGTGCAGGTTGATCACGACCACGGTTTGTCCGTTCAGCCCCACCTGCGCCACCTGGGCCAGGCGATCGAGATACAGGGCGTTGTAGAAAAAGGGATTACCCGCGACTTTGTCCAGCACCAGGCGCTCATGCTCGATAATCGGCCAGCGACTCAAAATCGCCTGTCCCGACAGTATTTGCCCAAAGTGCACCGTCGGCGGCCAAAACGGAAAGGGCACGTAGCGCTTGTCCCAGTTGATGGCGATCGCCCGCTGCGGCAACTCCAGCGCATCCCCCAGGGCCGCCACCTGATCCACCTGGTAAGAGCGTCGCGAGTCGAGGTCGATTTCCTGCAACGCCAGAATGTCAGGCTGCACGGGGTTGAGGGCCGCGATCGCTGTAGCCAGATTCGCTTCGTACAAACTGGCCTCGGGCCGCACCGCCTGATTATTGGTCAGTCCCGATAGATAGCCGATGTTATACGACACCACTGTAAATTCATCGGCCTCGGTTTTTAGGGCATAGGCGTCATAGGTCTTGATTTGGGCATACTCGGATGCTGCCAAACGTCCTGAACTCGCCCACCAATAGAACCCCACCAGGGCGATCAGTCCGCCCCCTAACACCAGCAAAAATCCCGTGATCATGGTCGTTAGCCCCTTCATTGACACACTCACCCAATCATTGCGAAGAACCCTCTCAATGCTCACAATGAGAGGCAGTCAAACGGCTAAAAGGCTCGCTGCCAAAAGCCCCCCGGCCCCGACAGCCAGGCGTTAAACCGGGATGAGCGGATGGGGTCACGTTTTTGGAATTGAGGACTTATATTAGCTGGAACACTCTAACTTTGGTATTCTGACACCCTCATCCCTTGGCCCTGCTATGTCGATCAAAAACCTTATCTTTTACGGTTTCCTGATTTTTGTGCCCCTTTCCTTTGCGGCTCACTTTTTCGGGTGGGGCGAGTTAGCGGTATTCGCGACCGCCGGGCTGGCGATTATTCCCCTCGCGGGTTGGATGGGCATTGCCACCGAAGAGATTACTGTGGTCTTAGGCCCCTCTTGGGGCGGTTTACTCAACGCGACCTTTGGCAACGCAACGGAATTGATTATCGCCCTAATCGCCTTGAATGAAGGGCTGATCAGCATCGTGAAATCCAGCATCGTCGGGTCGATTATCAGCAATCTGCTGCTGGTGCTGGGTCTGGCCATGTTGCTGGGCGGCATCAAATATAAGGAGCAGGACTTTCAGCCAGTGATCGCCAGGGTCAATGCCTCCGCCATGAATCTCGCGGTGATCGCCATCTTGCTGCCTACAGCGGTCGGCTTCACCTCTGAAATAGTGTCTGCCAGTGCTCTCCAAAATTTGTCAGATGCCGTCGCCATTATCTTGATCGCCGTCTACGGACTGACGTTGCTGTTTTCGATGAAAACCCATACCTATCTTTACGATGTCGGCACAGCGGAGTTAGCGATCGCGGATGAGGGGGCGGCCCCTGCCAACGACGGCTCAGCAGAGGAGGCTCATGCCCCCAGTCTCAAGATATGGATTCCGGTCTTGGTCGGGGCCACCCTGATCGTGGCAGCGGAATCAGAACTGCTGGTCAACACCCTGGAACCCGCCACCGAACAACTGGGGCTATCGCCTCTGTTTACCGGGGTGATCGTGTTGCCCATCATTGGCAACGCCGCCGAACATGCCACTGCCGTCACCGTCGCCATGAAAGACAAAATGGAGCTTGCTGTTTCGGTCGCAGTGGGTTCCAGTCTGCAAATTGCGCTGTTTGTGGCTCCGGTGTTGGTGCTGGCTGGGTGGCTCTTGGGTAAACCGATGGATCTCAATTTCGATCCTCTGGAGTTGCTGGCCGTGGCGGTAGCCGTCCTGATCACCAATTCCATCAGCTCTGACGGGCGCTCTAACTGGCTCGAAGGGACCCTGCTCCTCGCCACCTACGCCATTCTGAGCCTGGCGTTTTACTTTCACCCCCTTTTGGGTTAGGAATGGGAATTTAATTAAGTGTGGACAGCCGTCTCGGCTGTCCAAGAGCAGGCAAGATGCCTGCCCGACAAAACTTGGATTTTATAAAATCCTGATTTCTTAGTCATGCTATTTCCCCCTTGGGGGCAGCCAGCGATCACCGTGGCCCTCCAATCTCATGCCTCGTCAGGGAGTCAGCCGAGCCGGAGAGGAGCATGCAGCGGCTAGAGAAATGATACGCTTTGCCCCCTCACACCCCCTACCCTCAAACTTTTTTGCCATGTCCATCTCTGTCACCGTCAAACTCTTCGCCGCCTATCAAGACGCTTATGGTCAATCAGAGTTGACTCTGGAATTACCAGCAGGGGCAACGGTAGCGGCTGTGTGCGATCGCCTTCTGACTGACCACCCCGAGCTAGAGCAGTGGCGCGACCTCACCCGCTTTGGCGTGAATTTGCAGTTTGTTGAACCCGATACGGTTTTGCGATCGGGGGACGAAGTGGTCTTGATTCCGCCCGTCAGTGGGGGCTGAGTTTCATGCAAAAGGGGGCATTGCTGAATCCAGGAATGCATCGGTTCAGCCGCTAGATTCTACCAGTCCCCTTTGCTGGTATGCCCGGAGGGCTTTAAGCCCCCAATCCTGGAGGATTTCAGAGATCGATTTCCCTCAGAATTGGGGGATAGGGAAAAAATCATATTGCTATGCAGTAACGCCTAAAAGGGGTGCAGGTATGAATACCTACACCCCTTTTAATTTATCGCCCTGATTTAAGGCGGGCTAACCCGCTATCAGAACATCAAAGCCAGCTTTAGCGACGATTCGAAAAGCTACGATTGTTGTTCTGCTCACGAGGACGGGCTTTGTTGACGCGCATATCGCGCCCCATCCATTCCGCTCCGTCAAGAGCTTCAATGGCTGCATCCTCTTCGGACTCCTGACCCAACTCAACGAAGCCGAAGCCCCGCATGCGACCAGTTTCCCGATCAGTGGGAAGCTGAACACGCTTGACCGAGCCGTACTCAGCAAAGACTGTGGTCAGATCTTCTTCCGTAACGTCGTAAGACAAATTGCCTACATAGAGTGACATGGTGTTTTCTCCAAAATCATAGAAACGCTGAGAGTGAAATTTCGGAGAGAACTTTGCCAGTGGAAAACGCGAAAAACCGTTCGTACTTGAAACAAAAAACCGCAACCGAATCTACTTATCTCGCTCAAAATACTAACACCTCTTCCCCTCAGATCACCAACCTATTCGCCCTGCAATGTTGAAAAAAATGTGAAAAGCTTAATATTTCCAGCGTATTACCGTCGTTCATTGAGGCGGAATGGCCTTGCTAGTGCAGACAGTCGCGGTTTCATCGCCCTTGGTGCCCCGCTGTTTGCCCTCTTGACCTTTGCCTACGGAAAATTATGAAGCGTCAACGTTTGCTTACAATTTTGCAGTTTGTCGCGATCGCCCTACTCATCACCCTCGCGGTGATCCTGATTCAGCGGTATGGGGTGGCGCAGTTGCGATCGCAGGTCGAGCAGTGGGGCGTCTGGGCTCCCGTCGGCATTTTTGCCTTGCGGTTTACCAGCGTCGTCATTCCAGCGCTGCCGGGTACGGCCTATGCCATCTTGGCGGGCGGGCTTTTGGGCTTTGGCAAAGGGGTGGCGGTGATCTGTGTGGCGGATATTTGTTCCTGCTCCCTGAGCTTTTGGCTCTCTCGCCGCTATGGCCGCAATTTGGTCAAGCAATTGGTCGGTCAAGGATTTATGTACCGCATCGACCACTTCAGTCAACGCCACTTAGAGCGCAACTTCTTTTTGCTGACCGGATGCTTGATGACCGGCTTCTTTGACTTTGTCTGCTATGGCATTGGGCTGACCAAAGCGCCCTGGACCAAATTTCTACCCGCGTTGGTGATCAGCATTGCCCTATCCAATCCCCCCTTTGTGGCGCTCGGGGCAGGCATTTTAGAAGGCGGTGCCCAGTTACTCGTGTTTGCGTTGCTGGGCGTCTTTGGCTTGGCGGTGATTACCTATCTCATCCAACGGGCTGATTCAAGCCCTTAATGGATAGGAGAGGTCGCTTGTGGTGGTGGCGGTGGACAGTTAGTTGGGTAGCTGGGTGGCTGGGTAGCTGGGTAGCTGGGTAGCTGGGTAGCTGGGTAGCTGGGTCAGTTCTGGGGTAGGTGCTGAATGGCTGCCAGGCGTCTCCGTCGGATCTAATGGGTCCAACTACTGGCGCGACAATGGCTGCACCAATGGGGATCAAAAAAAAGGGTGCTGGTAGCACCCCTGGCAGTTTGCTGTGTTGATCAGAGACGAGGGCTTATTGCGATGCTTCCGAGTCCATGAGACGGACGTTCGGAGTCATATCGGCGACGGGCTCATCCGCATCGACGACTTCGATCGTGACGGGTTGGCTACCGGCACCGGACGTTGCCTGAGGAGTGGTGGCTTTCGTTTTCATTTGCTCAACCACCCGCTGAAAGAAGCTCCGCACTTTTAAATAGCGATCGCCATACTCTTCCGACATATCCTGGTCGACTTTGGTCGCATTTTCTTGCCAGTAGTCTTTGAGCGCCTGTAACCAATCGCCCTGGCGATCGCGCACGATCGCGATCGCATTGATGATCAGCGATCGCCAGGTCGGGGCCGGGACGTCGCCTGCCGGTTGGCTTTTTGCACCCACGACTTCTGGACTGATGTCTGTTGTAACTTCGTCGGTCACGACTGTCTCGGCGGGCGCTTCTTTCAATTCTTCCAAAATCTCGGCCACCGACTTGCGAGTAATCACATTCAGCTCGGCAGAGCCTTCTTTGACTTCCTCAAAGGTCATGGATGCAGCAGCTCTTAAGATATCGCCGATGCGATTTGCCCGCTGCTTGCTTTCCGTTTGGGCCTGGTTCAATTCGGCTTTGATGCGTTCTTTAACAGATGTTGTCATGGTGAATTTTCCTCAGATGACTAGTAATTCAAGAGAATGGGAAAAACGATTAACCAACCGTGATGGAATCAACATCAATCACGTTGTCGTAATCCTGGTAATTCGCTGTCTGATCGGCTTCTTGAACTTGTTTCCGGCGTCTATCCATCGCCATCTGAGTCAATTCTGTGACTACCAGGGTGGCTAATAAGCCATCGTCAATCCAGCCGATAATCGGAAATACATCTGGCGAGATATCTAAGGGACTCACCAAATAAACCAGCGATCCTAAAATCACTAGCCACCGATATTTTGAGTTGCGTAGTAAATTTCTAAACCACTTGGCAATGGGGGCACCAAATAACCGCTTCATCCAGGTCTCCTTTGAAATCCATTTGTATCTTTACAGGTTCAAAAGGATTACACAGGTGTTGGTTTCCAAAGTAAAAGCGGGGTTTTTACACCGAACTTACCGTACCGTAGTTGCCGCAAAGGCGGATGGGAAAGGGGATGGGGTGCGGGGTGCTGGGACTTGGGGATTGGAGGGTTGTTTAGACGAGAGTTTTGGGGTTGCTGAATTGAGGGATGAATTAGCCACAGCGAAGGGTGGCTGTCTCGCCTTCTCAATCTCAGTGTTGAGGGATTTTGAAGCTGTCCGGTTTTCTCCAGGATGGGGCGGCGAGAAGGGTCGAATTATTTTGGTGATCAGTAATGCGGGGATTTTAGTTGCCAACTACCTTTTGACGTAATTTTTGATAAACGCGCTGGATTCGCAGCTTCATGATGCGCTGAGGGGTGAGATTGGGAATATCAGACGGCTGCTGTTCGGCGTGGTCAAAGAAGTGATTGATCGAGGTTAGAATCTGTTGCAGTCTGACGAGAATTTTGTCTTCTCGGTAGAAGTCAAAAAAGTCAGGGGCAAGGGGATTGGTCGCGGGATTTTGCAGGGCAGTCAGAATGCGATCGACATCGTAGGCGGTGGAATAGGTGCCGATGGACTGGCAATTGAAACCGGGATCTAGATAGTCGGCCAACGCCCCGTTGACGCTCGAAAAGACCTGACAACCGCAGGCCATAGCTTCCATGGGCGGCAGGCCAAACCCCTCGGTGACTTGGTATTGCGCCCAATATTCAGCGGTGTCGTACAGGTAGACTTTGCTGCGGTTAAACAGGCCGGCTAGATCGTCGACAAAGCGATCGAGCAGCACGACCTGGCAGTGGGGCTGGAGGGCCGGCACCAGTTGTTTGAGCAGGTATTCAGACGATTTTCGCACCTGCACAAGGACGTCGATGTCTCTGCTGTTGCCGCGATCGCTGAACTCTGGCGAAATCTGATTGGGCAAAAAGAACATTGGGGAATTGGGACACCGTTGGCCCCAATACCCCAGGGTGTTGCGGCTCACCGTGAGAATGGGGACGCTGCTTGGGAGGCGAAAACCGTAGCCCGCACTGTGGGCGTGGTAGATCACCGATCGCCCCTGGAGTCTTTTGACTAATTTGGGGACATGGAAGCCCCAGCTCACGACGAAGATGGCATCGCGGGTGTCTTGCCGGAGCACGTCATCCAAAAAGGGGGTGTGCGGTTCTCGTTGCTGGTAGGTGATGACGGTGGCCTCACCAATTTGTCGCGCCAGTTCTACGGTCTTTAACTCGGCAAAGAGACCGCCACAGGCAAACTTGCCATCTGTACCCGGTAGCAAAAAGTAGAGCGATCGCACTGGCAGTCTCCTTATGATGCTATCCCCGGATTTTACGGCATTCGGCCGCCGCCATTGACCATGCCAGAACTGGAAGCATCGGCAATGAGTTCGCAGGAACGTGTGAATCTAGCGAACCTAACCGTGGCGCTGGAGGGAACCCGATGATGGGGTGTCATCGCAAAAGGCGAAAAGGTTCAGGCTACAAGGCATAGGAAAGGCTTGCACTATGGGCGATCCAGAAACTAAGACCGTCCTGCCTAAAGTGCGGATGGCGATTCCTCAAACCTGTGCAGACTCAGCCAGGGCGATCGCGGTTTTCGCATCGGGATTTTGATTACCCCAGGGCCGGGAGAGGGGGGATGTCAACCGATTTGGGTAGCGTCTTTGGCGAGCGCTTCTTGCACTCTGGCGATTTCGCCATAGAGGGGACGAAACTGCTCTAGGAGGTGATTATAGAGCGGGATGACCTGCTGATATTGGGCGACATTTTCGGGGTTGGGTTGATAGCGATAGGTTTCTCCTATCAGGGTTGACCCATGCTCCAGCGAAGGAATGCGCTCCAGGGCATAGAGGCCCAGAATAGCCGCACCAAAACAAGAGCTTTCGTAGCTTTCGGGCACCACTACTTCCTGATTAAAAATGTCTGCTAGCATTTGCAGCCAGAGTTCTGACCGGGCAAATCCGCCCGTGGCCCGGATGCTGGTGATGGGATTGACCGCCATTCGCAGGGCTTCCAGCACCACATTCAGGTTATACACGATGCCCTCTAACACCGCTCGAATAATGTGGGCTTTGTGGTGGTGTAGGGCTAACCCAAACAGGCTGCCTCGGGCATTGGCATCCCACAGGGGAGAGCGCTCTCCCGCCAGATAGGGATGAAAAATCAAGCCTTCGGAACCGGGCGGGACATTGGCCGCGATCGCCGTCAGCAAGTTATACGGGTCTTCTTCGAGTAAGTTGGCGGTATCGACCTCGACATCCCCCAGGTTGTCGCGCACCCACCGCAAGATCAGTCCGCCGTTGTTGACGGCCCCGCCAACCACCCAATGCTTTTCCGTCAGGGCATAGCAAAACAGCTTCTCGTCGGGGTCAGTTTCAGGATGGTCGAGGACGGTGCGAATGGCTCCGCTGGTGCCGACGGTGACAGCGACGATGCCGGTTTTGATCGCCCCGACGCCCAAATTTGCCAGCACCCCATCGCTGGACCCAATGACCACGGGTAGTTGTTCCGAGATCTTCATCTGTTGGGCGTAGTCGCCTTTGATGCCGGTGAGGATGTGGGTGGTGGGCACTAAGGGCGAGAGGCGATCGCGGGTAATGCCCGCGACTTCCAGGGCTTCAGCGTCCCAATCCATCGTCTCCATGTTGAACAGGCCGGTCGCATTAGCGATGGAATAGTCCACTGCATACTCCCCAAACCATTGATGCAGAATGTATTCCTTGATGGAAATAAACTTAGCTGCCCGCGCAAACAGATCTGGCTGCTCATGCCTGAGCCATACCAGTTTGACAAAAGGCGACATGGGGTGAATCGGGGTGCCCGTGCGGTGATAGATAGCCTGGCCGTGGTAATTTTCACGAATTTTGCTAACCCAGCCAGCGCTGCGGCGATCGGCCCAGGTAATGCTCTGGGTGAGGGGCGTGCCGTTTTGATCAACGGCAATCAGGCTGTGCATGGCCGCACTAAAAGACATCCCAATTAAGGCAGCGGGCGCGATCGCGCTTTGCTCAATCACCTCGCGCACACTTTGTATGACCGCTGCCAAAATTTCATCTGGGTCTTGCTCTTGGATGGTCGGCGCGGGCGACAGTAGCGGATATTCGACGGCATGTTGGTTAACAACAGTCCCCTGGGTGGTAAACAGCACGGCTTTGGTGCTGGTAGTACCGATATCGACACCGAGGATATATTCAGTGGCAGGCATGGTTTTAAAGGGGGGAATACAACGGGGGAGGTATTGGGTTTTGGGTATTAGGTTTTGGGTTTTGGGGCTTGAGATCAACTTGAGGTTGCAGCGCTATCTACTGGCGTGTTTCACAACCCATACAGTATTGGACTAGCCCCCTTATTCAAGCTACCGCTTATACATAAGTTTCTGACTGACTGCTGCCAGTGGTTTAGCCCCCTCAATCCCCCAATTCTGGGGGACTTCAAACTCCGGTCTCCCCCCAGAATTGGGGGGACTAAGGGGGGCGAGTGCGCCTGTTGAGGTGGCAATCGAGATGTGTATAAGCGGCAGCTTATTCAAGGGGGCGGCGACAGCGGGGAATCTTCGAGCCGTAGCGCTATTTTGTAGCATCGGTTTTACAAGAAAAAGCTAATGACTAGCACAATTAAGAAGCCAACGCCGCCCAGAATGGTTTCCAGTACTGTCCAAGATTTCAGGGTTTGTTGTTCATTCATATCGAAAAACTTACCCACCAGCCAAAAACCAGAGTCATTGACGTGGGAAAGTACCGTGGCCCCAGAGGCGATCGCGATCGTGATGGCTCCCGTCATCGCTGGGGAATATTCCGTTAATTCCAGGGCGGGGGCGACCAGACTTGCTGCCGTCACCATCGACACGGTGGCAGAGCCTTGGCTGACCCGTACCGCCGTCGCGATGAGAAAGGCCAGCACAATAATCGGCAGGTTGGAGGCCGCCATCAGGTTTGCTAGCGCTTCACCGATGCCCGTCTCCACCAGCACGCGACCAAACACCCCACCGGCTCCGGTTACCAAAATGATCAACCCGACGGGTTCTAGAGATTTGGTGGCAAATTTCAGCACCTGCCCCATGGTGTAGCCCTGGCGCGTGCCCAGGAAATAAAACGACAGGAGGGCGGCAATGGTCAAGGCGACAAACGGATGGCCGATAAACCCAATCCAGTCCCGCACGGCGCTGCCTTCGGGCAGCACCACTTCGGAAACAGTGTTCAACAAAATGAGGACGAGGGGCACCGCAATGATGGTGATGACCAAACCAAAGGTGAGCGGCTGTTTGGGCGCGTGGCGAGGGGCCAAATCGGCGGCTTTGGCGGCATCTTCTTGTTCCTCGGCTTCGGAAACGCCGTAATTCTCGCCTGCGGGCAAGTCAATGTGAATTTGGTTGGCGATAAATCGGCCATAAAAAATCCCGCCAATAATCATGGCCGGAATCCCCGCAATCAAACCAAACAAAATGACCCACCCCAAGTCAGCACCGAGCAGACCAGCAACCGCAACTGGCCCAGGGGTTGGGGGAATAAAGCTATGGGCCACGGCAATGCCAGCGACGAGGGGAATGCCGTAGTACAGCAGCGATCGCCCCGTACGTCGAGCCAGGCTGTAAATCAGCGGAATGAACAAAATTAGCGCGACATCAAAAAAGACGGGAATGGCCACGATCAACCCGGTAAAGCCCAAGGCCCAGGGGGCTTTTTCATCGCCAAACCGTTTGATCAGGGTGTTGGAGATCGTTTCGGCTCCCCCCGAGGCCTGGAGCAATTCGCCAAACATCGCCCCCAAGCCAATCACAATGGCGATATAGCCCAGGGTGTTGCCCATCCCTTCTTGAATGACTCCGGCAATTTCACCCGGTGGAATGCCGCCGATGACGGCCACAAACAAACTGGCGATCAACAGGGCAACGAATGCCTGAATGCGTGCCACAATCACCAGAAATAGAAGCAGCGCCACGCCTAAAACGGCGATAAAAATCAGTGAAAAAGTAGACATCTTAAAGCCTCAATCTCTTTTGACCTCCGGCTACTTGATGGAAGAATTTGAAATATCTAGCCTGCAATTTGTAACAATCCAATAATTTTTGGTCGGCAGTTAGAAATCTTAAGATTAGAGGGTGTGCTTAATTTAAAGCGGCAGTAAAGTTGTCAAAGACTAGTGTAGAAAAGGCTTTTCACTAGCATTGACTAACTGAAAAACAACCTCGGAAAAACCTTTAAGACCAGTTCAATCATTTAGAATTGGTAAGGTTTTTACGTTAAGACTTCTTACGTTAAGATTTCTACAGAGTTTGGTCACTGACTATCGCAAAAAAACAGCTAGACAAACACCAGTAGCAAATATTTCATTCTGAATTTCCTCACTATTTTAGATTTATCTAAAATTAAGCCTCTAACATCTTTCGATGGACAGAGGTTGAGGACTGATTTATTTGTTTTTGCCCTTAAATGACTTTTGCCATCATCCCAACTTGTTGATTGATGAGCTGTCTGATCCAGCGCAAATGAACATGTCAGATCGGTTGATTGCGAGTGGACAAATCCCTCCTGCAAGAGCGTTTTTGAGAATTGGAGGGACGCGCGATCGCTCCTGACTGAGTCGGCTTTGAGCCAACAGCCAGTGATCCCCGCTCTACAAAACTGCACCCCAGCGGCAGCCTTGACGCTAAATCCCGGCCAGGGTGTGCATTGCTTGGTCAGTGGTTAAAAACACATGGTCTTTTCCCAGTTGCTCGATGAAGCCAATCTTCATCAGCTTGTCCATCACCGGACCTTTCACCTCAGATAGGTAAAATGCAATCCCCAGACCTTTTAGATCGACCAGTAGCGTTTCCAAAATCTCCAGGGCGCTGGCATCGATGATATTGACAGCGCTACACACCAGCAACACGCTTTGCAGGTCGGGGCGATCGGCAATTTCTCGATTGAGGAAATTCTCTAAATATTTGGCATTGGCAAAATATAAGCTTTCGTCCATTCTCACAGCGAGCACCTGAGGGGATGTGGTTACCGGATGACGCTGCTCATTACGAAAATGCTCAGAGTCGCCCAAACGCCCGACGATCGCGATGTGGGGGTGGCTGGTCCGCCAGAGGTGCAGCCCCAGGGCAATCAACGCCCCGATGATAATCCCCTTTTCTACCCCCAGGAATAGCACAATCAAAAAGGTCGCCAACCAGGCAATGCCGTCGGCTCGGTCATAGGCCCACATCCGTTGGAAGGTGCCAAAGTCAATCAGCTTATACACCGCTGTGATAATGATGGCGGCCAGACAAGCCTGGGGCAAAAAGTAAAAGAGACCGGTGAGAAACAGCACCGTAATTGCGAGTAAGCAGCCGGTAATGATAGAAGCCAACCCCGTGTTGGCCCCCGCCGAAAAGTTCACCACTGAGCGGCTGACGCCCCCCGTGACGGGATAGCCCCCCGTCACGGCAGCTCCCAGGTTGGCGGCCCCAAAGGCGATTAATTCCTGGTTGGGGTCAATTTTTTCCCGCCGCTTGCTGGCCAGGGCTTGTCCCCCGGCGAACCCTTCCATATAGCCCACCAGGGCGATCGCCAACGCGGCCGGCATCAGCAACTGCAACGCCTGGAGATCGAAGAGCGGCAGAGTCAGAGCGGGCAACCCCTGGGGAATGTCCCCCACCACCTTGATGCCCGCTGTTTCATCAAGCTGCAAACTCCACACCAGCACCGTGCCTAAAATCACCACCAGCAGCGGGGCACTTTTGGACACGGGCAAAATTTTCTGATCACTCCAGCCCCGGCGCTTTAACTGCTTGACCAAGGGCTGGTTGAAATACAGCAAAATGGCTACGCTCATCAACCCCAACCCCAGGGCCACCCAGTTGGTCTGGGGCAGATTGCCCACCAGGACCACGAGCGATTCAAAAAAGGAGGTCGTTCTGGGAATGCTCAGGCCAAACACATGCTTGATCTGACTGAAGGCGATGATGAGCGCCGCCCCGCTGATAAAGCCCGAAATGACCGAGCGACTGAGAAAGTTTACCAAAAAGCCCAGCCGCAATAGCCCCATTGCCAGTTCAATCACGCCCACTAAAAAGGCCAGGGTGAGGGCAAACGCCAGATATTGGGGGCTGTCTTGAGGGGCCAGTGGCGCCACCGCCGCCGCTACCATGAGGGAATCCACCGCTACCGGCCCTACCGCTAACACCCGACTGGTGCCAAACAGCGGATAAAGGATGGCGGGGGCAATACTGGCATATAGCCCCACCTGGGGCGGCAATCCGGCCAGCAGGGCATAGGCCATGCTTTGGGGAATCAACAGGCTGGCTACGATAATGCCAGCGATGATGTCGCCGACCAGATGCCGGGACTGGTAGTGCACCAACCAATCCAGGGCGGGAATGGATTTGGCCCAGTCTGGTCCGGTGGGACGAACGGTGGCAGAGTGGCGATCGCGAGGAAATTTCATAGGGGCAAAGGCCCAACGTTATTGAATACCGAGGCATCGGGCAATTGGGGCAGCTCAGTGGGAGACCAGTCCACCATAGAAGCGGTTGAAAGCGATACTTGCAATATCTCAGACTGGTGGTAAGAGGGCACGGTGGCGAAGATAAACCTCATCTAGTTTCAAAAATAGGGGTTTGACAGTTGGCTGAACCTCACGCTCTACAGCATCTCTCCTAAGCCCTCTGGGCAGCCTTAGCTAACATAAGGAGAGGTTTTTTCGATCACGCAAAACTCCAGTCCTCATAGGCGTGGTTTAGACATCGATATAAGGGCAATCTTGAGGACCATCCTGGAGGATGAGCCTTGACTGCCATCTCTCAATATATCCAAGCAGTTATACAACCGTAAAGTGAATTTATTGTTTCGTCGCTTGCAGGGAGGGGTGAGGGGGAAGGGAGCCGTTGTTTGGGGGCGCGATCGCTAAGGGATGAGGATTATTTAAAGTCCCATTTTGGTGAGAGATGTCCCTTGCCTGTCGGGGGACAGCCGAGACGGCTATCCCAACTTATTCAATTCTCATTCCTAACGACGGATCCCGGTGAAGTGTTTTGTGATCCCGCTATTTTTAAGGATGATGCAGCCCTGGGTCCGGCCCAAATGTTTGATTTTAGAGTAACGGTTCAGGACGCGATCGCGACACGCTAAACCATGAGACGGATGCCCTGGCATTCGGGCTGGGGTGGGTGGGTCGCACCACCTTCGCACAGGGAGTGTGAGCAGATGAGTGAGGGACGGACCCACCCCATGGCAGGTTGGGTTTCTAGGGCCAGCAGTCTCGAATCAGGGTTACAGACAAGCCCCCTGATCCCGCTACCAACACCCCCACCTACTCCACCAACGACCGATAAAGCATCACCGCATCCCGATACCGCCCATCCGGCAAGAGCACGCCTTCAGGAATCCGGCCAATGGCTCGAAACCCCAAGGACTCCCACAGCTTGAGCGAGGCCACATTGGTTTCAAACACAAGGTTGTACATCACGGCGCGATAGCCGCGATCGCGGGCCAGCAGCAGCATGGTTTCACCCATCCAGCGGCCCAAGCCCTGACCGCGAAATTCGGGCGCTACAATAAATCCGGCATTGGCAATATGGCGACACCGCCCCGGAAAGTTCGGCTTAAGATAGAATGCCCCTACCACCTTGCCTGAGGTTGTTCCCGTTGGCGACGATGGCTCTATCCGGCGCACCACAAAGGCGTCTCCCTTAAGCCAGTAGCCCTCAAAGGCGGCGGCTGTCAAGGGCTCGGACTGGGGATAGCTCCAGCCTTCCTGCACCACCTCATTGAGCAGGGTCCGCACGGTTTCCGCTTCCTGGGGCTGCATGACATCGAGACAAACGGTGATGATCGATTTCGTTTGGCGGTAAATTGGTAAGTCCACGGGCGATCGCGCTGGGGGTTGAGATTTGTTGATTGATTTGAGTGTGGCATGGCAATCGTACACGGAAGCTGGTTAACGGAAAATCAGCAGTTTTTTCTCTGGGGGGAGATGTGGCAGCGGCTAGAGGCTGACACCCTGCCGCCGGAGCCAGAACTGCGAGAGCATCCGTTTTGCATGGTCGTGCCGGAACTGTTGGAGCGGCTGAAAGCGATCGGGGGGCTGCCCAAACCCTTTTGGGTGGCGATGGGCGATAGCGGCACGGCCCAACGCCGCCGCCAAAAGCCTGCCCGCGTGCTGGAACAGGTGTTGTCATTGCCCACCGAGTTGACGGCGACGGCCTGTCTGCCCAAGCATTCGGCGGCAGACTTGACGGAGAACGCGGCGGCGATCGCCCTGCATCCCTGGAAACTGCAAGGGGTGTGGCTACCCCCTCGGGAAGCCGCGCAGTTCTTGGAGAGCCTGCCCCTGGGCCAGCGGGAAATTGCCGGGATTGAGATTGGCGACGACCTCCGCTTTTGGAGCCATGCCGCCCGGTGGAGCCTGGATTTGCAGGCGCGAGGCAAGTATTTGCCCGCGATCGCCCTCACCCCCGCCAAAAAGACTCAGGCCGAGTGGCAACTGCTGCTCGACAGTGAAACCGATGCCCGACGGCTGCAGCTCTTTAGCCAGTGGATGCCCGCCAGTTGTCGCACCTATGAGCCGGTGCCCAAAGCGCGCAAAGGACAGACTCTGGGCGTGACGGTGCCCCTGCCGACGCCGGGTAACGCTCAGCTCTGCGACTTTATGCAGCAGATGGTGGATGCCCAGGTGCGATCGCAGGCCCAACCCGTTGGCAGCAACGAGGTGTTGAGTCCTGACTTGCCCCTGCGGGAATGGCTAGAGGCCCTCAGCAGCGAGCCCGACAAGACCTTGGAAAGTGGCACCGCGATCGCCGCTGCCCGTCTGCGCGATGCCCTCAACACCTGGACCACGCCCCTACAGAGCAGCGTCGACGAAAATCGGTTTCGCCTCTGCTTTCGGCTGGAACCGCCGGCAACCGACGACGGCTCCTGGCACCTGGGCTACTATCTGCAATCCCGCGATGACGAAAGCGTGCTCGTCGCCGCCGACACCCTGTGGGAATATCCCGTGGATGAGGCGGTGATTGAGGGACACGTCATCCCGCATCCCCAAGAAACGTTGCTGGCCGGACTGGGTCGCGCTTCCCGCTTTTGCGATCCCGTGCGAGAAAGTTTGCAACAGCGTCGCCCCAGCCGCGTGCCCCTCGACCCGGCGCAGACCTTTGTCTTTCTCAAGATGACCCTGCACCGCCTGCGGGACACCGGCTTTGGCGTGGTGCTGCCCCCCGGTTTGGAATCCCCCAGCGAAGACAATCGCCTCGGCATTCAGGTGGCGGCAGCAGCCCCCAATCGCAAACAGCGGCAGCGGCTCGGCCTCAAAAGCCTGCTGAATGTGGAGTGGGAACTGTCCCTGGCGGGCAAAAAGCTATCCCAAAAAGATTTTGAAAAGCTGGTGGCCCAGGAAACGCCGCTGCTGGAAATTGATGGGCAGTGGGTGGAATTGCGGCCCCAAGACATTCGCACCGCGCGGGACTTTTTCAAACGGCGTGATACCCCCATCGAACTCAGCGTCGAAGATGCGCTGCGGCTGAGCACCGGCGACACCCAGATCATCGACAAGTTGCCGGTGGTCAAGTTCGAAGCCTCGGGCATTTTGCAAGAGCTGATCACAACCCTGACGGAGGGCAACCAGACCCTCGAACCGATCAGCGAACCGGCAGGCTTTGAGGGCCAGTTGCGGCCCTATCAGGCGCGGGGCGTCTCGTGGCTGGCGTTTTTGGAACAGTGGGGACTGGGGGCTTGTCTCGCCGACGACATGGGTTTGGGTAAAACTATTCAGCTCATTGCCTTTTTGCTGACTATGAAGGAGCGAGAACTGCTGGATGGCCCGGTGTTGCTGGTGTGTCCGACTTCGGTGCTGGGCAACTGGGAGCGGGAAATTCACAAGTTTGGCCCGGAACTAAAGGTGTTGATGCACCACGGCGACAAGCGATCGCACGCGGCTGCCTTTGCCCGCAAGGCTCGCGGGGCGAACATCGTGCTCACCAGCTATGCCCTGGCGCAACGAGATTTGAAGGATTTTGAGCGGGTAGAATGGCTCGGCGTGGTGCTGGATGAAGCGCAGAATATCAAAAATCCCGATGCCAAGCAGTCGAAAGCGGTGCGGCAAATCGAAGCGCAGTTTCGCATTGCCCTCACCGGCACCCCGGTAGAGAACCGCCTGGCGGAGCTGTGGTCCATTATGGAGTTCTTAAATCCGGGCTATCTCGGTCCCAAAAACTTTTTCCAAAAGCGGTTTGCGACGCCGATCGAGCGCTATGGCGACACGGCCTCGCTGAAGACGTTGCGATCGCTGGTGCAGCCGTTTATTCTCCGCCGTTTGAAGACCGATCGCAGCATCATCCAAGATCTGCCGGAGAAGCAGGAAATGACGGTGTTTTGCGGCCTCTCTACGGAGCAGGCGCAGCTCTATCAGGCCACGGTGGAAAAGGCCATGCGCGATATCGAAGCGGCGGAAGGCGTACAGCGGCGGGGGCAGATTTTGGGCTTGCTGACCAAGCTCAAGCAACTGTGCAACCATCCGGCGCAGTTCCTCAAGGAGGAGCGGGAGCCGCTGGCAGCGGGGCGATCGGGTAAGCTCCAGCGGTTTGATGAAATGGTGGAGGAATTGCTGGATGAGGGCGATCGTGCCCTGATCTTCACGCAGTTTGCGGAGTGGGGCAAGCTGCTCCAGGCCCACCTGGAGCGCACGTTTGGGCAGGAGACGCTGTTTCTCTATGGCAGTACGCCGCAAAAGAAGCGGGAGGAAATGGTCGATCGCTTTCAGCATGACCCTAGCGGCCCCCGGCTGTTTATCCTGTCGCTGAAGGCGGGGGGCGTGGGTCTGAACCTGACGCGGGCGAATCATGTCTTCCATTTCGATCGCTGGTGGAACCCGGCGGTGGAAAATCAGGCGACGGATCGGGCGTTTCGCATTGGGCAAACGAAAAATGTGCAGGTGCACAAGTTTGTGACTACCGGCACCCTGGAGGAGAAGATTCACGACATGATTGAGTCGAAGCAGGCGATGGCGGAGCAGGTGGTGGGCGCGGGCGAGCAGTGGCTCACAGAACTCGACACCGATGCCCTACGCAATCTGCTACTGCTCGATCGCACCGCCGTCATCGACGACGGAGAATAGGCATCGGGGCGATCTAGTTTTTGGTATTTAGCGATGCCAACTTGACCGAACCTGACTGTGCATCACACTTGCTGAGCGTCTAGCTTAATTGGACATTCAAGAATCTGGCGATCTCCCCATGCAGCCCGGTGCGAATGCCCATGGCAACCAATGCCCCATCGACTAGCTCGTAACCATTGCTGGTGCGATCGTCGTCGTTGAGGTATTCCTGGAAAGTCAGTCTAGAGGTGGTAACTGCCATGTGCGTATCCTCACAACTGGAATACTTTTATTAGTCTACTCTGCTCGTGCGGTTGCTACGAGTAGAACCCGGCGGTGGAAAACCAGGCGACGGACCTAGCATTTCGCATCGTGCAGACGAAACGTGCAGACGAAAAATGTGCAAGCGTAGAAGTTTGTAACCACCGGCACCCTTGAGGAGAAGATTCACGACATGATTGAGTCAAAGCAGGCGATCGCGGAGCAGTAGACATCTTCAAGAATAGGTAGTCCTAAAAAGGTAAGGATATCTGACAATTAGCGGATACAACTGCTGTCTCCAGCCTTCATTGGCTGAAATTTAGGCATACTGCTCCCTCAGTCGTACGAGTCCACAGACACACCCGATCACCTGCTCATACATCTGGAATTGCATCCGAAATTCTTCTTTGGCAATGCGAAAGATCTTCATCACTCGGATGACATGCTCAACATAGACCCGCTTTTGGTTTACTTGCTGATTGAACTCTTTTTGCGCCTGCGTCAACTCCCCACCTGGCGATCGCTTGTGCGGTGTCGTGGTATTTTTCTTTCCGACATAGGCTTTGTCGCCTAGAAACGCAAGGTCCTCTGGTAACTCGGCTTGCGTCTGTTCCAGCAACTTTCCATCATTGCGAGGGCCCGGCTCGCCAATGACGACATCAACGATATCCATGCCTTTCGGTAAGCTGATAACCTGTGTTTTGCGGGTGTGCTGCTTTTGTTTACCGCTGTAGTAAGCCTCCTGCTTGGCCTCATCCTGCGGTCTCGGAATCGGTTGCTCCTAAGTGCACGCTAATAGCTCGCCGTCAGGCCCACTGTGACAACAATAGATGAGACAGCTAAGCCTCTAGTTCGGCCCGCTCGACACTGCTACAGTCTTGTTGTCATTGCTCTAGCAGACTGGCCGACAATTCAGCGCGGCGGTAGGGCAACATTTCGTGAATGTAGTTGCATACGGTCGATTCGGCGCAGCCAATACATTCTCCTAGCCCTTGCATCGTCCAATGTTGTCTCAGGTATTGCAAGGTCACCAAGAGCCGACATAAAACGTCTGCCTTCTTTCTGCCTCCTCCCCCGGCTTAACGTTTGCGCCCGGTCCGATAGGCACGTTCTTGCTGGGCGGCTTGCTCCAACTCCGCAATGCGTTGCCACAGCTCCCATAGTGCTGGAGCCCCTAGCCCAATCATCTGTTTCCCTTGCGCGGGGCGTTCCTCCAGCAGATGCAGAAGACGATTGAAAAAGTGCTGATTCATACGCTGTACTGGTAACCCAGGCTTTTCTATTCTCACATCCAGCTTATTTTTGAAGAGGTCTAGTTGGTGGGGGCGGACAGGGGCTCACGGAACTTGACACAGACGCTCTGCGGAATCTGCTGCTCCTAGACCGCTCAGCCATCATCGATGGTGCTGACTAACACCACATCAACTTACCGTAGGCTCAGGCCATAAAAGTCCGCATACTCACAGCTTGCACTGAGTGATCTGGATCTAAATTCCTCAGATCTTGCTTCAGGTCGTGGACAGTTTTTTTCATCTATTACTCGGCCTCTGGCGCTAGAGTAAACGCAAGAATCAATAAGGACTACCTTATTGAGAAAATTAGACCCATATATGTCAACAAGATTAAGCTATTGAGAAAGATGATCACGAAAAGATGCGGCCTCTAGCCATGCACGCATCGCCTGAAAGTCAATACACACTTTGGACACAATTTTCTTGCGCTTACCCTGCCTCTGGCGCTAAGACAGTTGTCACAAATTCAAGGCCGACCTACATGTCAAAGATTCTTTTTGGTCACAGATTGATGGCGCTCAGTAGAATCGGGGCACTATCGGTTAGCCAAGAGTTTCAATGACTCAAATTTTCAGGACTTCGCCTAGTGAACTTCGCTCGTAGTTCGATAGATGAAAATCGTTAAGCCAGATTGTACAGTCAGTTATTTTTAGTTTGTTGGAGGCAGAGAAAGCTTGCAAGAGAGTTTTGGCAACACTTTAAGGAGACTTTACATAATCCTAAAAGGAGGAGTACTGCGGAGCATAGCCCTGAAGTTTGTTTAGGAACTATTAATTCCTAAGTATCTTTCATAAATATTGAATGAGGATCAGTCTTTAAGCTTGAAGATAATGGGGTTTTCGTGGCGCAATGATATATGGAAAGTTTAAGCAGTAATGCTACGGAGCCATCTATCTCTATTTTGCCTGTGAGTTAGAGCCTCAGCGGTTGAAAGTGTTGAGTGCCATGCCAGCCTGAAAACCACCTTTGATTTCAAAAGGTGACTACGAAGGGTAACTGATCTACAAGCCTTGTAGCATTTTCGAGACTAGGAGGTACATATAAACACCTTCAAAACCTCGTCCTCAGGTAAAGTGGGGTGCACCTTACCGGATCAAAAATGCTGTATGCCATCGCTGCTAAAACTGTCCGGCCTGTTGGAATAGAGCTCTAGTAAAAAAGTTTTTTATTAGGATGTGAAATACCTGTGGAAACCTTGCATGAGCCAACTTTGGAAGAAGAATCAACTTTGGAAGAAGCTAATCACGTATCTTCGTTAAAGATATGCAGTGTTTCTCCTGAAAAAAAAGCCCAGTTAGAGGAGCAAATCTGCCGTACAGAAAGCAACGGTGAAGAAGCAAACCAGATTCCTCAAAAATACAGCATTACGGTTGCGATTCCTACCTACAACGGCGCTCAGCGGTTGCCAAAGGTGTTAGAACGCTTAAGAACGCAAGTTAACACCGCCAATATTTCTTGGGAGGTTGTTGTAGCTGACAACAATAGTACAGATGACACCGCTGCAGTGGTTCGTAGGTATCAGAAGACTTGGCCAATCCAAAGTCGGCTACGTTATTGCTTTGTTGCTACTCAGGGTGCTGCTTTTGCCCGTCAGCGAGCAGTTGAACTAGCTACTGGAGATATAGTCGGATTCTTAGACGATGATAATGTTCCAGCCCAAGACTGGATTCAGCAAGCTTGTCAATTTGCCCAAAATCATCAGCAAGTGGGAGCATTTGGCAGTCAAGTTCACGGGGATTTTGAGAGCGATCCTCCACTAGGCTTTAAGCAAATTTCTTCCTTTCTTGCAGTTATCGAGCGTGGACAGATTCCACATCGATATGAACCTAGTTCTAGGATGTTGCCTCCCGCAGCTGGCTTGGTTGTGCGTCGCCAAGTTTGGCTCGACAACGTTCCCAAACGTTTATTTCTCAATCACAAAGGCAAGGGAGCAGGCTTAGCGTCTGAGGACCTGGAGGCAATTCTCTACATTCAAAAGGCCGATTGGGAAGTTTGGTACAACCCATCAATGGTTGTCTACCACCAGATTCCTAGTAAGCGTCTTGAGCGAGAGTATTTGCTAGCTCTCTTTCGATGTACAGGCCTCAGCCGCTTTTATATTCGGATGCTAAGAGTTAAGTCCTGGCAGCGGCCATTGCTAGTTCCAGGATACATTGCGAACGACTTACGGCGGCTAGCCTTACAATTGCTTAATCAAACCTTTCACCCTAGTTCAACGCCCTTAATTAATGCCTGTCAGCAACAATACTTGCTTAGTAGTGCAATCAGTCCATTATTTCTGATGAAAAAGGTTTCGCTGGATGTTTGGCAGGAGCTGACAGCTTCACCCTCTGCTGAGCGAGAAAAATGGTTGTTTCATTTAACAAGAGCTTTTGAGGAAGATGAGTTTCAGCTTTACACCCAGCCTGTAGTAGCTGTGGGCAACGAAAGCATTCCTCTTAAGACTCAAGAGGAAATACTGCTGCGATTGCCTATAAAAACTGAAACAGGGGATATTAAACTGATATCTCCCAGGAAATTTTTAGCGATCGCTACTGAGTTAGGATTGTCCCACACGATTGACAGTTGGGTTATTCGAAAATTCTTTGAGCTTCATCAGCTTAGAACTGACGGTAGCGAACACGGGATAGACCGGACTCATCACGTTTATTCCTTAAATCTGTCCCTAGCTAGTATTAGTACGTCCAAATTGGCCGAGATCGTTGATACTCAAGTTACAAACTTTGCCTTAAAACCAGAACATGTTTGCTTTGAACTACCAGAGATGGCGATTTTGTCCCACGAGGAGCATGTTTCTAAACGCATTCAAGAATTAAAAGAGATTGGCTGTCAAGTTGCGATCGATGACTGTCTTGAAGGCAAATACCTCAAACGATTGCACCAATCTTTACCTATTGATTATTATAAAATCAGTAGCAAACTACTCGACCCCGCAAGACCTATGCGACACAGTGCTAAATTGCGTTATTTAGAAGCCATAATTCACAGTGAACCGTGGCAAGACAGTCGAGCGATCATTAAGGGAGTTGCAAATTTAGAAATGTTGGAGCAAGTCAAACAGATGGGTATTCCCTATGCCCAAGGATTTATTTTGGGCAAACCGCATCCTTTTAACCCACTCTCCATATTTTGAAGTGTCACATTTAACAAATAAAGCTTGAAAATAAACATTTTGAGTTCAGATAGTTCGATTGTTGAGCGTAAAAAATGTAGTCCTGAACTTCTGAAAGCTTGACGATGCAGTTGTTGGCATCTGACTGATTCTGTCTATCTACTTATCAAGTTCCGTCCTGAGAGTTGTTGTGAATTAAACTTAAGAATCCTTGAAACGCCCTTCAGTAAAGGCTTTTAGCCTTTTGGCGGCAAAATCCCTGAAAATCTCTCCTAGACAGGCTTTCAACGATTTTGAACGGTATTTCACAACAGGTCTATTATACGAGCAAGCAGAGGCGTAAGCGGAGAAGAGGTGACCAGTAGTCTTGGTGAGATGGCTGGCATCCAAGCCCATATGAGCGTGTTTTGCCGGATATTGGGTGAAGCCTTGGGTTGCGTTCGAGTCAAGTTTGAGTAGCCCCCGAACACTTGTTACAACGTCAACGTGACCACCGGAGGCATTGATCAAGACACAATAAGAGACACCCAGACTGAACAAGCCTTTGACCTCATAATTTCTATGTTTATTTATGCCATTGAGTGCTAGTGTGATCAGCATGGTTTTACAATATCAACTCAATCAACCTCAAATTGATGAATAATGAGTCACTTTAAATTAACAACTATCTTGTCAAGGGCCTTCAGAAGATATCGTTTTTTCCTAATCCCGAATAGTATTCTTTTTGTTACTTTTTCAGCCATGGTAGGCTATATTTTATTGTCCCACGTTTTGCCAAACCCTATCCACGATGCCAGAGTTTACTACATACTCAAAGCTTTTCAGAAACCGTTTAACTCTGGCGACCCCCAGATTGGAATTTTCCCTGGCCTATCAGTCATTCTTTGGTCCGCAGCATCTTTTATTTGCCTCTTCAGCTTCAATCTTATAAAAAGGCATACAAAATCTAAAAGGGAATATTGGTTTCTACTCTATCCTGGCTTGTTGATCGGGATCGTCATGCTAGATGAAGCCTTTCGCTTTAAGCTCATGCTATCCGTGTATTTGGGAATCCCTAAAATCACTATCTACGGGGTGTACACATTTTTAGCTATTTTATTCATTTATTCCTTTCGTCGAGAGATTAGACAGACACCCTATTTGCTACTACTCGCCTCAGGAACCTTCTTTTTTATTTCAGGGATGGCAGACTCCTACTCTATTTCTGGCAGAGGCTTACCGATTCTTTTAGAAGATGTCACGAAGATTTTTGGGGTCACTAATTTAGTCCTATATTTCTATCACGTTTGCCATCATCAGACGATGAGAGTGATGATGGCCTTGAAGAGAAAAAATCACTGAAAAACTGTTCGAAAGGCTATCTTGGATTCAGGGTGAGAGAGATTTAGAGGGATACAGTCATCATCCCCATGTTTTTTGGGGATGATGATACTACTCTTTAATAAATAGGTGGACGAAACTGATGTTATTCAGACAATGGTATCTTATGCTTTTAGAAACTTAGGGCTACGTTTTCACTTAAATTACAAAAATCTACGAAAAATCTTGAATTGAAAATAGGCTATTGGCCTTGAGCTTCGCTAATGTTTCGACAAAAGCTGAGTGACAAGATCCCAAAATTTCTTGATCAATGACTTTGGAAGAGGATTTGCGAGATCTTATTATCTTGCCAGAAAAGATATTATCGGAATAATCTCCGACGATAGGTGCACCTGTTAGAGTATTCGTTTGGTAGCTTTCTGACAGGGGAGTAGATAAGTCGAGAAAATTTTGCAATTGGCTTAATGAGTTTTCTGGGTTGCTGAGAAACTGGTCAAACGTAAAGGTGATCTGATGACTAGAGCCGATGCGATCAGAATAGCTACTAAGTTGTTCCATTCGGTTTGAATAATATTTTGCAGTCCCCTTCAAGCTCCAATCGGCATCACCAAATTTTTCATGGCCGACTTTATCATACATTTTGAGAATACTGTTTATAGCATCTTGAGGTGATCGTAAGAGAAAAATAACGCGGATATTAGGTGTAAATTCAAAGCTTGGTGAAATATGGTCATGTAGCGATTTCTCTAATAAATATCTCTCAGGAATACTGAATCTTTTGAGATTCCACTTCGTTCTCAATATGAGCTTGCTTAAGTGCTCAGAAGACGTGTAATAAGTATGGGTTTCGCCGTATCCAGCTATTTCAGGATGGGAATTCAAAATATGAAGCAAAAGAGTCGATCCAGTTCGCATATGTCCTAGGATAAAGATAAATTGTTTGGCCTCTATATTGACCACAGTCTGATAAAACTTCCGCTTCGCAAATTGCTTTAAAGAATGCATGACAGTAGTCCTAAAATCATTAATCGATGTAAGTAGGTAAGGATAGGAATTCTGAGATTAAGATAACGGTAGAGCAAGGCTCCAGCCGCTTTCACCTCGGTTTGTTTACCCCAAGTTACTTATGCTTAAACAGAGGTGACAACAAAGATATACAAAACAGCTTGGCCGAATAAGTAAAGCTCAGTCAAATGTATTTCCTCATAATACTTGTCCTATGCGTTCAATATTTACCCTAAGAGCTATTAATGAGCCATATATATTCTAGGTAATTTAAGCCTTTAGGTACCTGAGAATCAGATCGACCATTTTCGCTGCATTTTGACGATTAGTCATCGTGTCATAATTACCTGGGACCTTGTAGAAATCAATTTCCTGAGACGCTATCTTGTCATTCCATGCAGCATAAATTTTGTTAGCTGCTTTTTCAGATGTCTCGTTTGCTATAAAAAGTACAACTTTGGCATTGCCATGATATTCTTCAGAAGAATATTGCTGCAGGGCGCATAGATTTGCTTCATAAACCCTGTTTTTAAGGGCCTGTCTACTGCCTCCTTGATTTTTAGCTAGCTTATTTATATTCCCCTGTGCTGATAATTTAGCTTCTTCGATCGATTTTGAATTTTGAGACGAAGGGGAACATTCTACTTTGGAAGGAGACTTCTGAGTAACATCGATCTTCTTTAGAATCTTCTTTAGGAGCTTACTAAGTTGCTCAAAAATATAATCTAGCTTTTCCTGTTTGCTCAACCTTAGGAACTTTTGATAGTGATAGGTTGCACTAATCATAAAATAATGCTTAGTGTAGTAGTCTAAACGATTCCGCCAGAGCTCTAGCTGTCCCATCGCAGCCGGGAAAGCGGGCTGTAACAAAGCAATCAATTTAACAGTCTGTCCAGTTGCTTCCAATTGCTGAGCCATTTCAACTGCTAAAATGGCTCCCATGCAGCGCCCGCCCAAAAAATAAGGTCCTTCAGGCTGCAATTGCCTGATTTCATCAATGTAATGTGAAGCCATGACTTTGACGTTTCTAAGCGGCGATTTCTCACCGTTTAGACCCAAGGGCTGTAGACCGTATAACGGTTGGTCAGGCTTTAGAAAATCGACTAGTTCTCGATAATAAAGAACGTCTCCGAAGCCACCATGAATCATGAATAAGGGGGGTTTTTGGGTGTCTGTGACTGGATGGATAGGGACGATTGAATGGAGTTGTCTTTGATGCTCTAATTGAGTTGGCTGACTTAAGACCTTGGCTAACTGTTTTACAGTATTTGATTCGAGCATTGTTGTGAGAGGTAATTGGACACCAAACTCCTCCTCAACAAGAGCCAAAAGCATAACTGCTGATAGCGAAGTCCCACCTAAATCGAAGAAATTGTCCTGTAATCCAATCGGCCTTACGTTGAGTACTTGCTCCCAAAGATTGGTTAAGGAAATCTCGAATGGACTCTGCGGAGCAAGATAGTCTCCTTTTTGTAATCGAGAACTTTGCTGAGATTGTTCTACTGCGGCCAATACGGCTTTTCCACTGTAGAAATGATTGGCAATGTCAGACAACAATTCTGAGATACTAACGCGATAAGTATCGGTAATCTTTTTCCCATGACTAGAGTGGTTGGACACTTTATTTGGGGAAAACTGGGTATCTACAGAACTGCCATCATTCTCTGGAAAAAAAGTAATCTGTGCAGCAAATTCAACTGGAAGTTTATAAAACTTCCGGTCAGCAGAAAACTGTTCATAGTTTTTACCGATGCTCGATAAAAACTCTGCGACTGGACGATTCTTAGCAGACGGGATAAAAGGTAAGATTATGTTTTCGAGTCCGCTTTTCTTTGCACTATTCGCTAAATGGGCGACCATTCTATGCTCTACGCCACGTCCTAAGACACGGCAACTCAACAAGAAGGTGTCTACCGTAATTGAAGTTGTCTCATCAGACTCTGTAGCGAGTATTATTCCCACTAAGCCGTAATCACCAAAACGATCTTTGACTTTTACAGAGAGGCTTCTGGTGAGAGGAGAATTGATGAATTCAGTAATTTCAGATTCTGTACGTCGAACCGTAGTAGCATTGAACTGGTTGGTTCGCTTAGTCAGCTGAGATACACGCGCCACCTCTTCAAGCTGAATGGTAGCAATGTTCACCTCCAGTTCCAAATTTTCTAAGAAGTCTGAAAAGGTTAGCGTTGAACTCTTTAGACGTTCACGCTGCATATTTTGCTGATAGTAAAGGGTTCTCTTGGCATCCTCAGTAGTTACCTTGGGATGATCAAAAGCCCAAATGTGATTCAAAAATCTAGGAATATGGTCTGCTTCTCTAGGAATCTGCAAGACGAGTACTTCAGGGCAATTAAGTTTAACCTCCGAGCATTCGACCGGGTTATCGTCGACAAAGATAAAGCTGTCTAAACCTAAGTTGAGTTCTTTCGCAAGGGACTTGATATTCTCTGACTTAGGAATCCAGTTGATACGCCAAGAGACAAGGTCCTTTAGCCGCATGAGCATATCTGGATGACGCTCAAACACTTCTATGGCGTCATCTTCGACGTTTTTACTACACAGGCAGAGCAGCATACCAGCATCCTTTTGTGCCAGCATGAACTTTTGGAGCTCTCGTTGTGGAGAATTGATTTTTACACCTGCCCAGCCATCCTCACCGCAAATTCCAGACCAGATGGTTTGATCGCAATCTAATGCGATCACTTTATAAGGAGATCGCATCAAGCTATGCATTTTACGGACAATGGAGGTACCTAACGCAGCGAAGTAAAGCTCCGAATAGGGAATATGTCCGAGTTTATCAGTGACTTCGTTGTAGTAATTGACCACAGGGTAATGTTTGTCCACATCGGATGGTGTTACCCAATGCAAGTTATTCACATTTGCGAGCTTGGCTTGCAGACTATAAAGCATTGCCTGTAAGAAGTCGCGAGATACTTTACCAAGGTGAGGTGAAGGAGGACAGATCACCAATATTGTTGGTACTGAAAGTCGTCTAGTGGCGGATTCCAAAGCTTCTGCAAACTCGTACAAACTGTGCTCAAGCTTTTCTTGGTTAGTGGCATCAGCGTAGCTTACGGTAGCATTAGCATCCTTGTATCTATACCAGTCATCGAACTTCAAAAGAATAAAATTGAAACCCGTTCGATTTTGGCTAATAGCACTGGCAGGATCTAAAAGCTGCTGAAAGACCTGATTGTATGGAGAAAATTCAATTTCTGTCAGAATACTTAGCTTCTCCGTCCAAAACGCTATCGATTTCTGCAAAGGCTCAACGGTAAAATTTGCAGCAATTACTAATTTCTGCTTGTCTATACTATTCATTAATTTTATTACGCTTGATTTTTACATCTACAGTATGAAATCTGGTACACCACGTACTGCTTCCGATAAAGCAATAAGCCTTATTTAGATTTACTTTTGTCTCATAAGCAACACCTCATTCAAGGAACACATAGCAGAGACAGCTGCAATAAACATCCCCGCAAGCTTTCAGCCGACATTCCACGGGTTGACAAAAAATTTTCGATATGAATCGATAATCGATTTTTAGCCGTCTAAAAGCCTTGGCAAATGGTGATCTCAGTTTTTGGAGCCTGTCGTCTAAATGATTGCGAAGTATTAAGCTGTTACTTGGATCAGCAGATTGCTCTGTTGCCAGAATCTCATTCCAAAGAGACTTTTAGCGATTAGCTCAGGCAATGCACAGTAAAAAATAATCGTCAACTTGCGGAATGTAAGTTTCAGAGTAAATGCATCCGGTTTAATCAGACATCTACAGGACTTCTAAATGGCTGCATAAGTGATTTGCCATCAATATATTTGGGAACAGGTGCATCTAATAAATCAAGTATTGTTGGTGCTAAGTCAATCGCTTGCCCATCTGAAAAAGAGGTGCGGGCAGGGATTTTAGGTCCCTTGATTGCTACAAAACCTCTAGGTCGGTGGCCTCCAAAACGGGAATAGGTAACTGGTCCAATTCGTCCAACATCAGGACTATCGATGACGTCCGTCATACATTCATCGTCATCGGGGTCTTCGTGATAAAGAACAACTAAGTCAGCATCCGTTTGCTTGGGATCATCGTCTAGAACTGATGCTCGAGTGCGGATAACCTCCTTTACCAGGCGTTTGCCTGTTCTCGCATCGGTAACCCGGTACAAGAAGCGCTCAATTTCATCACAAAGAATGTCATATTCTTCAATGGATACTATCCCATTAGGTTCTCGACCTTGAAGGTTGATTCTGATATGACCTGCCCCTACACTGGGCAAAGCAAAGGCTTTCATCTCTCGCCAGATATGTTGATACCACATAGCAGGCATCCAAAATAAAGGGGACTTTTTCTCCAACATTTGATAAGGGGATACAGGCTCGAAAGAACCTTCAGAAGGCAAGGGCGACAAAAATTTATCAAACTTACTAGGTGTCCACTGTCGCAACCATCGCTTTAGAGGATTGGCATCATGGCGCTGCTGCCAAATTTCACCAGGCCAGCTCCGTCGACGAGGCTTGAAAATGGGTTTTTTCGGAGGAGATTTTGTATTCGAGGCAGCAAACCCGACCCGTTTGGGAAAGTTAAAACGATACATCAATTCAGGCAGGAACATCATGCTTGCTAAGTCGGTGATGTTATTCCCCATGCCATGGAGTGAAAAGAGAAGTACGTGCGTATCTTCATCGACAGCTGATAAAATCTCACCAATGCCTTGGTCAATTTGTTTAAAAGCCTGCAGCATATAATCTTCAGGCTGACTCTCACAATTACCTCTGTAAAAGGGTGAGCTCGGATAGCTGTAATGCCAAAAATCGTGACCGGCAGTGTGACTTTCGGCAAAGACCGTTAGAAACAAATCCCAAGAGTCTCGTTCAAGGAGATCTTTGGCAATCTCTGCCCGCTTCTTGGAGCCATCCCTAAGAACCTTACGGATCCAGTTAAAGTAGTTTGTATCCCACCAATACCCATGGTCTGAGTTCAATATGGGATTCTTGCCATACTTATTAATGATGTCTTTTAGAAGCTCAGGGGGCTGGGATAGACTTGGGGTACATGGAGCATGCCCTCCCCAACCTAGTACTTGGACGCCGTTCACCTCGTCAGAGAGCGTAGCTCCTGGGACATCGAATGTAGCAATTTTATAGTCTTTACCAAGAGCATAAAAAAGGGGATACTCCCGAAAGTCATATGCGCCTGCACCACTCTTGTAGTCGTGAACGATTCTATAAGTCTGCTTATCATACTGAATAGGTCCCCAGTATCCAGTTTTACTCGGCAAACACCCCGTTAGAAACATGCCCCACACTCGTTCGGTAATTTTAGTTATGGCTTTTCGTGTGCCGTAATTAACTGTGTTATTTAATCGTCCATAAGCTCCACCATTGATAATGCTTGCAATATTTTTGAGATGACCCTGAGAAATCCACCGTTCTAGCACTAATGGATCTGCTGAATCCAGGCCTATTGCAACAACTTTACTTCCCATACTCCTTACTATCCTCTCCAAAGGTACAACATATGTTTTTCTTGATAGCTGATTGAGTTGAGTCCCACCGAAAGCGGAATCCAGTCACCAAAATACGCAAAGTAGATGAGTTTTAGCTTACTTCAAAAAGGACACTGTATGACTGCTACCTCATATTTTAGGACGAAGCATAATTCTCAAAAAGTAGAAAGAACTAAAAAAGCTACCTAGAAAGAAGGCATTCTCACACAGTAAAACCAAGTCGGAATCTATTTTTCTTCGATGTTTCAGCCAGTGATGAATTAGACGCTTTAGAGATCCTAGAGTGACTCTCGCGAACACCATTGGCCCCTGCACAGCAGATACTCCCATCATTCGCAGACTGCAGACACACAAGCCACATCCTCTGCTGAGATTGACTAAATATTCTTCTTCTAATCGCCAGCTTGGTATGTGATGATTAACATGCATATCTGGGCAATACCAAATTTCCCACCCAGCTCGATGTAAATGGATTAATGGTTCATAATCATCACCTTGTATCATAGAGCCCCTAGCCCGCCCACCCAAAGTTGGCCTGGAAGGAACTGCCGATAACCATGCTTTACGGCGCACGACCCAAGAAGCCGAAGGCGGTAAGATGAGGCGTGCTGGATCGTACTTATGGGCTGCATTTCCTCGCTCCCGGATAGCGAGAAAAGACTGGATACGGTGAAAGTCTTTAGGCGGAACCGCCTCGAACTTACCGTGGATTTGACCACCAAAGACAGCAACATTGCCGACCTTTTTGATGAATTCCATGGCACTTGAGAGCCAATGTGACTCTGGCAAGATATCATCATCCAAAAAACATACCCAATCAGTGTACGCTGCCTGGATTGCTCTCTGACGCGCGAATGCTGCACCTTGTTGAGATTCTGGAATACAAACTAGATGATAGGGCAAAGAGTTCTGGCTACCGTAATCTTTTAGTACCTCAACAGTGTCGTCATTGCTGTTATTGTCAACAACAACAACAGCCCAATTCAATGACTCGACCCCTGTCTGAAGCTTTAAATGGTCTAAGACCTTAGTAATTCGACAAGCACCGTTGAAAGTAGGAATAGAAACTGTGATGCTGCACGACTGCAAGACACTGTAGGAAGTAGTGGGTTGACAGATGATAATTTTTTCAACAGAAGATTCTTCATCAAGATAAATATCGGGCCGTTCAGGCAGAAGCCTATCCATATTTCTCACCATGATTGAATGTAGACGTTTTCAAAATTAAATAGTTAAATACTTCCGTATTGATTTTACAAGACGAAATGATAAACCTGTCTATGTGGTATACACCTGATGAAAATCAGTCATCAATCACTGTCTATAAACTCTCAAAAGTGCTCTAAGCCAAAATCAAGATGAAATTTCAGGAGTGAAAATATAGTCTTCAAATAAACTAAGAATTCAGGCCAAACATCTTCGGCAAGAATTCTTGTTCCATATCTTTAAGTAACTCATTCATCACACCTAATATATATTAGTTGATTCTCATACTCTGAAACAGCTTTAATTTAAATAGTAGTCGCTAGCATACAGCATTTCCTTGCCTGGTGAGGTACACCTCTCTGCGTATAAATAGAGGTTCTAGGCCATTATTTGTACCTCATTGGCCTAAGAACCGCTATATGTAGCAATCCGACTTGGTTATTGAAAAAATACTGGACTAGAATCTTTGCTGTGCATTAGTCTTGAATTCACGAATCAAATAAGATCGCTATAGCTGATAACGTCTGTCAAAACCTGCCTAGAACACTCTGATATTTATGCAGTAGAATCGTCTCTCTTATTTCACCACAGCTCACAGTAGGTCGCAACAGTTCCGATGACTCTTTACAATTGCAAAAAGAAATTGGTGCTGACTTTACGCTTTGTACACATAACAGGTGAGTCCTAAGAGGGTGCTTTAAAAGTCGGGAACCCAGTAAAAAAGCTTTCTCAGTGTAGGCTTCGAGTATTGATCTACGGAGCCCTGAGAAAGCTAATGAGTAAAGAGTATCCCAGTCACTTCACCCGTGTGCTCGGTAACCTATTACCGCCTGCCAAACCCGGACGATGCCCGCGCCCGGTGGGAGGTATATGAGGTGCTTATTGCCATTCTCTACGTGTTGGTAGAAGGGATTCGATGGCGGACCCTACCGGGTGATTTCCCGCCGTGACTACCGTAAAGATTCAGGGGGTTACGCAGCCAAAGGGGTTTCATCTTCTCCAGGGCTTTATCGCCCTGCCTCACGAGCAACGAATTGGGTGCATCCCACCTTTGTAAGACCCATTTTGAGAATTGCCCATTGAGATAGGCCGAACGATGTTTCAGGACTTGGGCACATTTTTCCTCTCCCACTGTGCTCCCGAAATTTTTATGCGACGCCCAATCTGTTTGACGGTCGATTCCACAGCTCCTGAGCCAATGGGGACTTCCTCAGTCTGACAATAGGCATAGTTGACGATGCGCGCGCGATGTTTACGGAGATAGTTGCAAAAGTCTCGGGCCGATTTCTTCGATAACG
>Ga0076930_100284_pt1 | contig 59690 bp, 52 predicted proteins | sample HotLakConsoUCCRE_FD_71149 | JGI IMG/M metagenome (GOLD analysis project Ga0076930, IMG submission 71149) | Hypersaline microbial mat communities from Hot Lake, Washington, USA - Hot Lake Consortium UCC-RE (version 3) (version 3) ...
GACCAGTTGCAGTCAGCCCTGGAGGAGGTCTATCCGCAAATCATGGAGAAGATTCAATTTGAGCTGTCACCGAAGCCCTCCAAAGCCGAGAAAGCAGCCGCGGGTAAAACGGGATTTGTTCCCGTTAAGGCTCGGTGGGTGATCGAGCGCTCGAATGCTTGGATGGAACGGTGCAAGAGTTTGACGAAGAACTTTGAGCGCACGCTCGACAATGCCAAAGCTCAACTCGATCTGTGTTTCATCAGGCTCATGTGCAAGCGCCTAGCAGCTCCTACTTAGAGATCTCAAATGGGTTCTATACACATCTCGATTGCTACCTCAACAGGCGCACTTGCCCCCCTTAGTCCCCCCAATTCTGGGGGGAGACCGGAGTTTGAAGTCCCCCAGAATTGGGGGATTTAGGGGGCTAAACCACTGGAAGCAGTCAGTCAGAAACTTATGTATAAGCGGTAGCCTTAACAAGGAGAGGAACCGGAGTCGGCTTAAACCTTTGTAAGTAGAGGTTCGGTGAGGCGTTGAGGTTCAGCCAACTTCTGCAAAATAGCGCTACCGATTGAAGATCCCCCGCTGTCGCGCCCCCTGACTAAGGAATGAAAATTGAATAAGTTGGGATAGCCGTCTCGGCTGTCCCAAGGCAGGCAAGATGCCTGCCCTAACCATTTGGATGTTATTTGACCCTCATTCCTAAGGAGGCTACACACAACCTGGATGTGATTACCCCCCTTAGATAAGGGGTGGTGGTGGATTGGTTCGAAAAGATGTGTAGTCGAACCATTGGAGAATGGGTATTACCTGGAGAAAACCCGGATTGCTAGCTGGTGAGCGCCATCGATTAGGCATCTATTGGCGACTTGGGATGAGCGGGCTTTAAAGGACCGCGATCGCTCGGTTTTGGTCTGTTGAGCATGAACCAACCCCGAGCGATCGCATCTGTTTTATTCAAGTGGCATTTTTATTCAAGTGGCATTCGCTTGAATGACTGTTGCGCGAGCCGCTTATTCGGCTTCCACCTGATCTTTAATCATCGCCCAAACCGACAGCACACCATCAATCCAGCCCTGGCAGAAGAGAATGCGGGATTGCGGACTAACTTCCAGCAAATGGGCAAAATCAGCATCGTGAGTCCGTGCGGTAGTGGGATACCCCCGCTGATCCAGATAATCCCAGAGGTAGTCCAGCACGTCTTCGTCAAAACTGGCGGCTAGGGGCCGCACCCGCTCGAAGTGAGTAAAGTCGCGGTAGGAGAGCTTGGAAGCGGAGCGCACGCCGAGTTCATAGCCTTCTTGCTGCACTTTCTTGAGGAGCACTTGCTTTTCGGTGCGCAAACGATCCACAAATTCCTCATCGGACATTGACTGTAATTTAATTTCTTCGTAGGTAACAGCCATGATTAACGCCTCCTGGCAAATTGCAGATATGTTGAGTTGATTTTTGACGGGTTGTAATCGTTCGAATAACGACTCTGGAACAGCAATAGTGACTCGTTTGCTCACGACCTTAGCCCGAAATTTCTGTGTACTCTTATACAATAACCATTCAAATTACATAATCCATGACCTTTAAGCAAACTGTTACGTAATTAACAGAAATGAACATTCGGTTATGTAATTTCAATAGAGCGATCGCCGCCATGCCTCCCCGATTCTCAGGCTGAAAGCTCTGCAGAGAGGAGCTTTCAAGCCCAAAAAGCCCGCCGAAGCGTGCATCATCAGCGGGATTAAATCAATCAGTTATGTAATGCCCAGGCAGGGCTATCGACCTAACAGGGGCAACAGCAGGGTGACAAAGTAATACACAATCGGCGCAGTGAAAACATAGCTGTCGGTGCGATCGAGCATACCGCCGTGCCCAGGGATTAGTTGCCCCGAATCTTTGACCCCGGCGTCCCGTTTCATTAAGGATTCGGTCAGGTCGCCCAGCAAACTGGTAATACCGATCAGCGTTCCCAATGCGCCCCCCGATAAGGGACTGAGGGGCCAGCCCAACAACTGCGACCCTAACATACCGACCAAAATGCTGATAATGATGCCAGAAACTGCCCCTTCTACGGTCTTTTTGGGGCTGATGTTGGAAAGGGGCGTTTTGCCAAAGGCACGGCCCACAATGTAGGCCCCGATATCGGCCCCAATGATGCAGGCAAAGGCTACCAACGTGGCCGTTAGCCCGGTCGGCAGCGAGTCCAGTTGTACCGGCCAAGTGGGCCAAAATCCCGCCAGGGGTAAGTTACTGGTCACGTCGAGATCGCGCAAGCGGATCCAGTAGCTGGGTAAATAACCGCCATAAAACAGCCCCAAAATGGACGCGGCGACATCGGCGATCGTGGCAAATTTTGGCTGAAAGAGTAGATAAAAACAGATGAAGGTTCCTCCCAAGGGCAACACTGCATTGGCTAAGGGAGGAGAAACATGGGCGAAAATCAAGAGCAACTGGCTGACACACAGGGTGATTTTGGCCGCGGGCAAAATGCCTTTCGCCTGTACGAGTTGGAAAATTTCGCGTTGCCCTAAAAACACAATGACGCCAAAGGCCAGCGTGAAATACCACCCGCCCAAGATCACGATGAGGAAGGCAAGTAAGATGGCAACGAGAGCGCTAATTGTTCTGGTCAAGGGCATGTAATGGGGCAAAGGAGACAGGATTGAGGAAATGCAGGGTCGCCCCCAGGTGAGGGGGTAGGAGGCATTGCCAAGACTTTCCTGGGAGACTCATTTCCTTAGAGACTCAAGTTAATGATAGTAAACCGAAATACCCAGGTGGTGTCACTCAGGATAATTTACCAGCCTGATTAATGTAGAGGCTGGGGCGATCGCCCTCTCTCCAGACTTTCCCATTCACCGTAGCACTCCGCTGGTTTGCGCTGCTCACGGAGGGGTGGGGCCTCGTCCGTCGGTCAGCCTGGGTGGCGAAAAGCTCGTGTACCAGGCTTTTTGGAGCTTGGTGAACCCAACCTGACAAATTAGGGCAAGTCAGCCAGAGATTTAGCGAGGGGCCGTGGGTAAGGGTCAAATTAAGCCCCTACCAGACTGAATTCGGCAAAACTTAAGATTTTCGCCCAAATTCACGAATGACGCCAATATCGCGGTTTTCGCTAATTTGAATACAATTTTGAGTGAGGAAGCTCTCACATTCCCCCTGAAAAGGATCACAATGGTGGGGGATACTGGAAATCCGGCTCTGACAATCACCCAAATTCATGCATAAGACTCAAGATCTGCACGTTGTTGAAACACGCCCTCTCGCGAGTCCCGCGCTCATTCACCACGAGTTACCCCTGACCGAAACGGCAGCGGCCTTAGTCACTCAGACGCGCGATCGCATTCGCAACATCCTGTACAACGAAGATCGTCGTTTATTGGTGATTGTCGGTCCTTGCTCGGTGCATGATGTCGACGCCGCGCTGGACTATGGACAAAAGTTGGCGGCGCTGCGGGCAGAACTGGCGGATTCCCTAGAGATTGTGATGCGGGTTTACTTCGAAAAACCGCGCACCAACATTGGCTGGAAAGGACTGATTAACGATCCCCATCTAGACGGCAGCTACGACATCAATACGGGGCTGCGGCTAGCCCGCAAGCTGCTGCTTGATCTGGCCCACTTAGGCCTACCGGCAGCCACCGAACTGCTTGATCCCATTACGCCGCAATACATTGCCGACGTGATTGCTTGGACGGCGATCGGAGCCCGCACCACCGAGAGCCAGACCCACCGAGAGATGGCCTCCGGTTTGTCGATGCCCATCGGCTTTAAGAACAATACGGACGGCAGTTTGCTGGCAGCGATGAATGCCATGCTGGCGGCGAGTGGCTCGCACCACTTTTTGGGCATTAACCACCACGGGTTAGCGAGCATTGTGACCACGACAGGCAACCCTGACGGGCATCTGGTGCTGCGGGGCGGCAAGCATGGCCCCAACTACGACACCACCCACGTACAGCAGGCGGCGCAGGAACTTGCGGAGCTGGGCCTCAACCCGCGCATGATGGTGGATTGTAGCCACGCTAATTCTCAAAAAGACCACCGCAAGCAGCTTGAGGTGTTGGAACATATTGCCCGACAGGTACAGGACGGTAGTCGCCATATTTTGGGCGTGATGATTGAGAGTCATCTGGTCGAGGGCAAACAGCCCATTCCCCAAGATTTGTCGCAGCTCAAGTACGGGCAAAGCATTACGGATGCCTGCGTAAGTTTTGACCAAACGGCGGACATGCTGCGGAAGCTATCGATCGCGATCGCCCCGTTTACGTCGCAACCCGTGTAGGACTGCAAGCTCGCCAAAATCAGTGCGTTGATGGCGCTTTGAGGAGGGCGATCGCGGCGGCATTATCCAGGGTTTGCATTGCCCAGTCAGGGGTACGGGCATCTCGATGGCTGGCCCAGCGCGCTAAAAACGTCGTTCGGTCAACGCAGCTAGCGCCCAGATGCAGCTTGTAGGGCAGTTCCATCCCCAAGTCCCAAAATGCAAACCCACTTTGCGCCAGCACCTGGCCGAGTAGCCCTAACTGCACCGACCCGGCCCCATTTTGCCGATGAAATCCGGCCAGGCTGGTGTAGATCGCCCCGGTCGTGTAGCCCACTTCGCCCGCAACTAACCGTTGACCATCATATATTTCGATGGAATGCAGGGCCACTCCCCGCAGCGGTTGCTGGTGCAAACTCATGAACGCTGCGCATAGCGGATCGATGAGCCAAGTGGGAGAATGATAGTCAGCGATCGCTCGTAAACAGGTCGCAAAATTCTGATTGATGGCAAACGTGAGCCCCCGCGCGTGGCGTTTGAGCTTGCGAGACCGATGCAGGTGGGCAAAATCGAGCACGCAGCGCTGGTGATGAGACTTGATCAACAGCAGGGGCCACCGGGACAGCGACTCCCCCATCGGCAAATAACCGTGATAGCAAACATCGGCAACAAAGGCGGCGGTCAAATCAGTGGCCAGGCAAAATTCTTGCTGTCGCTGGGCCAATAGGCGAGGCACCGCTGGCAATTGGGTGCGATCGCGGATCACCGGGTAGTAGGGCTCTAGCCAATCGAGCAGGGAGCGCTGGCGATTGGGAGACATCGTTAATTCCTTCAGAACGCCGCCGCACGACTGTACCTGCTGATTCAATGCCGGACTCTAATGCTGAGTCGCCGATCGCTAAACCGTAGGCTCAGCATTCAACCATGCGCTTTGACCAGATTAGCGAATGCCGAGCGGGGAGTCACGCAAACCGATCAAGGCTCCTGCTCCGCCGTTAGCGATCGCACCGCCTTCAAACCCTCAATACGAGCACACAGACAGACCCCCATCCAGCAGAACAAGATTGCAGAGCTGTTTTATACCCACTAGAGGAGATCTCAGATCGGCAATATTTCGGAGGGGCTTGGCAGTGCCAAGCCCCTACCGGCAACGTCAAATCGCCTTTATGAACTTTTTTCGCTGATGCAACCATCCTGCGCTGGCGCCACTGATTAGGAACTTAGCTGATCACAGTTCCCTAAGGAATGCGGATCAAATAACAGCCAAATTGTTAGGGCAGGCATCTTGCCTGCCTTGGGACAGCCGAGACGGCTATCCCAACTTATTCAATTCTCATTCCTAAGGGACGCACTCGAAATAAAAGTACCTACCCAGCCACTGCCGTCAACCGAGAGGTTATTTTCCCGCCAATCCCTAAGCATTGGCCGAGGTTTGACCACAGGTATATCGCGCCAACACGGCCACTAAATCAGCATGGTTGATCGGTTTGCTGAGATAGTCCTGCATGCCCGCCGCAAGACAGCGATCGCGGTCCTGAGGCTGTGCCAGGGCTGTAGTCGCCACAATGGGTAAGTCCTGCCACTGCGGCTGTTGGCGAATTTGCTGGGTCAGTTCCAGGCCATTCACCCCCGGTAGCTGCACATCCATCAGCACCAAGACTGGACGATGATCACTCAACCAGTCGAGGGCCTCCTGACCATGGGCACAGTGATGGACCTGATAGCCCCAGTGAGTCAGCATATGCTCTAGTAGCAAAGCGTTAATGGGGTTATCTTCGACGACTAAAATCGGCTGCGCAGTGGACTGGGGAGACGGTGGGGCGATCGCCAGCGGGTCTGAGAGGGTGGCATCTTGCACCGCATGCTGCTCATCGCGGCGGGTTGCCGTCCGGCAGTTGAGCGGCAACTGGATCGTAAATTCGCTGCCCTGGTCAGGCTGCGATCGCACGGTGACATCGCCGCCATGTAGTCGCGTCAGCTTTTGGGTTAGGGCCAGGCCCAACCCCGTCCCTTCATATTGCTTAGAGAGCGGACTTTCGAGCTGCTGAAAAGGCTGAAACAAAGCGGATACCTGGTCTGGCGCAATGCCAATACCCTCATCCCAGACCGTCAACGTCAACTGGTCCTCATGGGGTTGATGAACGCGAATGCCGATCGCCCGCCCCTTCGGCGTGAACTTGATGGCGTTCGACAATAGATTGAGCAGCATTTGCCGCACGCGCACCTCATCCGCAATTAACGCGGGCAGCGACTCTGCCACCTCACAGTGAATCGTGAGATCTTTCATCTTGGCTTGCGTCGTCACCATCGTGATCACGTCCTGACAAAGCGTAGCGACGTGAATGCTAGAGGGATTAAGATCCATCTGGCCCGCTTCGACCTTAGAGAGATCCAACACCTCGTTGATCAAACTCAGCAGATGTTCGCCGCTGTGATAAATCTGATCCACATACAATTGCTGACGTTCATTGAGTTCACCATAAACTGCCTGACTGAGCAGCTTCGAAAACCCCAAAATAGAGGTCATCGGCGTGCGCAACTCATGGGACATATTGGCCAAAAACTCTGACTTCAACCGATTGGCGCGAGCCAGTTCCAGGTTTTTAGCCGCCAACTCCGCCTCAATGCGCTCCTGCTGGGTAATGTCGCGCAGAATGATGGAAACGGCGGTGGGCTTGCCAGCTTCCTCGCCATAAACGGGACTGATGGAAATAAAAGCGCTGAAGGGGGTGCCATCATAGCGCTGACAGACAATCTGGCCACTCCACCCCTCGCCAGTTGCCTGCTCTAAGACCCAGGCCACCTGGTCTTGTTTGGAAAAAAAGGTCGACAAATTGACCCCCGTGAGCCGCGCCGCCGGCCAGTTAAACACGCGCTGGGTGGCCAGATTGGCATACTGAATATTGCCCTGCAAATCCGTGATAATGGCGCTGTCATGGGCCGAGTCCAGCGCTTTGGAAAACATTTTGAGTTGCGCGTCACAGCGTTTGCGCTCGGTAATGTCGCGCCCAATGCCCAACGCCCCGACCAACCGACCGGATTGATAAAGCAACCGCCCGTTCACTTCAATAAAGACGCGATCGCCACTGCGAGTCAACACGGCAAATTCATAGTCGCGCAGTTCTCCCGTTTTAAGGAGTTGCGCAAACACGTCTAGCGTCGATCGCCGCGACTCGGGGGCGACGATGTCAAGATAAGAATGCCCGACTACGTCGTCATAACTGTCGGCCCCAATCAGCTTTAAGCCATAGGAATTGACAAAGGTGAATTTGCCGGTCAAGTCCAGGGTGTAAACAATGTCAGAGGCCGCTTCAACATAAGCTCGAAACAGACTATCCGATTCCGAATGCAAAGCATTCGCTTTCTGCTTGGCAGAAACCGTGGGCGTGTCAGCGCTGGTCATGGTGTTGGTGTATCCCAATAGGCAAATCAGCAGTCGGTAGCCCCCTGATGATAGAAAACATGCAGACTCGCTATTTAGGCTGGCCCTGACTGCCTCATTGAGCTTTTCATCATCTCAGGGGAGAAATCAGGGATATTTCGTACAGATGCCGCGAAAAATCGTCAAGAATTCAGGCTGATGGTATCACTTTAGACCTTGCCAGTCAGTAGCGTAGTGAAAAACCCTGGCAAACTTTATGGTCATCGTAACTTTAGGAACTGTTGAAGGTGGGGATTTGGCGGCGGTGCTGTGCCATACGGTTCTCCGCAAGTCATGCAACTCTCGGCCAATCGATTGACTAGAACAGCGACCTGACATATTCCCGGCGCATCCGGGCGATCGCGTCAAGCGAAATCCCTTTCGGGCACACCGCTTCGCACTCCCCATGGTTGGAACAATCGCCAAACTCTTCAGCCGCCATCCGTTGAGTCATGGCCTGCACCCGTTGTTGGCGCTCGACCTGCCCCTGGGGCAATAGCGATAGATGAGCCACTTTTGCCGCTGTGAACAAAGATGCTGACGCATTGGGACAGGCGGCCACACACGCCCCGCAACCAATGCAGGTGGCGTAGTCAAACGCCAGATCAGCATCCGCCTTGGGAATCGGCAGACTGTTGGCTTCGGGCGCAGAGCCGGTTTTGACCGAGACATAACCGCCCGCCGTGATGAGGCGATCGAGGGCGGAGCGATCGACCACCAAATCTTTGATGACAGGAAACGCCCGTGCCCGCCAGGGCTCGACGACCACGGTGTCGCCGTCTTGAAAGTGGCGCAGATACAGCTGGCAAGTGGCGGTTTTGGCCTGCGGGCCGTGGGCTTGGCCGTTAATCATCAGGCCGCAGGAGCCGCAGATGCCCTCTCGGCAATCATGGTCAAACTCCACCGGGGACTCATCTTGAGCGATGAGTTGCTCATTCAACACGTCTAGCAATTCCAAAAAAGACATGTCGGGGTGGGCGGCGGCGATCGCATATGACACCAACTGTCCGGGGTGATCGGCACTGGCCTGACGCCAAATTTTCAAGGTGAGCTGCATACAAGAGTCAACGGTATGGGGCGCTTTCCTTTTAGTGTAGAAAGCGGGGGGGCGATCGCTGGCAGTTTCGACCAAAACGTTGCATTTCAGCGTTAAGGTTGGGTGGCAAGGGTCAGCCCTTGATTGCGTCAACCCAGGATATCGGTGCATTTCCTCGTCATGCGCTAGGAACCCGACCCTTCAGCCAATCGTAAACTAGCAAAGGATGCCCTTTCCCATCATGATCAAAATTCGTTGGGTTGCCGTGTTGTGGGCGATCGCCCTGGGCCTGACCAGCTTTGCCCCACCGGCCCAAGCGCGCAATTGCTATCTCCGCAGTGACCACGAAATTTGTTTGCAGCGGGTACACCGCAGCGCTAAATATCACTGGCGCTACCGCGTTGAGGCCATCGTGGATGGGGAACGACAACCGCTCACCCGGTATGACTGTCGCGATCGCACCCGCACCCCGCTGACTGGCCCCGACCAGGGCCGTTCCCATAAGTTCACCGCAGCAGACATCGGCGACAAACTCTGCCAACTGGTCGATCGCTAAGGGGGAAATCCCCTTGATCGTCTCACGGGGCAGGGCGCAGCACGGTACGACCCGCCAGCCGATGCCCGGCGACGCCAATGACCGACACCTTAACCCTGGCGTTCAGCCGTCTACATCACCATGCCGCCATCAATGGTCATCACCTGTCCCGTGATGTAGGCCGCCGCCGGATCCGCTGCCAAAAAGCGAATCAGCCCGGCGACTTCTGCGGCCTCGCCATAACGCGCCAGCGGAATGTATTTGAGGATGTCCTCGGTATTGGGCAAATCTTCGGTCATGTCCGTTTTGATAAACCCTGGCGCGATCGCGTTCACCGTAATACCGCGAGGGGCCATTTCCTTGGCGACGGTTTTGGTGAACCCAATCACCCCAGCCTTGGCGGCGCTGTAGTTAGCTTGTCCGGGATTGCCCATCAGTCCGGCCACCGACGCAACATTGATAATGCGCCCGGAGCGCTGTTTGAGCATGAGCTTGCTAACGGCGCGAGTGCAGTAAAAGACCCCAGATAGATTCAGATTGATGACGGCTTGCCAATCTTCCGGCTTCATCCGGAGCAGCAGGGTATCGCGCGTAATGCCAGCGTTATTCACCAGCACATCTACGCGGCCCCATTGGTCAGTAGCGGCTTTGATCAGGCTCTCAGCTTGCGCAACGTCGGAAACATCGGCCTGGACGGCGATCGCACTGCCCCCGGCAGCGGTAATAGCCGCCACCACTTCATCCGCAGCGGTGCTCGAACGGGCATAGTTCACCACGACCTGGGCTCCCGCCTCGGCCAGTGCTAACGCAGTGGCGCGACCAATCCCCCGCGATCCGCCCGTAATCACGGCTACCTTATCCGTCAGTTCCGCTGCCATCTTGCCGGTCTCCTGGTTCGCAAATTCAATCCAAGGGGTTATCTTACGCCATCCGGTTATCCTCCTGTGAAGAGATTCGGTTTTCTGCTACCCGCGATTAGAGATGACTTTTAGGATTGAGATATTGCACTGTCGCAACCGATAGTTGAATAGTCAAAAAGGTATATAGTCGTGGCTACCAAACAGCAATTTTCCAGTTTCGCCGATTTATTAGCCCAGAGCGATCGCCCCGTGCTAGTCGATTTTTATGCCACCTGGTGTGGCCCCTGCCAGATGATGGCCCCCATTTTGGAACAGGTCAACACCCAATTCCATGGCCGCCTCAAAGTGGTCAAAATCGACACCGACCGTTATCCCCAACTGGCCTCCCAGTACCAGATTCAGGCCCTTCCCACCCTAGTGCTTTTCAAACAGGGACAACCGACTCAGCGCCTTGAGGGCGTCCGTTCGGTGGAACAACTGGTGCAGGATTTGCACCCCCATCTCTAACGCTCGCAAGCGGGACGCGGTCGGCAATTTTTCCGAAAATCCAGCCTTTTGAGGCATTTGCCAGGGCCACAATCACGCCTCGATGGAGATGAGCGATCGCACCTGATTGTCTCAGAGTGTGTCTGAATGCAAAGCCACTCGCAGAACCGACGCGACATTGGCTATGGTAATATTTTGGTGATTAGGAAAGGTAAGGACATCAAGGCATGGCAGCCGTACAAGTAACCGATTCTTCCTTCAAGCAAGACGTGCTTGAAAGTGAACTTCCCGTTCTCGTCGATTTTTGGGCACCCTGGTGTGGACCTTGCCGAATGGTAGCCCCCGTAGTGGACGAAATTTCTGAGCAATATGACGGTCAAGTCAAAGTCGTCAAACTCAATACTGATGAGAATCCTAGCGTCGCTAGTCAGTACGGAATTCGCAGCATTCCTACATTGATGATTTTCAAAGATGGGCAGCGGGTTGACATGGTTGTGGGTGCGGTTCCCAAAACCACTCTGGCAAACACCCTCGAAAAGTACCTTTAGGCAACTGGGTAGAGCTAGCATCTCTGCTGCTGATAGATCCAATATCGAATCTGACAATGGCACTGTGGCTAAGGGCATGGTGCCATTTTGCGTCTATAGCTGCCCCGCTAACGGAGTCAGACGCAGTTAGATTGACCGATCTCACGATATCGATAGCGTTCAGCCCATGCTCGGAAAGCCCCCTCGACCGCGAGTCAACAGACCTTTGACCACTGCGCCATCTGTTTGGTCTAGAACGTCGGTACAGAAACCCGGCCTCTTGGCCAGAAGGCCAGTGATGCCGTTAGAGCAGCGACGAAGAAACCGGGTTTTTAGCCATCCTGTACCGGTGCTCTAGAGCCGGTTGCCAGTCCCCAAAGATTCAAACCAATAGGCGTGACTAACCGTCACAGGGGGAACGGGCAACCCCAGAGTGCAGTTCAAAGGGCTGGCGGCAAATCATGATCGCGCCTGGCTGACTGGCTGAACATTGCCCCTACCGCTCATGTCTTTACCAGCGCCAGAGACAAACCTTAGGGACGCACTCGTTGCCTTCTCCTGACTCGGCCCTTCCCCAGCGACCCATCCACTGCCATCAATCGGGATGTGATTTTCCCGCCCATTCCTAATTCCCACCGCAAATTCAATCGAGGGACTTTATGGTTACCTTTTCAACTGACTTTCCCGAAGCCGCCGACGCGGAACTGACCAATCTCTTCGCGGCGCTCTCTAATCACAAACATGGCAAGCTCATTTGTGAAGTTTTAGAAACCGTCATCCGCATGACCGGCGACGACATTCAGCGCCTGGACTGGAAAATTTTGAACTCCGCCATCCAGGATATGGATAAAGGGTTTACAGCCTTTAAGCCCTATCGTCACACCCGCAAAGTCACGATGTTTGGCTCGGCGCGACTGGCTCCCGAAACGCCAGAATATCAGATGGCTAAAGCCTTTGGAGAAGAAATTTCGCAGCGGGGCTTAATGGTGATGACCGGAGCCGGTGGCGGCATCATGGAAGCGGGTAACGCCGGGGCTGGCAAGGAAAATTCCTTTGGCCTTAACATTCAGTTGCCCTTTGAGCAGGGAGCCAACGCCGTTATCCATGACGATCCCAAGCTGATTGACTTCAAATACTTTTTCACCCGCAAACTGTTTTTTTTGAAAGAGAGTGATGCGATCGCCCTCTTCCCTGGCGGCTTTGGCACCCAAGATGAAGCGTTTGAGGCCCTGACCCTGATTCAAACGGGCAAAGCGGGGCCAATTCCCCTGGTGCTGGTTGATCGCCCCGGCGGCGACTACTGGGCCAATTGGGATCGCTACCTGCGCGAACAACTGTTGGGCAACCAATTGGTGAGCCCCCACGATGTTTACCTCTACCAAATCACCGATGATGTGCAAACGGCCTGTGATTTGATCACGGGGTTTTACCGGGTTTATCACTCCAGTCGTCATGTCGGTGATCAGCTAGTCATTCGCCTCAAAAAAGCCCTGTCTGAAGCGTTGCTCGACCAGCTCAATACCGAGTTTAGCGACTTGCTAGCTGGCGGCAAGATTGCAACCAGCTCTGCCTTACCCGCCGAAAAAGGCGATGAAACGGAAGATCTGCCCCGGTTGGTGATGCGGTTTAATCATCGCGACTTTGGACGACTGCATTTGATGATTCGCATGATTAACCAGTTGGGACTCCACAGCCCTGAAACCGATCATCCCGAACAAAAGTAAGCTAAAACCCGCTTAGATTGCATATCATGGAAAGTAGGTGGGCATCAATAAACGATGTCGTAGGGTGCTGTTAGGCGAAGCCGTAACGCACCATTCCACAGGGATTTGATGCGTTACGCTGGTGCTAACACCTCCTACAAATAGTTAAGCCCATCTACTAAATCCCCAAAGCATCATGATGTGTAGCTATGCCCATAAGCAATTTCCTCACCACTATATCGGTGTAAGTTCAAAAGTTTTTAGTAAGCTTTGTTCAGGTGAAAATATTGATTTTCCTTATCGAGATATTTTTCTATATTATCGGTATCTAAACACACCAGAGAAATTTCCCCGGTTTCAAGGCAAATCATTTTCATATAAACAATCCAAGAAAGCTAGCCTTTCAAAGAGGGTTTTCCGGAAATTAGGTCTGGCAAGGAAATAATTGGTGGGTGAAGTAATGAATAACGGCGTTTATGTTGTTGTTAACGATTTCGCTTTTAACCGACGTTCCACACTGCCAACTGGCACACTGAAAATCTAGAACGAAGACATGAGGATCACCGCAATTTCCTCTGGCCATATTCTCAATGGCCAACTTTTCACTGATTGAAAGCCCTTCAGCCCAAAGCTTTCAGCTTTTATACTGAGTGTGACACTTCAAGGAGCGGAAAGTGGGGTAAAGCATTTCCATGCCTCTACCCTTCAACGCCGACAAACACGGTTCACGAGCCGCCTTTTACGTTTGGAATTACTGTGAAAATAGATCGCCGTAGGGCGGGACCGCCCCTCAGAGATCGCGCCCAAACTTCCTATCAGAGAGTGATACGATCCACCACCCCTAACCCAAAGGCCAAGGTACCCTTTTCATGGTTTGAGTGTCGCGCCAGCGTCGTGGACCATTGCTCGGAAAGCGAAAGCTATCACGCAGTCATGGGCTGAAGCGGCATATTCGCACTTCGCAGCTCCGGGCAGCCCTCGCGGTCAATCAGGAAATGATCATGCTGTACTGGCATATTGGGTAGGAGATCTGGCGACGCCAGGAAGCCAAGGAATGAGGATCAAATAACATCCAAATTGTTAGGGCAGGCATCTTGCCTGCCTTGGGACAGCCGAGACGGCTATCCCAACTTATTCAATTCTCATTCCCAAGGATTTGATTGATCGGCTGTCGACAGATCTCAAGCGCCGCAATTCTCGTTTTAGACAGTTTGCTGCTTGCCCTGAGCTTGACGAATGGGAGAAGAGGCTTGCTCCCTCGGGGAACCCCTGCGTGAACAATCAGCTCAGTCTGAGCGGATTGGCTAAGACAGCAAAGCCATACTGAGAATTGCTATCACTTGCTTAAGCAAGTTGCTAGTTTTCAACGTCTATTTACCGAGGAAGTTGCTCAAAAATAGTGTCCTCGGTTGTAAGGGTTTGGCGTGCCAAACCCTTACAAAAAACGCTTTTGTCTGGATTGTTGCTTGAACGCAGTTCCCTAACCACTAGTGGCTGTGGTGATGGTGCTCGTGCCCGTGGGAATGCCCATGATGATGATCGTGGGAATGAGCATGGCTATGGGGTTGAGCTTGAGCGTGGGCGATCGCCAACTCAGGATTCACGGCGAGGGCATCCTCTTCCAGCAAGTCACGAATTTGGTCGTCGGCCCAATTAGCCACCATCTTTAAGAATTCGGGGTGGTCATTGACACAGGGCATCTGCACGAAGCTGACATCCTTGTGCTGCTTGCGCACATTTTCAATGATGTGCTCAACGTCCAGCAGGGTTTCGTGGTTTTCCGTGGCAAACCCGATGGGCATCATAACGATCGCCTTGGCTCCCAGGTCAATCAAGTTTTGGGTGGCGAGTTTGGCGTTGGGTTGAGTCCATTTGATCAAGGGCGTCTGGTGATTGAGCCAGCCCACCGAGATCAAGGGATAACGGTGAATCAGCCGCTCCCGCACGCGATCGTAGAGCATCTGACTTTCGTCAATGCCAGAGGTGAATCCCTTGGCCTCAAAGGGACAGCCGTGGTTCATCAGCACAATGCCGATTTGTGAAGGCAGATAGGCCTTCGACAGTTCAGCAGCAATTTTTTCTTCCACCATCTGCACCATCAGGTCCAGATAGGCGGGCTCGTCAAAGAAAGAGGGGATATAGCGCACGCCCTTGACCCAGTGCTCCTCACCATCACTGAGTTTGGCGAGGGCGTTGTTGACCTGCTCTACCGCGATGCCGCTGGTAAAGATGGAATCAACCACCAGTAGGGGATAGATCAACAGCTTGGTAAAGCCCTCGGCCTTGACCTGTTCGAGCACTTGATCGGGCAAGAACGGCTTGCAAAAGTTGAACGCCTTGAAGACTTTGACGCGATCGCCCCATTTCGCTTGCAGTTCTTTCTCAACTCCCACCCGTTGCTGTTCAAAAATGGCGTTATGCGGAGAAATGAACTTGTCGTGTTGGTGGCTCCATTCATGGAGGTCAAAGATCGCCAAGAGCTTAGCCATGGGGGGATAGACCCAGGTCGGCACCGGCGCAAACTTGGCAGTGAGCAGATTGAGCGCTTGCTCGTTGTAGTTCGCGAAGTCGTCGTAGCTTTCGACTTCGCCGTACCCCATCAAGAGCACCGCAACTCGATCTTGGGCAGATGATGGGTTCACTTTAACGGTTTGAAAATTGTCCTGAACGTCGTGAGTAGTGGTAACCAAAACTTTTCCTCGATGATGCTTGCGGAAACTTTAAAAGCACAACATAAAGTCGCTGCGCACTCTTTAGTTATACGTTAACATCCCCCTAGGGGGGATAGGGCATGAGGCTCTCAATGGCTCCCCAAGAGTCGATTCCATTCCTGATATGGCCTGCAAGGAAGGAAATCATTTTTTCGATCGCGCTAGTTGACATTATTAGGGGATCAGCCAAAATTTGCCCCTGTCCAAAGAAAGTTTTTAGTCAGGCGTTTTGCCACTCTCTCTCTCTCAACAGTCTCGGAATGCACGATTCAAACTATTTCAATGCGGTTGCCCTTAAAATTCCGGCAGCAGCCTCGGCTCAGTCGGATTTTTGGGCCTTTGCCAAAAAGCAAACAGCCGCGATCGCCCATGCCCTGCTGCTAAATCCGCAATCTGCCTGGATTGGTGCATCCTTAGGAATTTTGCTGGTTTCAGTGCCCGTCTTTTTTGAAGCGCCCTTGGTCAGAACGGCCCCTTGGCTCGGAGTGTTGCTGACCGGCGGCTGGATCTGGGCCAGCGCAAAACTGCGGCAACATCCGCAGACAACCTTTGTCGGCGATTTGCTCACCGGCTTGAGCTGGAGTTGGCTAGCAGGCGCAATTTATTGGGGCTGGTTTCGGTGGGAGCCGCTGTGGCACATTCCGATCGAAGCGATGGGCTTACCCGTGGCCCTGTGGGGATTGCATCGCGGTCAAAGCAAGGTGGGCCACTGGTTTTATCTCGGCTCCTTGTTGGGAACAGCCATCACAGACGTGTACTTTTACCGCATGGAGTTGATGCCCTATTGGCGACAACTGATGGTGGCTGCCCCGGCGGAAGCACTTGATATCGTGCAGGCTGGGTTTAGCCAGATCCAAACTGCTGAAGGGGCGGGGGTGGCGGCGATGTGCGCGTTGGTGTTGCTGGCGCTGGCCTGGCAAAGCTGGCGATCGCCCCACCGGCATTTTTGGGTGTTTAGCGGCACCCTCATTGGCACCTTGCTCGTGGATAGCTTGTTCGTAGTTCTGGCCAGTTTGTAAACTCGTTTGCTGGAACCTCGCGGCAATCGGTCAGCGCCGCTACGGGCAGCCCCGAACCGTGAAAAGCAAGAGCAGCAGTGCTTTCACAAGGGCTTCGCGGTAGCCAAGCAACCCGTGCGGTACGACTAAGGGAATATAGTTGAAATAGCCGACCTATGACCGCAGGGTTAAATGTGATTCGCTAATAAGCTGGGTCGAGAGGGCGCAATGCCTTTGGAAATCCGAAATGTAGCGTCAATCAACCCAGCGGCACGTACAGGCAGATACCGAGCAGATAATATCGATTATTTATATCCTCCATAGAATATTCAGTTGAAAATAACTCAATGTTTGTTAATAAATAGTTACAATGAAAGCGTGTCCAACTCCGCCAAGATGAGATGACATCAATTGTGTTTGGTAATCTGCCCGTTCCCGGTCAAAGCGGCGATCGCGTCGTCAGCAAAGCTGTCACGGCTGCGATTTCGGCGCTCTTCAAGCAAACCGAAAAATTGGAGGCGATCGTCCGGGCTGAACCTGTTGCGAAGCTCTTTCAAGGCAGTGTCGACGGATTTGACTTCATTGGTCAAGGGTTGCTGATGTACAGCGGCCTTCGCGTGGAGTCAATGGAATTTTATGTCCAGTCAGTTGCGATCGACTTTGGGGCCATTTTTAGGGGCCAGATCAAGTTGAAGCAGGCCACCCAGGCCAATATGCGCATTGTTTTAAGTGAGGCAGACCTGAACGCCTCATTTAATACGCCGTTTTTGGTTGAGAAGCTCCAGCAACTCACCTTTCAAGGCGAGCCGCTGCATTTTGATGATGTTGAGTTGAAGGTTGAGGGCGATGGCTGGCTCAACCTCAAAAGTCAGGTGCGGGTCGGCCCAGCCCCTGAGCCGACGCCAGTGAATTTTACGACGCGGGTGCAGGTAGAAAACCGTCGCAGCATTCAATTTGTCGATGTTGACTACGGCGAAGCCCCTGCTAATCCGGAGCTGAGCCAGGCGATTGTCGAGCACCTCAACAGCTTGTTAGATCTGGATAAATTTGCCCTTGATGGGATGCAGCTGCGCGTTGACCAGTTGCGTTTACGCAATCAAAAGTTGACCCTTTACGGGATTGCCAATATCACCGACTTTCCTCGGCGGACGGCAGCTAAAGCAGCGGCTTAACTGGGGTGGGGGAGAATGTCGAGGGGATAAAAATCAGGGCATTGCTCTGAGGTATTTCTGCTGGCAAACCGCTTTCCAGTAGAATAAAAAGAGGCATTTTGTGTGGGGATCAAGCAACCCCTGCGAAAGGCAGGTGACGCGATTAAAATTGTGGCAGCAATCAGGATGGATTCAAATTCGACACTCAATCAACTGAAAGCCGCATTACCCCCTGGGAAGATGCCCGACAGTTATCGGGTTTATTTCAAAAATACGCTGATCGCCCTTTGCCACGCTTTAGAAGATCATATTCTTAAAAGCGCTGCTCAATATCCTGATCAAAAGCCTTTGGTACTGGTGACCTTTCAGGAAGGGAAGTGGTATCTGCAAGAGGCCGATCGCTATTACGATATTGCCCACCACTCGGCAAAAGTGGCGATCGCCGCTTGCGAAGGGAGCGGCTTTGAGACCCATCCCACCGGCCAGCTTGACAATGTCTCGCTGGTGAAGCTGTCGCGAGATGACAGCCTGGTCAACGAATGGAACCTGATCATTGTTGCCCCTGGCTACACGGCGATGGTGCTTTGCCACGAGCTGTCGCCCGAAGAGTATCAGGCCGATACGCAACCCCGGAGCGATGTTGAGCGTAAGTTTTACGGCCTCTGGACCTTTGACCGCGCGGCAGTCGAAGCGGCGGCGGCCATTTTGATTGAGCGGATGCGCCCCTATGATGAGGCGCTAGCCGATCGCTTGCAGCAATCTCAGCAACAGATGAACGCCGCCCCCAATACCGTGCCGGTAGACCTCACCAGCGTCGTATCGCGCATCGTGAATTATTTGCAGGACAGTCAAGAGCATTTGATTACCGCCGGTCGTCAGGCTCGCGAACTGTGGGAACTGGAAGGTCACGCCCTGCGGATCAACCGCAATATGACTGCCAACAAGCTGCAGGCCTTTTTGCGCATGGCGCAGCGGGTCGATGAACGCGATCAAGATAATCCGATGGCGTCGCTGCAAGTGGCCGCGCTCGCGGAGACTTTGGGCCAAATTCTGGATCTGCCGACGCTGCAACTGCGGCGGTTACGGTTGGCGGGGCTGCTGTTTCGCATCGGGCTGGCTGAAGCGCCGATCGAGGTTTTCCAGCAACCCGCCACCCAACTCCGGGAGTCGGAACTGGTGACCTGGAACAATCGGGCCTATCTGGGAGCGCAACTGCTCGCCGCCATGGCCGAACTGGAGGCGGTGCGGGTGATCGTCAGCCACCAGCTCGAAAATTGGGATGGCAGCGGTCGTCCGGAGGGTTTACAGGGGGAAGACATTCCCCTAGAGTCGCGCATTTTGCACTTGGTGGCCGATTTCCAAGAATTGACGCAATCTCGGGGCGATCGCGCTGCTTTGAGTTTGGGCGAAGCCTTAGAACACTGCCTTCAGCACAGCGGCACCCGCTTTGATCCGGAGTTGTTGGAGCATTTGACCACCATTGTGCGGCTGACGGAAATCGGCATGATGCAATTGCCCGATCGCCCCAGCCAACTGCCCAAAGTCTGGCTCGAAGAGTCCCTTTCGCCTGTTGCCTAACCTCACGTTGCCCCTTTATGAATTTGTCTTCCTCTGATTCGTCGTTTGATATTGCTGCCGTGCGCGCGGGTAAGCACAAAAACTTGAGCGGTGCCGATTTGGCCGGACAAGATTTATCAGGAGCCGATCTCGCCACTGCCGATTGCGCTAAGGCCAATTTGGCGGGGACGAATTTGTCGGGAGCCAATCTCAGACGCAGTAATCTGCGGTGCAACTTGCGGGGCGCAAATTTGGGGGGCGCTGACTTGGCCGGCACCGATTTTCGCAATGCTGAGTTGCAGGGCGCGATTTTTATTGAGGCTCGCTTTCAAGGCACGAGTTTTGCGGGCGCTTTTTTAGCGGGCGCAACCTTTAGCAAGGCGGATTTGACGGGAGTAGATTTTCGCGGGGCCGATTTGCGCGGGGCCGATCTGCGCGGCGCAATTTTGGAGCAGGCGGATTTCAGCAATGCCAACCTAGCCGGGGCCAATCTGGCAGAAGCGAATTTAGAAGAGGCGATTTTGGCGGGGGCGATCGCCCGTGGGGCCAACTTTGCCGGGGCCAATTTGGTCTGTGTGGAGGGCGAAGGGGTGGTCTGGGATGGTGCTTGCCTGGACGGAGTAGCGAGCGCTGGCAGTATCCTAGATCACTAAGTCGCCAGTAATTCGGGGTCGAAGTTGTGAATCTCCCTTCTTTTTTGTGGTTGTGGCGCATTGCCGCCTGGTCGATGGGGCTGACCGTATTTTTGTTTGTTTGCCTCGCCGCCGTGGGTGGCTGGATGCGACACCTCAGACTCCAGCGTGAAACCGTCCCCGCTATAGAGGAGCAGGCCTCCCCGTTTCCCGTTTGGCGACGGCTGCACGTGGGTTTAGGCGTCTTGCTGGTGTTGACGGTGCTGCTACTGCTCAGCATTGGGATCGTCGGCACCTTAGGGCATTTCGGCAGCCTGGGGCACTCCTGGCATCTCCCGGTGGGGCTGACGGTCGTGGGCCTCACCCTGGCGTCGGCCTGGTCCGCAACGCAAATCAATCATCCTAAGCGGCCGTGGGCGCGATCGCTTCACCTCACTTTGAACGGCTTCCTCATGATTGCTCTGGCCCTCGTCTCCTGGTCCGGCTGGATCGTTGTCCAAAAATATTTGCCTTAAATCTTTCAGAAATATTCTTTTAGAAATAAGTAGATGGGCTGAATTATTTGTAAGATGTGTTAACACCAGGGTAACGCATCAAATCCCTGGGGAATGCCGCGTTACGGCTTCGCCTAACAGCACCCTACGACATCGTTTATTGATGTCCACCGACTTATCGGTATAGGGAGAATTACCGCACAAGGTAATCAGTGCATCGTCACACAGATCCACCCTACGGGTTTTATGGCTGAGAGGGTTGTCCCTGCATCAGGGATGCTGGCTCTACTTTGGAGCGGTGGAGTTGACTTTGCTGCGCTCGGTGCGGACCCAGTCCGCTTGGGGCTTGACCAGATACTTAACATAGAGAGGAATTTTCCAGAGCAGGTAGCCGGCAAAGGCAATCAGGCTGCTCAGGGGAATGTCTTGGCGGGCAAAGCGGAACCAGGCGAGGGCGATCGCCCCTGCTAGCCCACTGCCCGAAATCGCCGTGATCCCCACAGGCCACCAACCTAAGCCCACCATCCCCGCCACGCCTGTCACGCCCAGGGTCAGCACCCAGAGCATGACCAGTAACGTCAGCGGCGGAATCGCCAAATCCAGGGCCAGCGCGAATAGGTCAAAACGAGCTTGCTTGAGGCTTTGGAACGCCAGTTGTGGCACGTAGTCTTGCAAGACCTGGAGATGGCCATGCTCCCAACGGGTCCGCTGACTGGTCGCAGCGCTGCTGCTATCGGGAAGTTGTCCCATCACCTGCACCGTGGGATCAAATAAGGGAGGATGACCCGCGATCGCTAGATCAAAGCCCAACTTCATGTCTTCGACAATATGACCGCTGGCGACATCCACCGAAGTCAACACTGACCAGGGAAACGCCATGCCGGTGCCAAACAGGAGACTGGGCAAGCCCAGTTTTAACATCCCCAAAGGCCGCACCCAATTTTTGACCGTAATCGCAAACGCCGAGATGAAGGACTTTGGGCTTTGCTGAGCGGGCACGTCGAACAGATATCGCGCCTGGGTCGGACGGTTCATGGTGAGTGACTGGGCGGCTAAATCCAGCAGCGAGCCCCCGGTGATCAGGCAGTCCGCATCCATCATGACCACGACATCGGGCGGATTTTGCGCCAATGCCTGAATGCCAAAGTCCAGCGCGTACCCCTTCCCGCGTCGCTGGGTATCCTGCCGCTCTAGCACTTCTGCTCCGGTGGCCCGAGCAACTGCAGCGGTGGCGTCGGAGCAGTTATCGGCAATGACCAGCAGCCGATCGTGACCGCGCAACTGACGTTGAATGCCCTCCAGCACCGGCGTAATCGTCTCGGCCTCGTTATGAGCGGGCATCAGCACGGCGATCGCAGCGATATCCGGTAGAGTTACTGACGGCTTCGCCGATGACCGGGCGAGCGCAGCGACCCCACATTCCATCAGGAGAACACCGATGGGGACAGCGACCGCGATCGCTAGCAGTAGAAGCACAGTCTGAATGATCAGTAACAGCATAAACAGGTTCAGAAGTTAGGAATTCAGCGCTCAAACATTTGAGTTGCATCAGGCACAGAGATTTTGCCAGTCGGTGGTTGAAGCGTTGAAGAGGCTCCGAACCCCCGAATCCCAGCCATAGCAAGATACTGCGACCTTATCCTACAAAAGTGTCCCCATATTTACTGAGACGCCCGAGCCGACTTTACAAGACCTTCACACGTCCATCTGATCACTCAGTCAAAACCTCACATACAGCGGTGTTCAATTTGGTTAAGGACAGCTTGGTTGGGACTTAGGTTTCAGGTTTCAGGTTTCAGGTTTCAGGTGCGCTTGACTAACCTGTACACCGCTACATCACCCGTATCTAGGCGGCCCCTCCTGATCTACCAGCGGAACCCATTACCCGGCACAATAGAAGATAGTAAATAGTCCAACCACCTCACTATGACGCCTTCTCCATCCCCGAATCGCGATCGCCTTACGCCCGAGTTTTGGGAAGGTCGTTACCAGGAAGGGACGGCACGCTGGGATCTGGGCCAACCAGCCCCGCCACTGGTGCATTACTTTACTCAGCCTAACTCACCTCAGCCTGGCAAAGTGGCGGTACTGGGATGCGGTCAGGGGTATGACGCCGTATTTCTGGCTCAGCAAGGCTTTGAGGTCATTGGGGTGGATTTTGCGCCATCAGCGATCGCGGCGGCCTCCCAACTCGCGGTTGCCGCTGACATTAACGCCCAGTTTATCCAGCGCGACATCTTTGATCTCATGCCAGAGTTTGCCCAACAGTTTGACTATGTCGTTGAGCACACCTGTTTTTGTGCGCTGGAGCCCCATTTACGCGATCGCTACGTGACCTTAGCCCACCACCTCCTAAAACCCCAAGGACAACACATCGGCCTCTTTTTTACGCACAACCGCCCAGGGGGACCGCCCTTTGGCATCCAACCAGCCGCCATCCGAGAGTTGTTTAGCCCCAAATTTGATATTTTGTCCCTCAAACCGACGCCGCACTCCGTCCCGGCGCGACTGGGGGAGGAGCACCTCGGTAGGTTCAAAAACCGCCCATAGGGGAACCCCAGCCTCACCAGTGGCGAGGTACATAGAGGCATTTAGTTAACCGTTGAGGCGATTCGACAGGGCCATCGACAGGGCTCAACCCACAAGGTTAAAGAACAGCACCATCGCCCCCATCGCGAGCAAGGTTGACACTGTACCCACAACCTCAGCGCGCACAGCAACGTCTTGGTGAGCGGGTTGCAACCAAAAGCCAAAGACCTTGACAACAAATGGCATCACCACGAAAGTCAAAATGCAACTGGTAATCAGCAAATTGACCGCCATGGCACTGGCCATCGACCAGTCTTCCAAAATGCCGAAGTAACCAAATATTCGGTCTTGCACCATGATGACCGGATACAGCGCTAAAACCACCGATAAAATCTGCTTCCAGGCGGGAGGGCCAAGGCTGTCAAATTCGGTGCCTGATCGCTTTGAAAACCATCCTTCCAAACCCGTTGTAAACGATTTGAATCGATAGCTTTCAAAGATATCGCGGCCTTTGTGGAGAATTTCTTCTCGTTGCTTAGACGCGAGCCACTGATTGAGGTGTTCAGGCTGGTCAAAATGCACAACCCAATACCACTTCAAGACTCCATCTTTGCAACTCAGGGGGCGGTGGCGATCGGCCCTGACAAAGCCTTCGGAGCGCCGCGCCGTGTTAATCAGTTGGGTATGCCAGCGCCGAAAGGCCCAGCCTTTTTGTCGCGGCACCGTATACTCAATGACCACGCTAGAGTAGCCAACATTTTCACCTTCGGGTAAGGCTTCAATCAGGCTAATAGAAGCCGATTTGGAGACGAGGGCGGTTTGTTGAACCAAGCGCTTGGCCCTTGCAAATGCCGCGATCGCGCTTAACCTAAAATTTTCCTTAGAACTATTCACTTCTTGCCAATTAATTTTAGTGGCCTATTCCTCAGCATACAGACTTCGGCGTCCGTCGCAATCCGTCTCCAGTCATTCTTTTGTAATGGGAGGGCAACCCCAAGTCTAAGGGAAAATGTCATGGAGATTTATTGTCCAGACATTAAGCCAAAAAAGGCGGCCCTGAGCGATCGCAAACCAGCCTTATAGCAGCCTGATCAACGGTGAAACAGAATAGCTCTTAGCGCCAAAAAACCGGCAACCAGAGTAAGAATAAAGACATTTTGTTTCAGACTTTTTAGCTGCGCAATTATTTGCTCAGCTTGGTCTGAGGTGATGCCCAGAGTGTTTGGCATTTTATCTGCCACCGGCTCAGCTTTATCTGAGAATTGTTTCGTACTTTCAGAAGAGTTGGGCATATCGGTTAAAGTATCTGAATTGATTTGATTGGACTGCAATATCTTACTATTTTTCGTCTAATTCTGAGTTTCATCACCAAGGAGACCTCAGCGCAGACTACTCTTTCGCTAATGAAATAGCCCAAGAGAACATCAAGCTTTAAGGCAATTTAGTAATAGAACTAAGTTTAGAAGCCACTGAGGATTGGTTAAGTGAAGTTGAAGATTACCTTGAGGTTTTTGATGAAATAGGAATATTGGCATTTGTGCTGGTCGCAATCTTCATTATTGCTGAAATTTTGTCGACTTACAATGAGATCCTAAAGATATTAAATCAAATCAAGCTGTAATGATAAAATGGGACTTCTCGAATGAGGATATTCAAGCAAGTTAGATGATCTGATGCGGCAACTGTCTGCCTGAATAACGGTGACATCCTCGCTGACCAACTTCTGCGTTATTAAAGCATCAGACATCTGTCCATTCTTCGGAGGTTTTTGTGCTGAAATCTATCTCTCAATGGTTAAATCAGGCTGCCAAAATTGCTTTGACAGCACTGGTCGTTTGGGGTCTGAGTGCGTTTAGTTATTCCTCACCCGTCGCTGCTTCTAGCAAAGCGGCGACTCCTGAGGCACTAGAATTGGCGATTAATGAATCGGCTCAAGAATTTGTCGATTCGGTATTAGATGACTATGGCGATATCTTGGAAAGTACCTTTGATACTGCTTATGACCCCTTAAAGTCAGCGGTTAAAAGCGTTGCAAAGCAACTCAGCAAAGCGACTAAAACTGCTGGAAAAGGGGTTGAAGGGACGGCAGCACCCGCCATTATGATCCCTCAGGAGACCTTTCAGGCGGCGGTCGATTCTTTTGCAGCCTTGCAGGAAACCACTGCTGGTTTCCAATCCCAACTTGAGTCTTCTCCTGAAGTGATCCAGGGGCTGATCGAAGAACAAATTGGCGCAAAAATGGCAGTGTTGGAACAAGCGATCGCTGACGTTGCGGCAACAGTCGATTTGATTGCCGAAGATGTCTCTTCTTTAGATGCGGCAGATCCCACAACAACAGCAGCGTTTGAAGAGCATTCAATGGCACTCACTCAGTCAATTCAAGCGGTAGATTTGGCGATTGATGGCTTTGACAGCTAAGCGTTAATCGTTTTCTATTCCTGTTCCAACATCATCGGGTCTTTAGGCACATTGACTGCCTGAAGACCCGCTTTTTTTGACCTAATGCTTTAGCCAAATTGTTGGGTCAGGCGGGCGATCGCTTGTGGCAAATGACTAATCTCAAACCAGAGGTCTTGGGGACTGATGCCAAACACAAACTGCCAGAGTAAAACAATCGCGACGAGTGCCAAGATGGTTTTGGCTTCTTGATTGAACAGCTTAAAGAGTAGCCTTAACGCTAAAGCAGCGATCGCGATCGCCCCCACGATGCCAATAAGCTGAGTGTCGATTGAACCAGAAAATAAATTCATGAAAAGTGCCTTAAATTTGCTCAAATAAAATTGCCATCGTCATGAGACCGGCCCACACAATTGCTAGGCCAACCAAGTCAACGCTAGCGGCTGATTTGCGATAGGCAGGATGCAACCAAAAGCTGAGCCATCGAGTAATTAACGGCATCACTAAAATTGCTAATAAGGAAGACGTTACCAGAGTGGCAATTAACGTGACGATAGAGTTGGGCCAAGTTGGTAGAAAAGCGGAGTCGGGGACAAACTTTAGCCTCAGCATAATGAGGGGATATAACCCCAAGACCACAGACAAAATTTGTTTCCACACGGGTGGCCCCAGGCTGCTATTTTCGCCACTAGAGGCGCGTCGTGAAAACCAGCCTTCTAATCCGGTGGTAAACGATTTATAGCGATAAGCTCTGAAAATCTTTTGGCCTCGTTGAGTAATCGCCTGGCGATCTTTAGAATCCATCCAATTTTTTAGATGCGCAGGAGAATCGAAATGGATAATCGTATATCGCTTGACGACATCATTATCACAGACTAGTTCAGGGCATTGATCTAGTCGGACAAAGCCTGCGTGATGACTCGCGGTTTGTGCCAAATCCTGTTGCCATCGATCAAATGCGAGCACCGCCGAAATGGCAACGATGTGTTCCATGACTAAACTGCTATAAAAAGCTTGGCTATCTGCCTCATCTTGCCCCGTCTTTGACACAGCATATGACCTCTTGATGATCACTCCCTGCCCTCAACGAACGAGAGCAAGGGAGTGCAATTAGGGGAGTAAAACGCTTTGGAGAAGGAGGTGAAATTAAGTGACATTGACTGCCTGAAAAACCAAGACTTACTCGATTTTAGACAAGTCTGGTTCGCCAACAAGGGGTGAATGATCAGCACATTGACTCAATTTTGAGCCCCTCGACAGCCATAATGACTCCATCCCATAATGGCTCTATCAGATAATTTCCCTAAACGATCGCGATCACTAGTACAGTGCGGCGTAAATTGGCACACCCTTGGCCCTCACCCTAAATTCCTCTCCCAAGCTTGGGAGAAGGACTTCCAATCGGTATCGAGACTTAAGCCGTCGAGACTAGTCAAGCGTTACTCAAAAGTCAGTCTTCAAGGCTTTCTTGAATATTTTCTAAGCCTTTTTCAGCTGCTTCCATCCCCGCTTTGACTTTGTCCATAATTTCTTCCGAGGTGGGCATAAAGGTGTCTCTCATTTCGACACCTTTCTTGATTTTGTCTTTAATTGCATCAGGAACGCCAACGCCTTCTGGTTGCTTGGCTTCAATTTTGTCGATGATTTCTTCAGAAGAAGGCATGAAGACTTCTTTTTTCTTCAAGAAAAGCTCTTTTTTCTCGACCGGTGTTAAGGCCGCAAAGGCATCTTTGCGAGGAATTGTGTTGATCACAGATTTAATCTGGCGCTTTTGATCGGGCGTTAGCATCAGCGATCGAAAGGTCTTGCGAAAACTTTCGCCATCGGCAATGCTGTCACGAAACAGCTCTTGCTGTCTGGGAGTGAGAATTTCAGACAGTCGCGGCATCACTTCAGATTTCAGTAATTTAAAGGCAGAGGTGTCATCTACCGAATCGGCAGGGGTAAATAGGCTAAATCCCAGGGGGTTGACCGCAGGCATAGCGCTGGCTGGCGCAGTACCCATCGGTAACCAGCTAGCCGCAAAAATAATCAAACCAAACAGCAGCGAAAACACAACACGATTCAGTTTCATGGTTGCTCCTTAAAAAAGTACAAAAATAATCGAGTGCTAGGAGGTGGCAGAGGACTGACCAAAATGGTGGACATAGGCGGCGATCGCCAAAACCGTGATGATAATGACGGGAAAAACCAGCGTCCACCAAGTTTCGGAGACAAAGATTAAGAATGCTGCCGCTAAGCCACCACAAGCAAATCCAATAATGACTGGAAGATAACGACTAATGCGTTCCCATGATTCGGCGGCTTCTTTTTCTGCCGGTTCACCAGAGGACAATTTGGCTCCGATGAATTGCACCAGATCAATGGTCAACTGGGTGGTATTCCCGGTCATGACCGTCGTTGGAATGTAACTCTTAAACACTTTGGCTTCTTTCATCAAAGTGTTTTGAATGGCCATCGCGACCACCCCCGACATCCCAATCGGAAAGATGTACTCTTCCTGCACATCCAAAATCAGGGCGGGGGACAAACTGGCACTCACCATCAAAAAAATCGTCAAGGCGATCGCCTCAGCGGTCAACAGCACGGCAAACACCGGCCACTGTTTGCGGCGGGCATATTTTGCCAGCAACGAAGTCAGGGCCACCGACAGCATAAACACGGGGATCATGAGTAGACGTGTCAGGGTCGATTCCTCTTCCTCATCCACAAATGAGGCTCCGGCTAAGGCGATGTTGCCTGTAACGTGGGCTGTAAAAATGCCAAACAAAATGATGAAGGCCGATGTATCGACAAAACCCGCTACCAGACTTAACAGGAATCCGGCTGGCCGGTCATCGACCAAAAAATTACTGATACTCAAAGCCCAGTTTGGCCTTGAGATTGACGTGATCTCGCCAGTCAAAGGTTAATCCTCCCCTACCAATGTTGCAAGATACCTGGGCGCTGTGTGCGTCTACTCAATGCGACTCCACCTCTGACAAATCAGCAAACCCTAGAGCCGGTGCCCAATCAGCCCTGATACTCAGTTGGCGACCAATGGCTACGCCTAAATATCTAGCCGGATGGGCGAACGGTATTGCCAGTGTGGGAGACGAGTAACCAAGCCAACTCGTTAGAAACAGGGAGCAAGCGATCCCCATGAACCACCCTTGACCGGGCAGCAGATATCGCTTTTTGAGTACGTAAACCATCAGTTTCCAAAAACCTTGGTTGTCTACTGTAAAAACGGTTTGCACAGACTTAACGCAGCTATAGATATCTACCTTTACGCAGGGCAAATATCCATCCCAAAATGAAAGTTGAGAGTCCTTAATGAAACTCAACTATCGCTATCGCTTGCGGCCAAAAGCAGTCAGCAAGCCAGAGCCCGTCGCACGTGAATCTAATCTCAACTATTCCGGTGTGATCTGTACTGAAAGCTACAAATCAAGAACTAGAGCGATCGCTTAAAGTTGGGTTGGTGCTCCTCCTTACCCCTAAAGGGGGCAACAAATATTTAGTCCACAACCCTAGCCGAGGCCGCGATTTTGCGAGAACATGGCACCGCGATCGCTGAAGGATCGCCGGTCCTTTGACGATGTACCAGGGAGGTTTTCCCAGACTTTTCACTCGTTCTTTGGGGAACGCCAGTTCGCCAGCAGGGATTGTATACAGCAAGTATACAAATACCGTAGCACCGCGATCGCCTGCTGATTCCCTTAAAATGTCATGCAGAGTTGACTTGTTTGCAAGCTGATGGGTAAGCTTTTCAGCAAAATTTATCGGGCACTCCGTCAAGAAATTCTGTCTGGTCAACTCTTGCCCGGCGAAAACTTGATTGAGCAGGGGCTAGCGGATCGCTTTGCCGTGAGTCGAACGCCCATTCGCGAAGCGATTCGGCGGCTGCAACAGGAAGGCCTCATCGAATCCGACCAGCGGGGAGGGATTCGGGTCGCTGTGATTACCGTGGCCGATGCCATTCACCTGTATGACTGTCGTTTGGGACTGGAGCAAGTGGCCGTGGTGGGAGCCTGCGAAAATGCGACCCCGCCACAGCTAGAGGCTCTGCGCCGCTGTGTGGCTCAAGCCCAGGCGGCAACTCCCACAACCACCAAAGAGCGGGCGATCGAGTCCTCCGAAGAACTGACGCATCGATTACTCATTGACCGTAATTTTCATCAACTGATTGCGGATAGCTCGGGCAATCCCTGGTTGACCAAACTGCTGGGTCAAGTCTTGAACAAAATGTCGCTCTTGGGCAGTGCCGTGACCCATCACAACCCTGCGGTGTTGGAAATTTGGGCAGAACATGAGCGGATTGTAGCTGCCATCATGGTACGAGATTCCCAAGCGGCAGCGATCGCCATGCGAGAGCATCTGATTGCCAGTAAGACCCGAGTCGTTCAGGAGTTACAAGGGCTACAGGCCGATGCTGCGTTAAGTAATCTCAAAATCATCTAACCATTGGGCAACCTCTACGGAGAGTTTTTTGATGAATGGTAGGTTCGCAGCCTGGGATAATCGCGCTACGCCAAGTCACCCGTCGGCACCGCAATCCGGCAGTCAATAATGGATGAGAGCTATAGACGGCCTACTACACAGCCGTTAATAGGATCAAGCCCATCGAACTTATTGAGTAGGTTGTAATGAGGGTTTTGGGGGGCCATTTTCTCCCTTTAATCTGAAGTTTTTTTGAATATGTAACGTTAACTACCGATTCATTAAGGTCTGTATTTTAGTTTGTATACAATCTTGATGGCCTTGATAAAAAACTTTTCGAGGTCTAAAGTTTCAAGATTTTTAAAAAATTCAAACTCGGGCAGTGCCGGTCACTCGTTGGCTGAAGTTGCGCTCAAGTTGGCTAACGGCAAACTGCTCGTTGGCCTATTTCACTAAGTTTTGATTTTGGAAAAGTTTCGTCATGAATAACCCTGAAACCGCTCCAGACGAGATGATGCCAGCGGAAGCCGCATCATCCACAGGACGCTCTCTTGGAGCAGACATGATTTATGGCCTGGAAGATCGACCGCCAGTGCGTGAGTCGATTTTTGCGGCCATTCAGCACGTGTTTGCGTGTTTTGTTGGCATTATTACCCCGGCACTGATTATTTCGGGGGCGATCGGTCTAGATCCGGCGGATGCGGCTTACATCGTCAGTATGTCGCTGTTTGTCTCGGGGGTCGCCACGTTCATTCAGGCGAAAAGAATTGGCCCGATTGGCTCGGGGCTGTTAAGTATTCAGGGCACTAGCTTCGCCTTCATCGGTCCCATTATTGCTGCGGGCACGGCGGTGACCGGGGCCGGTGGAACGCCGCAGCAAGCGCTAGGCACCATCTTCGGACTGTGTTTTTTGGGCTCATTCGTCGAAATGTTTTTGAGCCAATTTATTCAGTTTGCGAGCAAGATCATTACGCCCCTCGTAACGGGGACAGTAGTAACCCTCATCGGTCTGACGCTGATCAATGTCGGCCTGACCAGTATGGGGGGCGGGTTTGCGGCCCGTGAGGCCGGTACGTTTGGCAATCCTCAATACTTGATGCTGTCACTGCTAGTTTTGGGCATCATTGTTGTCTTAAACAACGTCGGCGGGGCTTTTTTGCGGATGTCGTCGGTGGCGATCGCCCTCATTGTTGGGTATATCGTGGCGATTCCCATGGGCTTGGTGAATTTTAGTAACCTGTCTAGCTTGGGCGGCGTTAATTTTCCGATCCCTTTCAAGTATGGCTTTGGCTTTAACTTGGCGGCTTTTGTTCCCTTTATCTTTTTGTACTTGATCACCACGATTGAGTCGACCGGCGACATGACCGCAACCTCATTGTTGTCGGGGGAACCGATTACGGGTCCTAAGTACATCAAGCGCATTAAGGGCGGGATTTTGGGAGACGGTGTCAACTCGGCGATCGCTGCCGTCTTCAACACCTTCCCCAACACCACCTTTAGCCAAAACAACGGAGTCATCCAACTCACCGGGATTGGTAGCCGCTATGTGGGTTACTACATCGCAGGAGTGTTCGTGATTCTGGGGCTGGTGCCGATCGTCGCGGGGGTGTTTCAAACCATCCCGCAGCCGGTCTTGGGGGGCGCGACCATCATCATGTTTGGCTCGGTGGCCGTGGCGGGCGTCAAGATTTTGCTGTCGGTCAATATGGACAAGCGCGCTTCGATTATTCTCGCTACTTCCCTGGCCTTGGGCTTGGGGGTCAGCGTAGTCCCCGATATTCTGGACCAGATGCCACCGCTGATGAAGAGCATCTTTTCGTCGGGGATCAGCACCGGAGGACTAACCGCCCTGATTTTGAATATGGTGCTGCCTGGCCCTCGCGAGTAGGTTGCCACCGGCCTTTGCTCTCATGCTTGAATCTAGCTCCAAACTCATGGTGAGTTTGGAGTTTTTTTATGGCGAGAGAGATTGACACTGTGTTACGGCGGATGCAGCATAAGGCATCCGGCGGGGAAATCTGGTCGGTAACTGACTGTAGCCACTGGCGTGGTCTTGTTCCCACTGCGATCGCCGATAGTTCGCAGGGAGGCCAATCAGGCCAGAAATATTCTACCGATTGCGACTTGTGACAAAAACAGGTGGGTGGCAAAAAATTGGCTGGGTGATTTCAAGGAATGGCGGTCGACGCTGTGCATCGAGTGGACTCAAAGCCTCGCCCCTTTGCATGAACAGCTTTCATGGAAGGTCTAAACCCTGCTTGTGGGCGACTTTGTGAGGACTTCTTATCATAGAAGTGTAGTCAATAGCTGACGCTGGAAAGCGTAAAACCCCGATGCAGTCGACTGTCAGCAACTTGTCCGATGTCGCCTTCGCTTAACTCTCTCATCGCCTTTTTGGGGGCCGAGTGTTGGCCGACACTCACGGGTTTGGCCCGGTGACGGCAGATTGCCGTTGGGTTGAGCAGCGCGCAGTGACTTCACAGGGCTGCCGCCAAGGCCCATAACGCCCTCGCGTAAGCACATTGACTATTCATTGAGATATCAATCAAGGAGCAAAATTATGAAACCTCGTCCTAGTTACACCTCTCGTCAGGATCTTGCGGAAATCGCTCGTCGTCTGCACTTAGGCAGAACGATGGAAAATGCCCATGGCGCTGGGGCGATGACCCCTGATGCTCATCGCGACCATGCTCGCAGCGGTTGGACGGTGGAGCAACTGTTACAAATGTCAGCAGCAAAGGCGATGTACAACTAAGCTACGGTTCATCTCGCAGTGGAGCGAGGCGAGGCGGTGGCGGTGGCGGCGTCTCTGGCTTGGGACTGCGATCGCAAGCTGTCCAACAGGGCGTATACCGCTGGCGTGTGCAGGGCGTCAGCCACAGTTGCCACCCCCAGCGATCGCGACAGCGGGGTCGGCAGGGGATACACCTGCACCTTTTCGGGAATGGGTTCAGCCGATAAGCGGGGCAAGATTGTGCCCCCCAGACCTTGAGCCACCAAATTGACCGTGGCGGCATCGGTCTCAATTTCATTAACTACATTGAGCCAATACCCCAAACCATTGATGTAGTCATATACCGGGCGCATCATTACATAATCGATCGGCGGCATCATCAGGGGTTGTTGGGCCAGTTCTTCCCAGGTGAGAGTGTCGCTAGCAAGGGGCGTATCGGGGGGCAGCAGCACCACATATTCGTCTTGCAACAGTTCCCAGGTGGTCAGCCCTTTGCCCGCGGGCAGCGTCACAATGCCGATGTCGGCCCGCCCCGCCCGCAAAGCTTGCTCGACTTCTTGGTCGTCGTCGTGTTCGGCCAGATTAATCACAATGCCCGGAAACCGCTTGTGCAGTTCCTTCATACTGTCAGGCAGGATATGGGTAGCAATACTGCGCAACGTAGCCACCCGGACTTTGCCCTGTTCTAAACCTTTGGCGATCGCCGCCTCTTGCCTGATCGCGGCTGTACCGTCGATGACTCGACGGACATGGGTCAAAATGCGATCGCCAACGGGCGTGAGGGTGGCCCCATGCCGTCCGCGCGAAAAGATCACGACCCCCAACGCCTCTTCTAAGGTGGAGATAGCATGGCTCACCGCCGACTGGGAAATGCCAAGCTCTAAGGCCGCGTCACTAAAACTAGTGCGGTCAGCGACCGCCACCACAATTTCCAGTTGCGACAGTTTGATCGGGCTGGGCGAGGGGCTTTTCATAGGGGCTGTAAGAGGTGAATGAGGGCGATCGCGATCTATGAGCCTTGCCGCCACGACGACTGAGAATTTTCCATCAATCCCTGGCCCAAAGCGCAAGGGGAGGCTGTGAAGTCATTCTAAACGGTGGGATGGTCGCCAATCACGGTGTCATCAAGCCCACACCAATGGTTAAACTCACTGACTCACAAGGGTCGCAATTTTGCCTTCTGCCTGCTCAAGGAGGCCAGCAATTTGGGGATCTGCGGCTAAATAACGTACCCAAGCAATCCGGTTTTCTCCTGCCAGGAGACGCTGCGCGAACGACTTCGCTCAACCTGCCAGTGTCGAGAGTTGAGCGGCGTCGAAACTCAGTCTGCGGGGAGATTATTTGCCAGCCCGCCCCTTTATCCAGGGGGACTGAGGGCACCCCCTTGCCGTTGATCGCACCGGCGGCGGCGGCAAGGGCACCGTGCTGAGATGTTCAGAGTGAACGCATTACTAGGATCACTCTCCCCCACAATAGAGAAGTTAACCCTTCAACCCAGACTGCTTTCCCCTGGGAAGCGGCTATCCACAGTGCCCCCATCGTAGACTGTAGACTGTGGAGTCTGAAATCACCCACCCGGCAGCGATCGCGGAGCGCCTGCCGTCCTCTCAAATCTCAACCCAAGTAACCATAGGAGGCGTCGGGGTGGCAGTAGGCAGACAGACCCATAGATTAATCATGAATCCCCAAATTATTGTGTGTGGCCTTGGGCAATTTGGTCGCCGGGTTTTGATTGAGCTGACCCGGCAGGGCATTGCAGTGGTCGGGATTCACCCAGGGTCGCCCAAACTGGAAGCCGAGCCCTGGTCAGAAGCGGTCGATGAAGACGATGAGCGGTTTTGGGCGGAGCACAGCAATATCGTCTTTGGCCCTCCCCGCAGTGCCAAAACGCTGATGGAGGCGGGGATCCTCAAGGCCCAAACCCTGCTGTTGACTGGCTCCGATGATGCGCTCAATCTGGCGATCTTGACTCAGGCTCGATTGCTCAATCCACAGATTCGCATTGTCAATCGGCTCTACAACATTGAGTTAGGCCAGCGTCTTGATCTCACGTTGGCCCAGCATGTTTCTCTCAGCGAATCGACCTTGGTTGCGCCGATGTTTGCGTTTGCGGCCATGCAGCGTTCCATTATTGGGCAATTGAATTTGCTGGGTAAGATTTGGCCCGTGACCGTTGAGCAAATGACGCCCTATCACCCCCTGTTGGGCAAGAGCCTGCATTCGCTGTGGTCGAGTCCCCACCGGATGCTGCTGAGCTATGAGTCGTATCAACAACCCGAAGGCTTGATGGCGGCCATTCAAACGGGCAAGCGGCTGCAGGTGGGCGATCGCCTCGTGTGGACGGAACTGCAACACGCCAAACCGCCTCGGCGGTCTGTGCGCCGCTTTATGCAAACCATGGTGCGCGGCTTGCAACAGTTTCAGTCGATTGGTCAGGCGATGCTGCTGGTGTTGCTGGGGTTACTGCTCACCATTGCGCTCACCGTGACGGTTTACCTGGCACATAATCCCGCCGTTTCAGCGATCGATGCGCTGTATTTTTCGGTGGGTATGATCACCGGAGCCGGGGGGCAAGAAATCGTTGTGGAAAGTTCGCCGGGGCAGGTCAAAGTTTTCACCGTGATTATGATGCTGCTGGGGGCAGGGGTGATTGGGGTGTTTTATGCCCTGCTCAATGATTTCGTCTTGGGCACCCATCTGCAGCGCCTCTGGACCACCACGCACATGCCCCAAAGTGGCCATCACATCATTTGTGGGTTAGGGGGCGTTGGCTATCGCGTGGTCGATCTGCTGGGGCAGTTGGGCGAAGAGGTGGTGGCGATCGAGCGCGATCCCCAAAGTCAGATGATCCGGGCGGCTCGGGTTCGCAAGACCCCGGTGATTGTCGGCAATGCTACCATTCCCGATATTTTAAAGCTCGCCAATATTCACAAAGCGGCCACCCTACTCGCTGTAACGAGTGACGATGCAGTCAATCTCGAACTCGCCATTACCGCCAAAAGTCTGGCCCCGCATCTATCGGTGCTGGTGCGCATCTACGATCCCCGATTTGCGTATCAAATCCAGCAGGTGTTTGATTTTGATCGGGTCATCAGTCCGACTGATCTGACGGCTCCGGCGTTTGCGGCGGCGGCGGTGGGTGGCAAGATTTTGGGCAATTATTCTACTCGGCGAGGGCTATGGCTGGCGATTTCTACGTTGATTACGCCGCCCCATCCCCTCTGTGATCGCACCGTGCTAGAAGCCGCTTCGATGGAGGCATTTACCCCGCTGTATGCGGAGGTGGGGCAGCAGATTATTCGCGGCTATGAACTGCTGGAGTTGAAACTGACCGCTGGGGTGAATCTATATTTGATGATTTCGGTTAAGCGGTGGGATCAGCTTTGGCGAGTGCGGGCGGAGTTGTGAGGGTGGCTGGGTGGACGCCAGTGTGAGACCGGGGAACGGAGCCTGGGAGAGCAGTGATGGATGGCGCAATGGCTGAGGACGCGAGATCGCACCCTACAATGATCACCGGAGGGTGTCATCCGCGTAGCGATGCCCCTATGCTCGATGATGGTCGGGACCGTAACCCCGCCCAGCGCGATCGCGCTACTGCTCGACCACGAGACGCGACAGGCCGGTGCCGGGATAGTAAACGCCGAGAATTTGGTCGTAGGTATAGCCGTTAACGGCGTGATCTTTGGCCCCATGTTGGCTCATGCCCTGGCCGCCGTGGGCTTCTTGCACGATTTGATCCGAGGCGGCGTATAGCGACTCGACAATGCCGCCCTGATAGCTGATAAATTCGCCAGCGGTTTCCGCGACGGCCCGTTGGGTGTTAGCGGTCTCCAAATTTATCCCTTTGTAAGCCTGGAAGCGCTGCGTATTATCCAGATCCCAATAGTCGCTGGCGGGGCGCACATGGTGAGTCAGGGCGTAAGAGCGAGCCGCCACCGCCTGGGCTTTCAGCGCCTCCAGGGGCCAGTGGTGATACATTTCGCTGCCGACCACGCTGGAGAGATAGTCGCCTAAGCGCACAAAGTTCACAGCCATCAACTCGCCGCCATCGTTATACAGCAGCACCCGACCTTTAAACCAGCCGTTTTTGACAAAGACGTAGCCCCCTTGCTCCGCCTCTAACCAGACTGCGCCCGACAGTTGGCAGTCGCCAAAACTGATGCCGCTAGCGGTGGGATAAGCGGTCAAACTGCTTTGGGCGGCAATGTTGCAATGGGCAGCGCCATCGGTGTCGATCACCCAGCCATTTGAACTGGCTCCGATTTCGAGAGCTGAGACATCACGGGCCACGGCGACGCGCATTTCCAGCACATTGTCGATGACGTCTTCGCCGATCGCGACGGCCTGGGCCTGGGGCACTTGCGGCTGCGATGGGGCCGTAGCAGCGCTGTTGGTCGCTGCGGCAGTGCTGTTCGCAGTGGGCTGCTGTGAGGTCGAGGCTGTTTCGGCGTCCGCCTCTGGCGCAGCGTTTTGCCGTTGCGATCGCTCAATGCGATACAGATCCACCACCGACTGCCGCACCACACCCGTGCTGCGCCACAAACTTTCCTCCACGAGCACGGCATTCACGCTGCCAAAAGAGAGCGGCAACGCCTTGAGCACCAGAGCCCCCGATAAAATCGCGCCGCTGGCAAAGGTCAACCGTCGCAGGGGAAACTTCGGCTCGCGATTGCACAAACGCTGGATCCGCTGCCATTCTTGCTGAAATTGCAACGTCATTGCTGCCTACCAACGATTACTAGCTTCGGTCATCGACACCCTGTATTCTGGCCTAATTTAAGCGCAATGTGGAAAAACTGACCACTATTCCGTTCGTTGAGATACTAAACGCAGATCCAAAGTCAGCGGGGTTTCGGGATGCACCAACAGGGGTGGCAGCGGGTTGGGCACTGTCCCTTGGGTTAACGGCGCAAACCGTTTTTGTAGCCGCGATCGCGCCTCTTCCGCCGTCTGGGGCAGCGGCAAATCAGCCTCCTGATCGGGCATTTGGGGGTGGTAGAGCATCCCCCCGACAAACTGTGATGTCCACGTGTCGATCACCTCAAACCGCAACGGCCCCTGGGGAGCGAGTGCCGGATGGGCGGTCAGCAGGGGTAAGCGGGCGCGAAATCGGACCGCGCCAACGGAGTCCCCGGCGACCCCGGTAGACCGTAGCGGCACCCGATGGCCATTGCACAAAAGGACGTAACGCTTGGCCCCGGTGCCCGCGTCGGGGGTGTCGCCCACCGCTCCCGTGAGAAAGAGTTGCAAACGTTCCATAGAGTTGTCGACCGGGCGTGACGTGCCGCTGCCCCCCGCATCGCCAATCACGGGCCAGGGTTCCAACGCGGTGCGCAGTTCCAGCACACAGGTAGGGTTATCGAGCAGCGTGATCTTGCCAATTTGCCAAAAGCGCCGCCGCAAAAAGGGGGTAAACCAGTCGATCGCGAAGGGCATTCCCGCCGTTTTGAGATCCTTAAGCACGGCTTGAAAATCTTGAATTAAATAGTGGGGCAACAGCCAGCGATCGCGTAACTCCGCTCCCCAGCGCTTGAGAGGTTTGGTAAAGGGGTGCTGCCAAAACCACGCCACCAACGCCCGAATCAATAACATTTGCAGTAGCCGCAACCCGGTGTCAGGGGGCATTTCAAAACCGCGAAACTCGAGCAGGCCCAAGCGCGAGGGGGGATTGTAAGCGGGGTACAGTTTATCGATACAGAGGGCCGTGCGGTGAGTATTGCCCGACACGTCTTGCAAAAATGGACTGAGCAAGCGATCGACCACTTCGGGGGCGATCGCCTTACCGGGAGCCAGCGATAAAAAGGCGAGTTCCAGTTCGTACAGGCTGTCGTGACGGGCTTCATCGACGCGGGGCGACTGGCTCGTCGGGCCAATATACTGCCCCGCAAAGATGTAAGACAAACTTGGATGGTGCTGCCAGTAGGTGATGAAGCTGCGCAGCAAATCGGGGCGTCGCAATAGAGGACTCGTCTCCGGCGCGGTGCCGCCCAGGGTAATGTGAGCGCCCCCCCCCGTGCCCAAAATTTGACCGTCCTGGTTGTACTTTTCGCAAGAGAGGCCGCAGGCGATCGCCTCTTCATCCAATACAGTGTGCAGATGCACCAGTTCTTGCCAGGTGCTCGCGGGATGGATATTGACCTCCAACACCCCCGGATCCGGCGTGATTTTGAACCCGTCAATGCCTTGATTGCTGGGAGGACCATAGCCCCTCAGCAGGATTGGCTGATCGAGCACTTCCGCCGTGGCTTCTAGAGCTGTAATCACGTCGGCAAAGCTGCGGGCGGCAGCGATCGGCGGCAAAAAGACCTGCACAAGGCCCTGTTCGACCGAGACCACCAGCGCCAGACGGATGCTGTCATCGGGGGCGAGGGGCGATCGCTGCTCTGGGCGAATAGGCTCACTGTCAAAGGTGGGGTGGGCCTCTGGCAGCAAGGTGTCAGCGGCGGAGAGTTGGGCTAACGGTAGCCGCAACCCGACCGACCCCTCCCCCGGCAACAAAATCACGCCCTGCTCAAACCCGGTCCATCGACAGCTCTGCCAAATGGGGGTGCCCGTCGGAGCGGTGGTGAGCAGCGGCAGCACAAACCCCACGGGATCTTTGCCCTCTAGCTCGTAGGTCGGCAAAATCGCCTCTGCTGGAATGGCTAGACAGGTTGCTAGTTCCGTGACAAAGCTTTCGGCGGCTGACCAAGGGTGATCGGCCTGCGCATCGGGGGCAGTCAGGAGAGCCGCGTTGCGCCAGAGGGGTTGACCATCGGCCCGCCAAAAGCACCCCATTGCCCATCGGGGATAGATTTCACCGGGGTAGAGCTTCCCCAAGCCGTAATGACGCAAACTCCCGGCATATTCCAGGCGGGTTTCCAGACGGGCGAGGAGTTCCTCCGCGAGGCGGCGCTTTTCCTCCCCAAGAGCCTGGTAGCGCCACTGCAAATCGGTGCGATCGCGGGCGGAGACATAGGTAGGCTCACCCCCCATCTGCAGGCCGACCTGGGCGGTTTGCAACCGCTGGTCCACCTGCTGCCCAAGGGCATTGATCGCAGTCCATTGAGATTTTGAAAACGGCTGAATAGTCACAGATTTCGTGAATCTCCGGGCATGGCCAATAACGTGAGTGAGGATTTCAGGGCTATCCTAGGGCAGCGTTGAGAGCAACGCGCTAAATTTTTCCAGACTTTTAGGATTGTGCCGTGTCGTCGTCGAAACCGAAAGCCCCTCGTAATCGTACCTTGACGCTCTCCCAGGCGGATCAACAAACCTACAGGGCGCAGCTCCAACAGCTCACTCAGGACACCCCCTTAGCGACCATCCTTGACTCCACGCTGCATCAAGATTGTCGCACCGCGATCGCCCATCTTCCCACCGCCTGCGTCGATCTGCTGATCCTCGATCCGCCCTACAATCTCCGGAAAGATTTTCACGGCAACCTGTTTCAGCGGCGATCGCCCGACGCCTACTTGAGTTGGTTTGCGTCCTGGCTGGTGCCCCTCAAGCGATTGCTGAAAGTCACCGCCTCTCTCTATGTGTGCGCCGACTGGCAATCGTCCGCCGTGGTGTATCCCTTGCTGGCCGAACATTTCGCCGTGCGCAACCGGATCACCTGGGAGCGCGAAAAAGGGCGCGGCGCAAAAACCAACTGGAAAAACGCCTCAGAAGATATCTGGTTTTGCACCGTCTCCGACCACTACACCTTTAACGTCGATGCGGTGAAGCTGAAACGACGGGTCATCGCGCCCTATCGCGATCGCCACGGCACTCCCAAAGACTGGCAAGAGTCTCAGCAGGGTCGCTTTCGGCTGACCCACCCCGCCAACCTGTGGACGGATATTTCGGTGCCGTTTTGGTCTATGCCGGAGAACACCGACCACCCCACCCAAAAGCCTGAAAAACTCATTGCCAAACTCATCCTCGCGAGTAGTGATCCGGGTGATGTGGTGCTGGATCCCTTTCTCGGCTCGGGCACCACCTCCGTCGTCGCCAAAAAGCTCGATCGCCACTACATCGGCATCGAAACCCATCAAGAATACTGCTGTCTGGCCGAAAAGCGGTTGGCTCTAGCGACACGCGATCGTCGCATTCAGGGCTACACTGACGGCTACTTCTGGGAGCGCAATTCGTCGCCTCCGGCATAAGCCGTAATCAACAGCGACGGCCACATTGCTTCCCAACTTCCATCAAAAATTCTGTCTTTTTCAGAAATTTGGGCAAAACTTGGGAATACCTTTAATGAGGAAACGTGATTCAGATTAGGGATAGAACGGATGAAGTGGTTTAAAAAAGCGGCGGTGGGGTTGTTGCTGTTGTGGGGCGTGCCGCTCAGTATTTGGGCGGTGGTGGATACGTTTAATCCCAACACCCCCGCAGAGGACAAAGAGGGTTCGATCGCAGCGCTGATCCTCTTTGGTCTGCCACCGATCGCCATCAGCGGTCTCCTGATTCACAGTCTCCATCGCGAACATCACACCACCACTCAAAAGAGCGATCGCGAATTGGAGCAGTTGTTCCTGACCGAGCTACAGGCGAATGAGGGCGTCATCAACCCCATCATCTTTGCCACCAAAACCCAGCTCTCCTTAGATGAAACTAAAGCATATTTAGACCAGAAAGCAGTGCAACTTAACGGCTTATATGAGGCGACCGAGACTGGCGGAGTAATCTACCAATTTCCGATTTAGCCTTCTCGGATATCCCAACTCCATCCAGCGACGGTAAAGCGACCGCGCCCGGGCTGAGCGCTTTCCACCCTTGCTACCGCCCCCTCAACCAGGCGAAATACCGGCTTTTGGGTTAGTTCGGCGATCGCCCTAGCGCCGACTCGCACCCCACCCGGCCCCCTCAACGGTGCAAACCCGCCGCGACAGTAGCTTGACTGCGTGGTTAACACTCCGTCACACCCGGCGCTGAAGCCGCAATCTCGCCAGGGAGTTAACCTTTGCCAACATTTTCCCTGGGGAAAATGTTGGCAATCGATGCCGATTAAGGTCTAGTTATTGAAAATTTGTTGCATTAAATCCGAGGATTGGGTACCTTATTGTTAATGAAAGTCATTAAGGAAAACTCCTCGGGCTCAGCGATCGCTCGTTCGTATTGGCTCGAGGGTCTCTAAAGCTATTGTTTGCAGGCATTTCAAGTCGCCGTCTGACAACCCCCTGATGATTTGCCAGCTGAATCTATTTAGAAGATTTTTCACGAGTGCCTTCGTTGGGTCCGTTCTATTGATTCCTCTACTATTCACCCATTCTATGGACATGACTCTGCCCGAACAGAAAATTGTGCTTCATCTAGACCCCGTCGATCGCTGGACTGTGTTTGCCCGCTTACAAGAACTCTCAGTGCCCTGCGAGTGTGCCTGCGGGCAACCGCTCAGGGTGGAAGCGACCAGTCCGACGGCGGTCTTACAGATCTGGAGCGTAGTGCGGCATTCGAGTTTGTCCCGTGAGGCCGCGATCGCGGTTTTAGAAACCTGTTGGAACATGGTGGTAACAGTATGAAACTCACCCCGGATGTCGACCGCGTCAGTAACGCTGCCTTGCAGCGCCCCACCGGAGTTGTGCTGAAAGGCCAATTTACCGAAGTGTGGCGGTCTGAAAAAGGCAAAATCAAGGGCCTGCGCTTACGAACAGAGACTCAGACCTACACCATCAAGCTGCCCAAGTATTTGCGCCCCATGTTGGTGCGCGAGCTGGCACCCCATGCATTTGTCCAGGTTTGGGCTTGCCATGAGGATGACCAATGGCGCGGCATCAACATCATGCCGTTGTCAGATTGTGAGGCGATCGCGCTCCGAGACGCCTGGCAATTGCAGGAATCGGTTTCGGTTACTGAGCCGCCCGCAGAGATTGCCCCAGCGGTCGGAGCGGCACTGGGCTCGTCTCAAAAGCTATGCGTCAAAGTATGCCGCAAGGGCAAGTGCTTTAAGCAGGGGGGACGGCAGATTATGCAATCGCTGGAAGCGGCGATCGCCGAAGATTCTAACCTGCAACACATTGACGTCGAGGGCGTGGGCTGCCTCAAAGCCTGCAAAAAAGGCCCCAATATCCAGCTTTCGCACTCTAAGCGCGTCATCAGTGGGGTCACCCCTGAGAACGCCCTCTCTCTGGTGGCTAAACACGCTTGATGTCTGGCAGTTTCGATCCGCAAGACCTGAGTCAATGGCTGCTGATTGTCGCCTCCCTGTTACTCTCCGCGGGGATTGTCAAAAAAGTCTATCTCGGCTAAGGCTATGAACGATCACATCTCCCGCCCGGCTGCACTAAAAACCCCACATCCCCCATGAACTGGGCGATGTAGGGCGATAAGTTGCAATGGGTGACTAACTACCAACCCAATTTGAGACTGTCGGGCGTCAGGAAGTGCTCTAGGTGATAAGCCCGCTCTTCAGTTTTGAGCAAAATTTGCTCTAGCAGATAACGGGTAGCGCGATCGCCCAAGCTCTCGGCCTGCCCCGCCAAGCGACGCAACATTTGAATCATGGACTGTTCTGCTTTCAAGTCATGGTCGATCATCAGGCGACAACGATAGACATCATCATTTTCGAGCTCAAAGCAGCACAGTTCAGCCAGCTTACCGAAGGAGACCGCCGGCACCCCGCCCAAGCCATGTAGCCGCTCGCCGACCTCATGGGCATGCTCTTGTACCGCTTCATAACTTTCTGAGAAATAGTCATGAAGCATGTAATATTCCGAACCTTCAACCACGAAATGATGCTTTTGGTATTGCAAATACAGGCCCATGAAGCTGGCATAGGCAATTCCTAGCCCTTCGACAATGGGTTCGGTGACTGATTTTTCGAGCAGGATGGGGTTATCCGCAACTTCTCCATAGCTCTGAAGATGGGTTTCGGTAACAGGCATATTGATTCCCTCTTTAAATATCAAACGACGGCCTCTATAGACCAATTAGGTGCAGAACCTCTCAACACGCATTTCAATCTTAACGTTACTTTCCTCTCTTTTTTGACTGACGGAGAGTTAATTAAATAGTAAAAATCTTCATCTCTTCAAAATATGAATCTATGTCGAAAACCATTGTCAACAAACGCTTTAAGTCCTATCGAAAACTGTTTTCAATAGTCCATTAGCCATGTCCAAAAATGATTTCATCCAAACCGCGGACGAATTGCGGCTAGAAAGTAATCCCTCTGAAGTATTACGAATGCTCCTGAATCAGGAAGGTTTTCGGGTTACTCAACAGCGGCGAAAAATCCTCGAAGTGCTCCGAGATGCACCAGAAGGCGAACATCTCAGTGCTGAGGACGTGTATCAAAAGTTGGCAGATGGTGGAGAGAAAATCGGCTTTTCGACGATTTACCGAGCCTTGCATCTATTAGTAGATCTTGGCATCTTGAGGGAACTCGCCTTATCCGAAGAACGAAAATATTATGAGTTGTGTGACCCGCTGATGGGCGCACATCATCATTTGATTTGTACCCAATGTGGTACTGTGCAAGAGTTTGAGGATAGCTCGATTCTGACATTCGGCAGCAATGAAGCGCTTAACCGAGGCTTTTCTCTACTAGACTGCCAGTTTACGGTACATGGCATCTGTCCTCAGTGTGCGCCAGAGGCGTGAGTGATCGCCCTGCTTTTGCCGGAGCCACAACTTGGCAGCTCTGAACGCAATGGCAGCAACCTTAACTAGCGGTTTTTGACGGAACCCTCGATACCTTGCCAAACGCCCCACTCCCTATCGCCGGATAGTCCTGGGGAATGAGGCCGACTTAGGCTCACAACCGCTTTTGCAACTCCGCCTCGATCGCGGCTTGTTCGGCCTTTGTACCTGCAAGCAGCACGCTAATTTTGCCCGCTTGGATGGTGCCCCAGTTAATCAAGATCACGCCTTTTCCAGTTTGCGAATCATAGGCCAGATCTTTGAGGTCCAGTTCTTTGAGCGATCGCAAGGGCGTTCGATAGGTGGCACTACTCCACTCCGGAATATTGAGCCGCTTGGCCACCATCGTAGGATAAGAAGAACCATTGAAGCGAGGATTGCACTCGATCGCGACATAGCGGGTGCCTGCCGGTTCTGGAATAACGGCGACATCGACGGCAAAAATACCTTTCATACCGCGATCGCCCATCCAATCGACAAAGGGAGCCACTTGATCCCACGGCTGATGAGCGGAAGGATAACGGTTGCCTTTGTGGACGCAGCCATCCAAGATTTGCTCAGAAACCAGCAGGGGCTCAATGTGGCCTGCGGTGACCTGGTATTGCAGATTCAAAAAAGTGGAGGCGTTGACTTCTGCTTGAATTTGCAGGGGTTCTTCGGGCACTAATTGATCAAACGCTTTCGCCAGCGTTGCGGAGTCGGGGCAGCGCATAATGCCAAACCCATGATCGGAAACCGCTGGTTTAACAAAGCAGGGAAACATGATCTCCGCCGAGGCTCTAGCGGCGGCTAGATGAGGAAATCGCAAGGTTTTAGGTACAGGAATTCCCAGGTCTTCGGCGAGTTGAATAAAGTTATTTTTGGAGTTCACAAATTCCACTAACTCCCGGAAGCGGCTGTCCCATTTGTGAAATAGCTGGCGGTAAGTGTCGTGAGGATTAATGACATCGCCAAAAAAATAGACGCTCACTTCGCGATCGGGAAACTGATCGATAATATCGACTGAAATATCCCAAATCACATCATGGGTATGGGGAAGCCCAACCTGGTCATAATGATTAACAATTTCGTCCCATTCAGGGAGTAATGCTTGCGCTAGCTGAATTTTGTCGTCTGAAGTCGTTAGCCCCAGGGCTCTACCTGAGTAAAGCTGATTGCTAATTTCGCGATCGTGGGTGTATAAGGTGATGTCGTGGTTGTAAATTTTCATGGGCAACAACTCACAAAAAGGGATAAACGCAGTCAACAAGTTAGACAGAGAAAAATCGGCTGTAGGTCTAGTAAGCCGATGGGCTTAATTATTTGTAGGTTGTGTTAGCGCCAGCGTCACGGATCAAATCCCTGTGGCATGGTGCGTTACGGCTTCGCCTGACAGCACCCTACAACATTGTTTATCGTGTCCACCTACTTACCACTCGGCGGCAATTACCATCCATTAGCCCTCACCCTAAAGCCCTCTCCCCCAAGACGAGGGGTTGCCGAGCCGACTCCCCTGCGCCTCTGAAAAAAGGGGTTGGGAGAGAAGGGTGAATCGGTGCGAAGACTCTTGCCGCAGCATATTAGTAAACGCCTGTGCTGAGATGACGCCACCAATTGATCGTGCAGCCACAAAAGCTCAGTTTGGGGATAAAAGATTTTGACCATGCACTTTGGCTAAACAAACTCTAAGACAGTGTTGCTAAATCGGCAAAAGTTGCTAAAGCAATGATGAAATTCTGAGAGTATCGGAGAGCAGAAGCGCTTTGACCGAGAAGATCAGATGATCGGCACTCTCTAAAGGGCTTGAGCGATCGCTCAAAATCACCACCGCAAAGTCTTAGAGCAGCCTCTAAAAACTTGCTTTCTAAGCCTATCGGAAGTGGTGACCCTCGGGCCAGAAAGCAGTGGAATTTTAAGCGTCAACTTCAAAAAGTCATGGTTTCCTAATAAAAAACGCCCCAAATGGGACGTTTTCGAGACTCGGTGAGCAAAGCCCCGTAGAATTTTGAGATAAGTCACCTCTGACTTACTCAATCACAGCGATGTGAACTTCTCTGCCAATCAGCGCGAGGAGTTGAATCAATTGCTCAATGCTGAACCGACTAATTTCGCCATTCATCAAGTTTTGCATCCGAGGGAGGGTCTGTTTGAGGGCTTTGGCCGCTACTTCGGGAGACCACCCGCGTTGCTCGATCGCTTGCTGCAATGACAACATCAAAGCAGTGCGAATCTGCAGCGTTTCGGCTTCAGCGTTCGCATAGTCAGATAATGCTGACTGACGACAAACGGTGGGGGCAAGAGTAAGCATGACAGTGATGGGTAAAGGATGATGCGCTTGCTAGCGCATAACTATATTTTAAGTGTGGTAACTTCAAATACTTCCTGCCTGCATTTTTCCTTAATGATATGCCTGATAATTTTTCTCTCATGATTCACGGTGGCTGCGGTGCATTGGAGCACATTCGCCGCGAAGGCAGTGAAGACGACTTTATGAATAGTCTGCGCCGGATTTTGGAGGGCGGGCGGCAGCTTCTCGCCCACGGGGGATCAGCGCTGGAGGCGGTGGAATATTGTGCGATCGCCCTGGAAAACGATCCCCTCTATAACGCCGGTCACGGGTCGGTGTTGAACGAATATGGCGAAGTCGAAATGGACGCTGCCATTATGGATGGGCGGGGGCTGGAAGCCGGAGCCGTTGCGGGGATCACAAATGTTAAGAATCCGATTACCCTGGCCCGTCGAGTGCTCGAAAAGAGCGAACACGTCATGCTCATCGGCAAAGGGGCGCGAGAGTTTGCCAACCTGTGGAACGTGGAAGTGATGACCGATGACTATTTTGTCACCGACGCCCGCATTAAGCAGTGGCGAGAAGCCCAACAAGCGGGCGGCATGATGCTCGACCACGAAGATGCCGAACCCCAGCGCAAGTTTGGCACTATCGGTGCAGTCGCCAAGGACAGAGCTGGCAATCTGGCGGCGGCAACCTCGACTGGGGGCATTGTCAATAAGCGCTGGGGCCGGGTGGGCGATAGTCCCATCGTGGGGGCGGGCGTGTTTGCCGATAACATGACCTGTGCGGTATCGGCTACCGGCTACGGCGAACAGTTTCAGCGGACGGTGCTGAGCAAAATGATTTCAGACTTCATTCACTTCAAGGGCATGGACGCCACCGAGGCCGCCGCCGCCGGGATCGATTACCTGGTGGAGCGGGTTAAGGGGTTGGGCGGGGTCATCGTCATCGATCGCCACGGGCGCTGTGCCTTCAGCCATTCCACCTCGGGGCTAATTTGCGGCTACATCGAGCGGGGTGGTGAGAGCATGTGTCGCCTGGCTTGAGGACGGATCTCGTCGAGGGCGGACAGGAGTTTGGGCGATCGCCCGTGCGAATTGGCCGCAGTGAGCGATGATGGATGCTGAACGTTGAAGCCCTTAGCGACGATAGGATCCCCTTAAACCTGGATGTCGCTATCCTCCGTCAGCCCCCGGTCTCGGCATGGTTAAGCTCATCATCCAGATCCCCTGCTACAACGAAGAGGCAACCCTCGGCCTGACTTTGTCAGAGTTGCCCCGCCGCCTGCCCGGCATCGATCAGGTGGAATGGCTCGTCATCGACGATGGCAGTTGGGATCGCACGGTGGCAGTGGCGCGATCGTGCGGCGTCCACCATATTGTGCAGTTGCCCTACAATCAGGGCCTAGCGAAAGCCTTCATGGCTGGGGTGGAAGCGGCGGTGCGAGCGGGTGCGGACATCATCGTCAATACCGACGCCGACAACCAGTACAGCGCTGCCGACATTCCCCGGTTAATGGCCCCCATCCTCAAAGGCGAAGCGGATATGGTGGTGGGAGCGCGTCCGATTCAAAACATTCCCCACTTTTCGCCCCTCAAAAAACGGCTGCAAGGGTTTGGCAGTTGGGTGGTGCGGTTAGCCAGCAATACCCAGATTCCCGATGCCCCCAGTGGCTTCCGGGCTTTTAGCCGCGAGGCGGCGCTGAAGTTCAATGTCTTTAACGAATACACCTACACGCTGGAAACGATTATTCAGGCCGGGCAGCGGGGTATGCGGGTGGCGTCGGTACCGATTCAAACGAATGCTGATTTGCGCCCGTCGCGCCTGGTCAAAAGTATCCCGTCCTATGTGCAGCGATCGCTGTTCACCATCCTGCGCATTTTCATGACTTACCGCCCCATGCGATTCTTTCTCATGGCGGGCACGGTGCCCTTTAGCGTGGGTTTTTTGATTGGAGTCCGCTGGTTGATCTTGTACTTTGGCGGCACGCCGCGATCGCACGTCCCCAGCTTGATTTTGGCGGCCATCCTCATGCTGATGGGCTTTCAACTATGGATTTTGGGTTTGGTGGCCGATTTGCTTGCCGTTAACCGCAAACTGTTGGAAGACAATCAACTCCATTTTCGGCGTTTAAATTGGACCCCCCAAAGCGTCCAGTCTCAGGAGCCAAAATAATCATCACGGCAGCTGAGGGACGCGCTTGCAATTAAAATACCTATTCCTGACTCAAAACTGCCCCATCCACCCAGCTACTGATCCACTGCCGTCAACCGGGCTGTTATTGTCCCGCTACTCCCTTAAGAATGAGAATTGAATAAGTTGGGATAGCCGTCCCGGCTGTCCCCAGGCAGGCAAGATGCCTGCCCTAACCATTTGGCTGTTATTGTCCCGCTACTCCCTTAGGAATGAGAATTGAATAAGTTGGGATAGCCGTCCCGGCTGTCCCCAGGCAGGCAAGATGCCTGCCCTAACCATTTGGCTGTTATTGTCCCGCTACTCCCTTAGGAATGAGAATTGAATAAGTTGGGATAGCCGTCCCGGCTGTCCCCAGGCAGGCAAGATGCCTGCCCTAACTATTTGGCTGTTATTGTCCCGCTACTCCCTTAGGAATGAGAATTGAATTAAGTTGGGATAGCCGTCCCGGCTGTCCCCAGGCAGGCAAGATGCCTGCCCTAACCATTTGGCTGTTATTTGATCCTCATTCCTTAGCAGGACAGTTATCCTCAGTTCGACCTGCTTTTTAGGCTACACACAAGAATTTGCCCTATGTCAACTGTGTCCCCACCGACTCCGGCCTTCCGGTTGCTCATCCGGCCTTCCCGCCGCAATCTCATCATCGCCTTAAGTTTGAGTCTGGCGTTTGCCATCATTTACGGCATCTTGGCGCTGCAGCAGGCATTTGGGGGGGAGTATGTCGTTCAGGATGATGCCCGACAGCATATCTTTTGGATGCAGCGGTATCTCGATCCAGGGGCGTTTCCCAATGACTTGATTGCCGACTATTTTCAATCAGCAGCACCGTTAGGATATGACCTGCTGTATCGCACCTTGGCGCGTCTTGGGTTAGAACCGCATCTGGTCGCCAGGGTTCTACCATTTTTTTTGGGGCTCATTGCCGCAGGCTATGGGTTTTTTCTCTGTTTTGAGATATTTCCGGTGCCCTTGGCGGCATTCATCACCTCAGCCATTCTCAATCAAGGCTTGTGGGGTTCGGATGAAATCTCTTCTGGTACGCCTCGGGCCTTTTTATATCCGCTGTTTTTAGCGTTTTCCTACTATTTGATTCGACGTTCCTATGGGGCGTGTGGCTTGTTGTTAATTTTGCAAGCGGTCCTTTATCCCCCCATTTTGTTGATTTCCGTCGGCCTGATCCTGCTGCGGTTAGTGCGGTGGGAGCCAGGGAAGCTGGCTTGGTCTCCCCATCGGGCGGAGTATCTTCTGGGCGGCTTGGGAATTGCCACCATTTTGGGGTTGAAGTGGTACACCGATGGCCTGTCAGACTTTGGCCCGATGGTCAGTGTGGCCCAAGCGCGATCGCTGCCGGAGTTTCAAGCGGGGGGGCGCAATGCTTTTTTCGTTCCTGGTGTGTTGTACTGGCTGCATGGCTATCCGTGGCGCAGCGGCTTTCTCCATCGGGCCTTTGCCATTCCTGTGACCGCCGTGTTTGGCATTTTCCTGCCGCTGTTTTTAGCCCATACCCAAAGTCCCTTAAAGCGGCAAATCCGGCCTGAAATCCGCGTCCTCTGGCAGATGCTCCTGGTGTCATTTGGGCTGTTTTTCCTCGCCCATCTGCTGCTCTTCACCCTGCATTTGCCCAGCCGCTATACGAGCCATACGATTCGAGTGGTCTTAGCCGTCGCGGCGGGCATTTTTTTTACGCTCCTGTTCGACGACGTGACGCTCAGGTGTCAGACTTGGCGGCGATCGCTCCCAGCCCCGGCGGCCTCTCGCCCTGGCTTTGTAAGGGGTGGGCTAAACCGGTTGATACGTAACGGTTTGCGGTTAGTGCCCATCGGGTTAGTGACGGTCTTTTTTGGGGTAACGGCCTTTTACTATCCGCTCTTGTTACAAAATTATCCGAAAGCGGGCTATCTGAACTTTGATGATGCGGCCCCGCTCTACGAGTTTGTCGCAGACCAGCCCCAGGATACCTTGACGGCTTCGCTCTCGAGACAGGCAGACAGTTTGCCCAGTTTTACCGGACGTTCGGTGCTGGTGTCGAGGGAACATGCGCTGGCCTATCACACCGGCTACTACGACCAGATGCGGCAACGGGTCGAAGCCCTGATCCAGGCGCAGTACACCCTCGATCCGGCTCAAGTGAGCGCCTTTATTGACCGGTACGACATTGATCTGTGGCTGCTAGATGCCGCCGCGTTTGAGGCCAACTATCTGGCAAAAAATCGCTGGTTACGCCAGTTTCAACCGATGACGGCGGCAGCGATCGCCACCCTGAGCCAGTCGGCGGTGCCCGTGGTGCAGCAGTCCATCGAAGCCTGCACCATTTTCCAGACGCCCCAATGGACGGTGCTAGACGCCACCTGTGTGGGGGCATGGGCCGGTCAACTCTGATCTGGTGCTAGTCGAGCGCGATCGCCCTGGCGCTGCCCGCCACAGTCCATCATCGGCTGGGCTGTACCAGAAGAATCGAGTGTGACACACTGCTTTAATGGCGATTAACGCCGGAAATCGACACTTTTCCTTGATAGTAGATGGATATCGATGACAGATCTGTACGATTGGGAGCGGCTGCAGCGACTGGTGTTGGCTCCTGGTAACTGTACTCACTGTGGGGCCTGCGTTGGGCTGGCTCCGACCCTGCTGACGTTGGCCGAAACGAACCGAGGACCGCTGCCGCAGTTGCAGCGATCGCCGACCCTAGCCGATGAGGTCGATCTGGCCCTCGCCTGGGCGGTGTGTTCGGGGCGGGGGGTGCCCTATCCCGACTTGTTCCGCTGGCTGCACGGCAAGCTCCCCGAGGACTGGCTACTGGGACCGCATCGCCAGGTGTTTACGGGCTACGCTAGCGATCCGACCATTCGGCGGCGGGGGGCTTCTGGTGGGGTCATCAGTCGGGTGCTGATTCACCTGCTAGAGTCGGGACAGGTGGAGGGCGCAGTGGTGTTGCAACAGGGATATGAGCGCCCCGAGGTCGCCACCCCCGTGATTGCGCGGAATCGAGCCGAGGTGCTGGCCGCCGCCCAGAGCGTCTACGCCGTCACCCCCACCCTGACCCTGTTGCCAGCGATGGCGGACTTTGACGGGCGCTTGGCCTTTGTGGGTTTGCCAGAGCAGGTGGCCGTGCTGCGGATGTTGCAGGTGGCGGGGCATCCAGCGGCGCAAAAGGTGGTCTTTGTGGCGGGGCCTTACACCGGCACCAACATGTACTTTGGCGCGGTGCGGGCATTTTTGCGATCGCAGGGGGTGGCGGATCAGGTGCCCATTACCAGCTTGCAGTGGCGCGCCGGGGAATGGCCTGGCTACTTGCAGGTGAAAGTGGCCGACGGGCGGGTGTTTCGCGCCAAAAAGTTTTACTACAACTACTTGATCCCGTTCTACATTTCTCGCAACTGTCAGATCACCCCGGACTTCACCAACGAACTGACTGACCTCTCGGTCGGCGATGCCTGGTCGCCCCAATTGGAATCTGCCGGAGGCGGTCATTCCGTCGTGGTGGCGCGAACGGCATTGGCGGCGCAGGTCTTATCCACCCTGCAAGCGCAAGATGAACTGACCCTCACCGCCGTGCCGGTGCCGCAAGCCCTGGCCATGCACGGACACATGCTGGACTTTAAAAAACGGGGCACCTACATTCGCCTCGACTGGCAGCAACGCCGGGGTCGGCCCATTCCTCACTTTGGCTATCATCCCGCCGCGATCGCCCCCAGTCGGCGGTGGGTCGAACGGGTCATCAGTGGCTCCTTTGCGGTGGGTCGCTGGCCGCTGGCCCGCTGGCTAATTGCCCGGTTGCCCCTGAGCCTGGTGGGTCCCGCCTTTAACAGCCTGCGCCAAACCTGGAAAGGGTTGTCCAAACCGACCAAACGCCAGGGGTTGGGCGAAACACCGTTTGTCGTCGCTGAGCCGAGCGATCGCTGGGCCGAACTCACCCCGGCTCCCCTTCCTCTGCCCCCGCCACCATCCCTGCCTGACTAATTGACTAATGACGATATCCCTGGCTAACCGCTTTCAAACCTATGTGGCCCACCAACTGCCCCGAGTGCTGACCCAGCTCGATCGCGATCCTGATTCCCCCACGTTTGGCTGTTTTGACCGCCACTACTGGCACTACAAAATTCGCGACTTTCCCTCCACGATTTTGCAACAGGGGATTTTTACCCTGGAGGCGATCCGCCAGGGCTGGGTGGCCCTGCCGTCTACCGAGACCATCGACCAGTGGTGTGTAGGAGCGGTGAATGCGCTGGCGCGACAGGTGGATCGCCAGGGGCGGGTGGATGAATATTATCCCTTTGAGGCGGGTTATCCGCCTGCGGCCTTTGGCCTGTATGCGGCTGGCCGGGTACTGCTGGACTGGCAACAGCACGCCCCCCACTTGTTGCCCCAAGTACACCAGGCTCCCCTGCGACGATTGGCCCACCACCTGGCCCAGCGGGTTGAACAGGGGGCCACCAACCAGCAGGCCGCCGGGCTGGCCGGACTGGCACTGGCCGCTCGCGCCGGACTTTTGCCCCATCAGGCCGAGCGCATTGCCGCCCTGGCGACGCAGATGTTTCAGGCACAGCATCCGGAGGGGTGGTTTAACGAGTACGGCGGGCCAGATTTTGGCTATTTGACCGTCACCCTGGATGCGCTGGTGGACTATTACGACGCCACCGGGGACGATCGCGCGATCGCGGCCAGCGATCGCGCCATTCACTTTCTGGCGCAGTTGGTGGGGAGCGACGGTCGATTGCCGTCTACCCTGAATAGTCGCAATACGGATTACGTGGTGCCCTACGGCCTGGTGCGGGCCGCCCAGCGAAATCCCACTGCAGCCTGGCTGGTGGCCACCCTATTCCGCGATTTGGATGGTCCTACCCACTTTTTGTGGAGCACCGACGATCGCTACCTCTGCCACTACATCTTTGCCAGTATCGTGCGCAGTCTGCCCTATCTGGAAACCCTGCGGTCAGCGCAACCGCCGGACCTACCTAAAACAACCTGGCTGGCGGGGTGTGGCTATTGGATTTTTCGTCCCCCCCAGGCGACCTGGACTGCCTTTGTGGCCGCTCGCAAAGGGGGACTGGTGCGTATTCACCGCCAAACCGAACCGCCCGTTCTCGACCACGGGTGGCGCATTGTTAAAAACGGGGATATCTGGACGACCAACTGGTGGTCTGCGGATTGGCAAATTCAGTACGATGGCGATCGCCTGCACCTCTCCGGCCAGTGTCAGCAAACCCAGTTCCACACCCCCTCCCCCTGGAAAAACGGTGTGTTGCGACTGCTGGCTTGGGGCTTACGGCAACGGCTGATTCCACTGTTAAAACAGGTCATGATCTTTCGATCGGGTCAGCAAACTGGGCCGCTCTATGAGCGCACCCTGACGATCGACGAGCGGGGCATGCACCTGCACGATCGCTTTGCGCCCCACCCCGGAGCCAGGGCGATCGCCAGCCCGCGCCAAAACCTCCGCCATGTGGCCAGCGCCGACAGCTTCCACCGTGAAGAACTGCGCGCGCCCCTGAATGACCCCGGCACAGCCCTCGCTCTGGACACCGCACAGGTCATCCACACCCAATGGCCCCCCGCTGATCAGCCCCCAACCGAAGGAATGAGAATTGAATAAGTTGGGATAGCCGTCTCGGCTGTCCCCAGGCAGGCAAGATGCCTGCCCTAACAATTTGGCTGTTATTTGATCCTCATTCCTAAGTTGGGCAGCGTCAACCGCTAGCATTGCTGGCAAACTCACCTGTGTTCACCAGCGGGCCACCCCGTCGATAAGTAGATGGGCTTAATTATTTGTAGGATGTGTTAGCGCCTGCGTAACGCATCCGATCCCTGTGGCATGGTGCGTTACGGCTTCGCCTAACAGCACCCTACAACATCGTTTGTTTATGTCCACCGACTTACCGTAGCCGCCAGTAGAGAAACGGGTGCAGACTGATGGCAGTCGGGGAGCAGCATGTCCCCTCCCCACAAACCGCATCCCCAAGCGGATTCTTCATCCTCCCGTCCCTGAACCAGCCCATGAAACGCCTCCTTTCACTCGCCATCAGTCTGCTCATCCTGGCGGTGCTGTACTGGAAAATTGAACTCACCAGCCTGGTCGAGGTCTTCCAAACGGCCCACCCCCTCTGGATGGTAATCGGCCTGGGGATGGTGGTCCCAACCACATGGTTCACGGCCAGGCGGTTGCAGTTTCTCATGCCGGTTCACCATCCCCTCAGTTTTTGGGAAGCGCACAAACTGATCTTGGCGGCGAGTTCTTTGAACATGGTGCTCCCGTCCAAAGCCGGGGATATTGCCAAAGCCTATTTCATGCGCGATCGCGGCCATCTCAGCGGTTCCCTCGCCCTATCGCTGGTGGTGTTTGAAAAAGCCTGCGACCTGCTCTCGTTGCTGGTGTGGTGCTTGTTTGGCCTGGGGCTGTATCCCCAAAAAGATGCCTTTTTCTGGCTCATGACTGTCGGGATCTTGGCGGGATTGGCAAGCGGCATTTTGCTGCTCAGTTCAACGCGGTTTGCCAACCTCTTTTTCCAACTAGGTCAACAGTTTGCCCCGCCAAAGCTCAAGCTGAAATTCAAGCAGTTGCAGGTCGCCTGGTCAGACATGCACGCCTATTTTTGGCGCGATCGCCGTCAACTATTACGAGTTACCAGCATCTCGATGGTGATTTGGCTATTGCACCTATGGCAAATCTGGTTTTTTATCTTCGGGTTGAATGCCTGGGTGCCGTTTCTCACCAATCTGGCCCTGTCGCCCCTGGCCCTCCTAGCCGGACTGTTACCCCTCACCTTTGCCGGGGTGGGCACTCGGGATGCCGCTCTGGTATTCCTCTATGCGCCCTACTTTGATGCGGCAACGGGGGCGGCGTTGGGCTTACTCTGCACGTCCCGATACTTTTTGCCCGCGATCGGTGGCCTGCCCTTTCTGGAAGGGTATCTCCGCGCTGCCCGCTGGAATCCCAAGCAAAAAACTTGAGCCAGCGGGCCTCATCCCCCAGCCCCTTTGCCCAAAATGCTAGAAGGGGAGCCGGATTCAAAGTCCGGCCCAGCCGATCATGATGTCGATTTCCTTAAAACACTTGATTCCAGGCGTAAAGTTCGTATTCGGTCCAGATGCCGTTTTGCCAGTAAGGATCGCCTTCCACCAGCTGGCGAACGGTGGCCTGATCGTCCGCTTCGTAGATGCCAAATACTTTGGTGTTGTCGGCGGTGGGGCCAAGGGCCACCAGCACCCCACTGTCTTTTTGGGATTGCAACCCGGCTAGATGATCGGCGCGATGAGGGGTGCGTTTTTCGAGGGCATTTTCACAATAGCTGCCCCACATGACAAATTTCGCCATGAATTGTCCTTGTTTGCTCTACACGATTTCAAATTCTACGTGGAAGCGCGATCGCAAGTTGCAGGTTTGATGATCGACCACATTGGTATCGCTCAGTTCCAGATTGTAAAAATCCACCTGGGGGGCATCAAATAGCGGTCCCGCATGCCAGGTGCCAACGTGCAGCTTAATAAAGCAGTTACCCGGTATTTGAAAGGCGCGAATCGCCGCTGGGTCCGGCTCGTCAGCCGGGCTGGGGGGAGCCACAGCCATCAGCCATGTGGCCCCTTCGAGGGAACCTAAACACTGGGTGCAATGGCGATGGCGAGTGATGGCGTGAAATTTTCGACCTTTGCCCGCTAACCGCATGATATAGAAGCGGGGAATGCCCTCATCTAGCTTGAGTTGAGCGTCATCAGGGCCGTAGGCAGCCCCATCTTCGGAGGGGAAAATCACCTGGCCGAAGGGGGCAAAGGTTGCCGGAGTGATCAGCGGGGCAGTGAGGGATTTGCGGGTGGCAGGTGTGGAGGTCATTGCAGGATTGGGAGCGGGACGGCTTTTAATGTCATGGGTATTAGGTATCGGGTATCGGGTTCTGGGGTTTTGGGAATAGGCATCCCATTAGTTTGGCTGGCCGTTTCGGCTGTCTAGTAATCAGCAAGATACAAGATATCTGTCCGAAAAAGGTTGGCGATTAAACCATCCGCGTGCCTGGGTTTTTGAGTTGCATGGCCATTCAAAACTCAAAACTCAAAATTTCCTCACTGCCAAGATCGAGAATTCATTCAGGGTTCGGCAAGACGGTGCTGCGGGTCTCATCGTCCCAATAGCGATAGAACCGCCGCCAATCTTCCAGCAGGTCGAGGGTCCAGATCCAGTTAAACTCCCCATCGGGGGAGTTGGCAACGATGCCGACGCTTTGAGGATCGAGCCAGTTCAGTTCATCCAATTCTTGCAGCCGCAGAAAGTATTCTTGGGCGATCGCCCGTTCTAAATCTGCCTCGGCGGTCAAAATGGCCTGATCTTGCTCGCTGGCGGTGCGCAGCCCCTCGTCCTCTTCCAGGCCCGCGAGGTTCATGTTGCCCAGGCGGGTGTGCACCATCACCAGACCGGCGTAGGCGTGCAAAATGGCGGGGTCTGCTGGGGTATTGGCAGCGGGGTTGGGCTGGCGGCGGCGCAACTCATCATGCAGCAGCAGGGCCGCTTCCCAATTGGCGATCGCGTCATTCCAGTCACCTTGCTCGTAAGCCGCAAATCCCCGCGCAATGCGCCCTTCAATGAAGGTGTCATCGGTTTGCTGCCAGGCGTTACGGGCCTGTTCGATAAAGGTGCGCTGGTTAAAGCGGCTGTCAAAGTCTGGCGGGTCTGACGAGATCAGCTTGGCCTCTTGCCAAGCAATGCGCCCTTTGATGAACAGCAAATCGGACTGGGTGGCGTCATTGACCCAGGGCCAGATGGCGTCACTCACTTCGCTGGGGGTGGCAGCCCCCCGAAGAGCTTGGTTCATCGCCAGCGTAAAGTCTCCGCGGGCGTCGGCATAGCGTCCGTCCTTGATGGCATCTTCCGCCTGGCGAATCAGGGTGGCGGGAGCCGGAGAGGCTGGCTGGGGAGGCGCTGGGGCCACTGTGACATCATCGGCAGAAACCACCGGACTCGGATCGCGATTACCGGCCCATTGCAGAGCCACCAAGCTCAGTCCCATCATGCCGACAATGCCCACCAGCCCCAGGGCAAACCAGACCAGGAGCGGTTTTGGGGGCGGGGACTGAGTCCGCGCCGAAGCCTGAGGGGGGAACTGTAGGGGCGGAGCAATCACATTTGAGGCCGGTCGCCCTGGGGTTGGAGCGGCAGGGGAAGAAGCCGCTGCCATCGCCGTCCCGTTAGGGGTGGCTGGGGGCGGCGGTACTTCCGGCAGGGTTTCGTAAATGGCCATGCCTGCGCGATCGCCCGCTTCATCCACCAGCACTTCTGCCGCATCGGCAGGGAGGGGGGGCGCATCGGTGGCGGCGGTTTGCGAGAGCTGCTGCACGTAACTGGCGAGCAGTTCATCATCGTCCGGTTCAGGAAAATCTGAGCCATTCAACTGGCTCAGCAGCGTAGTGGTCGCGCCGGTCACAATGGGGATTTCTGGCGGGGGGGGGGAGGTTTCCACATCACCTTCGGGAGGCAAGACCGTGACGGGGGACGCGGCGATCGCGGGGGCCGGCGGGGCGGTTTCCTCCGGTGGCTCTGGAGCGGGGCTGACAGGCTCCTCGAAGGTGGGTGGGGCCTCGGGCGCTGACAGCACATCGGGATTGAGTTGGTCGGCGGCGGCCCGATCGTGGCGGGTCAGATACCCATCAAACTCGGGATGCAGATATAAAATCGGCAAAGCCCAGTAGTGCTGGTCGGAGCCAAAGCTAGCAATTAAGCCCTGCCGGGTGCGGCTCAGGCTCACGTCGATGGGCAAGCCCTGCCGCAAGTTGTGGTAGAACAGCCGGGTAAAGGCGATCGCCACTTCATCAGGAATCCGCTCCGCCATGGCGATGACGCTGGGCACACCCCGATTGACCAACGCCTGTACCAGATTTTGCTGCCGCCAGTCCATCTCAGCGTCATCGCCCGCCGTATGACCGCTGCGGCAAGAGTTAAAAATCGTCAACGCCACCTGGTTATTGACCAACAACCCCGCCAGATCATCCCCCGAGAGGCGTTCCGTCAGTCCGGTTTGCCGATTGACCAACGAGAGGTCGCCACCGTTCTGGCCAAAGTCGCTGTGCCCCGCATAGTGCAGCACCTGGTAAGTGCCCTGTTCCAGCTTTTGCGCTAGCTGACTGCGATCGGGCTGCTCCAAAATATCGATGCGCAGCGGCGAGGGCGGGTCGGTCGGGGCGGCCAAAATGTCCTGAATGTGGCGCACCTCTTGCAGCAGCTTCAGGTGATCCTGGTCTTGCGGACTGGCAATCACCATCAACACCTGAATGGAGTCGTCGATCGCGGCCAGGGCAGGCACCTCAGAGGCTGAACCCACCAGCAAATTAGCCGCATAGCGGGCAAACGTTTGATTGCCCCGTGTGGTAATGGGCTGCTGATCATGCCGCAACACCTCCCACGGCAGGCGTTGTAGGCGACTGTCTTTGAGGCCCAGCCGCAAGCGCAAAATTTCGTTGCGATTTTGGGCGATGCCCTGCGCCCGCAGCCAGCTTTCGCGAATGGCCTCGTCTTGAAAGAGAGCCTGATACAGTTGTTGCCCGAGTTGATGCAGCCCCGAGGCGCGATCGCTCAAATCAACTTTTCCCTGCAATAACCCCACCAGCGGATCGTCCATCGCCGGCTGAGCCAGTTGCAGCCATGCCGCCACCGGCCATTCGACCTGCGCTTCCGCCACCGGCACCCCCGCCGCAGTGTCTTCCGTGCGGACCAGATAGCGATCGCTCCCCAATGCGGTAATTGATAGGTGAAATTCTTGAGTCACGTCAACGGCGGTTTTGGTAAACGGAGATAGTTAAGGAGTACCCACATTAGACAGCACTTCATCCCTGCTCTCAGGGTAGATCACAGATTTTTGATGATTTCACTGGAGTGGACAGGTGTCACCGGTGTCAAAGGGCAGGGGGCAACCGGTCTGTCACGCGATCGTAGGGGCGAGGCATCCTCGATTGCACCTTTTGGATCAGAACGTAACCTGACAACGAGGATGCCTCGCCCCTACCGCATTGGACGGGGTGCATCCCAACTTTTGCAAGTTTGGCCCTCATCCCCTAACCCCTTCTCCCCAAGGGAGAAGGGGGAGCAAACTTTCAAAGTCCCTCTCTCCTCGGGCTACTAAGTACACATAAGTTGTCTGTAATGACTTGCCAGCAATCTATACGGCGACAGGAAGTAAGTTTAGGATTTTGAGTCAGAATTAGAGAAGCTCTG
>Ga0076930_100285_pt1 | contig 59589 bp, 47 predicted proteins | sample HotLakConsoUCCRE_FD_71149 | JGI IMG/M metagenome (GOLD analysis project Ga0076930, IMG submission 71149) | Hypersaline microbial mat communities from Hot Lake, Washington, USA - Hot Lake Consortium UCC-RE (version 3) (version 3) ...
GCGGGCGCGCGCTTGCGGCGACGGTCGGGATCGATCTGCCCGTGCATGCGCGCCGGCGCTATGTCTTCAGCTTCACCTGCAAGGCCGATATCCCCAACTGCCCCCTGATGATCGACACGACCGGTGTCTATGTCCGGCCCGAGGGCGAGAATGCGGAAGGACGGATGTTCATCTGCGGCGTCTCGCCCGATTCGCAGGAGGATGCGGGTTTGGGCTGGCACGATGCCGACGAGGGCAGCCAGCAGGTGGATTACAGCTATTTCGAAGAGCGTATCTGGCCCTCGCTCGCCAACCGCGTCCCCGGATTCGAGGCGATCCGCCCGGGGCGCGCCTGGGCCGGACCCTATGACATGTGCCTGCTCGACCACAACGCGATCATCGGCCCCGCCGGCCCTGACGGATTCCATCTCTGCAACGGCTTCTCCGGCCACGGATTGCAGCAATCCCCGGCGGTGGGGCGCGGCCTCGCCGAGCAGATCGTGGAGGGGCGCTATGTGACGCTCGATCTGAGCGATCTGGGCCATGCGCGTGTCGCCGAGAACCGCCCGCTACGCGAGCGCAACGTGATCTGACCCGCACAGGCACGGCTGTTCAGGAAATCTCAACACCGGCATGGTCGCATGGCCGGGTTCCAGCAAAGAGCAGCAGGGGCCGAGAATGACGGCGCACAGGCACGAGGACAGACACCAGAACCGATTGCAGGTTCTGGGCCTCACCGCGATCGGGGTTGCCCTGCTCCTCGGTAGCACCAGCGGGCTCGCCTTCGACGAAGACGCCCTGCCGCCAGTGGCGCCGGTCGAGATCGAACGCATCGACTGCCCGTTTACCGCCCCCTTGGGCGAAACACCGGTTTGCCTGATGGCGCATCTGCCGATGCGACACGGCGATCTCGATCCCGATGGCAGCCTTCCCGAAGACGCACCGCGGATCGGCGTACATGTCACCGTGCTCAACAACCTCTCTTCGAGCGAGCGTCCCAATCCGGTGGTGTTTCTCAGCGGCGGGCCCGGACAGGCCGGATCGCAGGCACTCGCCGGTTTCGGAGGCGCCCTCGAACTGCGCCGCAACCGCGCCGTCGTGCTGGTCGATCAACGGGGTACGGGGCTGTCGCAGCCACGGCTGGATTGCGCCGAGGTCTCGCCGGCGGAGATCGACGGCAACCCGTTCAACGACCCCGATTTCGACCCGGACAAGGCGGTGAGCGAGCGCTTCAGCGCCTGTCGCGACATGTACGTCGCCGACGGGATCGATCTGTCCGCCTTCGATACACGCAGCGCAGCGCTCGATCTGCGCGCCATTCGCAAGGCGCTCGATCTGCCGCAGTGGAACCTCATGGGCACGTCCTATGGCGGACGTCTGGCGCTCGACGCCATGCGCGTCGATCCGGAAGGCGTGCGCGCTGCCGTTCTGAACTCGCCACTCTCGCTGGCCTCGCAGGCGGATGCCGGCCTCGCCGCCGAAAGGCCGCGCATCTTCCGGCAACTTTTCGACGATTGCGCGCAAGACGATTTCTGCGCCGGAACCTACGGCGATCTCGACGAAAAATTCGCCGCCCTTGCCGCCCATTTCGAAAACGGCCCGATGCAGCTGCAGTTTCGCGATCCGCAAAGCGGGGAACTGGTGCGTCGTGAGGTGACCTGGGTCAATGTCGTGGAGGTGCTCTACCAGCACCTCGCCTTCAGCGACAGCGCCATGCTGGTGCCACGCTTCATCGCGGAGTTGCACGACGTGGCGCGCGGGCGCCTGTCCCTGAACGACGACGAGGTGGCCCGCATCTTCGGCGGCGCGGTGGACGACATCGTCGATACGCTGGCGCTGGGGCAGCATCTCTCGGTCAAGTGTCGCGAGGATTACCCGATCGCCGATGAGGCGAGTCTCACCGCCACGATGCAGGAAAACCCGCTCTTCTTCCCCGGAGAGGATCCGTTCCGGATGTATCGCCTCAACTGCCCCGTCTGGAATGCGGGTTCGGCGCCGGACGGCTTCTCGGCTCCCCTGCACAGCGAGATTCCGACACTGATTCTCAGCGGTGATGCCGACACGCTGACACCCCATGTCATGGCGCAGGGGATAGCATCCCATCTGCCCAACGGGCAACTCGTCAGCTTCCGCGGCATCGGCCACGACGTGCACTCTTCCCTGCTCTGCGGTCGCAGCCTCGTCGCGAATTTCCTCGATGCACCCGACAAGCCCGTCGATCAGAGCTGCGTCGGCGATATCCGACCACGCTTCGAGTGAGGGAAGCGGGGCATTTCGGTATCTAGTCGCGCAACGCCGCGACCACCACATCCGCGATCGACAGGCACGAGGTCAGCCCGGGGCTCTCGATACCGAACAGGGCGACATGACCCGGCAGGCCGTGTTCGTCCGGCCCGCAGATCATGAAATCCGCCGCCGGCTCCCCGGGGCCGGAGAGTTTGGGGCGGATGCCGGAATAATCCGCCGTCAGCACATTATCGGGCAGGCCCGGCCAGTAGCGCCGGATCGCGGCATAGAAGCTCTCGGCACGCTGCGGATCGACGGCGTAATCTTCCTCGTCAATCCATTCCACATCGGGGCCGAAGCGCATGCGCCCGGCGAGATCGAGCGTGACGTGGACGCCGAGCCCGCCATCGACGGGGGCGGGATAAATCAGGCGCGAGAAAGCCGGGCGCCCGGTGCAGCCGAAATAATTGCCCTTGGCATAGACGAGCGGCGGGATCAGCTTCTCGTCGAAACCCTCCGTCGCCTTTGCCAGCCCCTGCGCGCCGAGCGCTGCGGCATTGACGATGGCGTCGAAGGGCATCTCCTCATCCGCCACCGTCGCCTGCCAGCGCCCCTCATGACGGCGCAGACGCGTGACAGCGGTCTCGAAGGCGACCATGCCGCCGTGATCCTCCAGATCGCCCTGGAGGGCAAGCATCAGGGCGTGGCTGTCGACGATGCCGGTCTGCGGGCTCCACAGGGCGCCGACGCAGGAAAGCTCCGGCTCCATGGCCCGTGCATCCGCCCCGTCAAGAAGTTCCAGCCCCTCGACACCATTGATCGCACCCTGCTGCGCGATCGCCTCGATCTTGCTGCGCTCGGCCTCGTTGGTGGCGACGATCAGCTTGCCGGGGCGGGCATGGGGCACGCCATGGCTTTCGCAGAAAGCATACAGCCGCCGACGCCCCGCGACGCAATGCTGCGCCTTGCCCGAGCCGGTGGAATAATACATTCCCGCATGGATGACCTCGCTGTTACGCGAGGAGACGCCGGAGCCGATCGACCCCGTCGCTTCCGCCACAACGACGGTATGGCCGGCCATGGCGAGCGCACGTGCGCAGGCGAGCCCGACGACACCGGCGCCAATGACGAGGATTTCCATCAGACCAGCCCTCGCCTCATCTGCTGCTCACCCTTCCTTGCGGGCCCGGTCGATCGATTGCTTGATCATCTTGCGCGCCTCGGCGGCATCGCCCCAGCGCACGATCTTGACCCATTTGCCAGGCTCAAGATCCTTGTAGTGCTCGAAGAAATGCTCGATCTGCTTGAGCGTGATGTCGGGCATGTCGGAGACATCCTTGACGCCGTCATAGCGCTTGGTCAGCTTGGAGGTCGGCACGGCGACGATCTTCTCGTCCTGCCCCGCTTCGTCTTCCATGATCAGCACACCGACCGGGCGCACCGCGATCACCGCGCCGGGCACGATGGCACGGGTGTTGGCGACGAGAACGTCGCACGGATCTCCGTCATCGGAGAGCGTGTGCGGGATGAAACCGTAATTGCCCGGATAGCGCATCGAGGTATAGAGAAAGCGATCGACCACGAGCGTGCCGGAGGCCTTGTCGAGCTCGTATTTGATCGGCTCGCCGCCGATCGGAACCTCGATCACGACATTGACTTCATCCGGGGGATTCTTGCCGATGGAAACGGCGTCGATACGCATCGCGATAGCCTCCTCACTCGTGAGATCACATCTGACGGGCTCAAATGTGAAGGACGCGTGGTCCTAACCTTTTCGCGCCTGCGAGACAAGCAGGCACAAGGTCGGATACGCGCTCACAGATCGTCCTTCTGCGCCTCGTAGCGGGCCCTGGTCTCTTCATTGGGCGGATACAGGCCGGGCAGCGCCACGCCGCGTTCGACCTCGCGCATGATCCACATTTCCAGCCGCTCCTGCTCGACGGCGGCATGGGTGACCTCCTCGACCATGGCCGCGGGAATCACCACGGCGCCGTCCGTATCGGCGACGATCAGATCGTCGGGAAACACCGCCACGCCGCCGCAGCCGATCGGTTCCTGCCAGCCGACGAATGTCAGCCCGGCAACCGATGCCGGCGCGGCAACGCCGCTTGCCCAGACCGGCAGGCCGGTATCGGAAACACCGACCCCGTCACGCACCACACCATCAGTGATCAGCCCGGCCACACCGCGCTTGTGCATGCGTGCGCACAGGATGTCACCGAAGATGCCGGCATCATCGATCCCCATCGCATCGACGATGGCGACGGCCCCTTCCGGCATGTCTTCGATCGCGGCGCGGGTGGAGCGCGGCGAGGACCAGGATTCGGGCGTGGCGAGATCCTCGCGCATGGGTACGAAACGGAGGGTGAAGGCGGGACCGACAAGGCGTTCATGCGCATGATAGAGCGGTTTGGGCCCGCGCATCCAGGAGCGCCGTAGCCCCTTCTTCAGAAGGACGGTGGTCAGCGTCGCGGTGGTGACGGCGCGCAGCGCGTCGAGAATGGCTGAATCATGCGGCATGACGACCTCCGGATCAGAATGCACGGGCGGGTGCCCGTTTCCATCAAGCGATACGCAAGAGACAGCCGCATCGCAATCCACGCCACGTTGCACGGGCTGCGCTTTTCTCGGCAATCCGTATGGGCGGGATATGGACGCGCGGATATCCCTCACCGCCGGGCAGGGAGGCCGGGCGAGGTCTGCATCGAGGGCGTCAGATCACCCGCGCCCCTTGTCATAGGGGTTCTTGCCCGTGCGTAGCGAGACCCGGATCGGGGTGCCGGGCAGATTGAAGGTTTCGCGCAGACCGTTCACGAGGTAACGCGTATAGCTCTTGGGCAAGGCGTTGAGCTGGTTGCCGAAAAAGGCGAAATGCGGCGGACGGGCCTTGATCTGGGTCATGTAGCGGATCTTGATGCGCCGGCCCGAGACCGCCGGGGGCGGGTTGGTTTCCACCGCCTCGCCGAGCCACTGGTTGAGCTTCGCCGTCGAAATGCGCGTGTTCCAGGTCTCGTAGGCCTTGAAAACCGCCTGCATCAGCCGGTCGAGCCCCTCGCCGGCGAGGCCCGAGAGTGGCACCACCAGCGCACCCTTGACCTGCGGCAGAAGCCGCGTCGCCTTCTCGCGCAGATCCTTCAGGAGGCCCTGCTGGTCGGCGACGAGATCCCATTTGTTGAGCCCGATCACAACCGCCCGGCCTTCGCGTTCGATCAGATCGACGATGGTCAGATCCTGTTTCTCGAACGGAATCGTGGCATCGAGCAGAACCACCACGACATCGGCGAATCGCATGGCGCGCAACCCGTCGGATGTGGCGAGCTTTTCCAGCTTGTCATCGACCCGCGCGCGCTTGCGCAGACCCGCCGTGTCGATCAGCTTGGCGTGGCGCCCGCGCCAGGTCCAGTCGATGGTGATCGCATCGCGGGTGATCCCGGCCTCGGGCCCCGTGAGCAGGCGGTCCGATCCGATCAGCTGGTTGATCAGCGTGGATTTGCCGGCATTGGGCCGCCCGAGAATAGCGATGCGCACCGGGTCGTCATCGCCGCGCCCGGCTTCCTCGTCCTCGACCGCATCGGGCAGCAGTTCGCGCAGCTGGTCATAGAGCTCGTCGAGCCCGGTTCCATGCTCGCCGGAAAAGGCGATCGGCTCGCCGAGGCCGAGTTCGTAGGCGTCATAGACATTGGCGATCCCGGTCCGGCTCTCCGCCTTGTTGGCGAGCAGAATCACCGGCTTGCCGGATTTGCGCACCAGTTCGGCGAAAGGGACATCCGTCGGCAGAAGGCCCGTGCGCGCATCAATGACGAAGAGCACGGCATCCGCATCCGCCATCGCCGCCTCGGTCTGGGCGCGCATGCGCCCGAGCAGGCTGCCGGAATCCGCCTCTTCCAATCCCGCCGTATCGACAATCGAGAACCGCAGATCCGCCAGACGCGCCTCACCCTCACGGCGGTCACGAGTGACGCCGGGCAGATCATCGACGAGCGCGAGGCGCCGGCCGACGAGGCGGTTGAACAGGGTCGACTTGCCCACATTGGGGCGGCCGACAATGGCGACGGTGGGCGACATGACCTTACGCTCTCGCGACGACGCTCTTGATGACGAGCGTTTGTTTCATCTGGCCTCAACGGGCCCTGCAGCCACGAGGGCAGAATAGATTTCGAGCCGGTTACGCAGGCCCGACGGCGTTTCCGGATCGGCCGCCATCTGATCGAACCAGCGCCCGGCGGCATCATAATCGCCCCGACGCAGCGCGGCGAGCCCGAGCGCTTCGCGGGCCGAATGGCGATAGGCGTTTTCCGGCGTTGCGATCTGCTCCATTGCGGCAGCCGCGGCAGCTGGATCGCTGTCGATGCGCAACAGCGCGGCGCGCAAGGCAGCCAGGTCACGCATGCTGCGGGGCACGGAACCGTCATCGGCGAGCGCGTCGAAGGCCTCGGCGCCTCGGGCTGCGCTCTGCTCGCCCTGCGCCGCAGCCATCCGGAAGCGCGCCAGCATGGCGACATTCCCACTACCCTCGGCGGCGAGCTCTTCGAGCATCTCGATACCGCTGGCGCGGTTGCCATCTGCAATCATCTGCTGGGCCTCGAAGAGCTGGGCCGAAGCCTGATGCGCACGCTGGGTCTCGATATATTCCCAGTAGCGCCAGCCGCCGACGGCCGCAACGACGATCAGCGCGACCGCGATCAGCGGTCCGCCCCAACGCTTCCAGAAAGCCATCGCCCTTTCGCGGCGGACTTCCTCATCGACCTCGCGGAAAAACTCGTCCATCGTCAAACCCGTCTTCGCTCGCACACCTGGCGCAGGTGCTAACCCGAGCGCGTCGCCTAGCACAGGCATGCGCCCAAGGCGAGACGCTTTTATGGCGAAGGGCCGCCTGCACACGGAAGCGGGTTGCGATTACCCCCCGGCCTTGCGCTCCGGATAGACGTTTTCCGGGCCGGGGAAGCTGCGGGCGCGGACATCAGCGGCGTATTCGGCGACGGCCTTTTCGATCACCTGGCCGATCTCGGCATAGCGGCGCACGAATTTCGGCGCGCGTTCGCCGAGGCCCAGCATGTCCTCCAGGACGAGGATCTGCCCGTCGCATTGCGCGGATCCGCCGATTCCGATGGTCGGGACGGGCACGGCCTTCGTCATCGCGACCGCCAGCGGCTCGGCCACCGCCTCGACCACGATGGCGAAGGCGCCCGCTTGCGCGACCGCGCTTGCATCCTCGATCATGGCGGGCCAGCTGTCGCGATCACGCCCCTGGGCACGAAAGGAGCCGAGTGTCGCGATCGATTGCGGCGTCAGCCCGACATGGCCCATCACCGGAATGCCGCGCTGTGTGAGGAAACGGATCGTCTCCGCCATGCGCGCGCCGCCCTCCAGCTTGACAGCGCCACAGCCCGTCTCGCGCATGATCCGCGAAGCGGTGCGGAAGGCCCTTTCCGGGCTTTCCTCATAGGACCCGAAAGGCAGATCCACGACGACGAGCGCTCGCTGCACCCCGCGCATCACCGCCTGGCCATGCAGCACCATCATGGCGATGCTCACCGGCAGGGTGGTATCCAGCCCGTGCAGGACCATGCCAAGCGAATCGCCCACCAGGATGACGTCCGCGCCGCCCTGATCGACGAGGCGCGCGAAGGGCGTTGTGGATGCCGTGAGCGCCACGATCGGCTCGCCACCCTTGCGCTCTGCAATGTCCGGCGCGCTCAGCCTGCGCGCCGCAGCCTGTACCGACATGAGTTCCCCCCGTTCAGCCCCCGAAGACCGGCACGCCGATCAGAACCCGGTGCAGCCAGAAGATGAAGGCCAGGTAGAGGCCGATCCCGATGACCAGCGACAGAACATCGTATTTCGCCTGCGGCCTGGTCACCGGTGCGCTGATGGCCGAGGGGGCATCCGTGCGGCGTTTGGTGCTGATCCGCGCCACGACGGCCCAGCCGAGCAAGCTGCCGAAGAGAATGATCGAGCCGAGATCGCCATTGGCGAGAAGGTGTGCGAAGGCCCAGATCTTGACCGCCGCGAGCATCGGGTGCTTCGCCTTGGCCTTGATGTAGCCGGGCATGTAGGCAGCCGGAAGCAGGATGAAGGCGAAAAGCACGAGCAAAGTCGAGAGATGCTGCGTCCAGATCGGCGGCCACCAGATCTGGATATAGCCATCGGCCCGATACTGCCCGAAACCGATCCAGATCAGAACGAGGCCGAGCACGGCGAGCAGGGAGTAAATCCCCTTGTAGCCGTTCTCGCCCAGGCGCGCGATCGCTGCCGCCCGCTGCGCGCGCATCATGGTGAAGCTGTGCGTGCCGATGAAGATCACCAGCCCGAGAATCAATAGCGCCATCATTCCCTCCGATCCGAGATGCAACGCTTCTAACCCGGAAGCGCTGCCTTTGCGACCGCAAAAACCGTTGCGGTTCTAAGATCGGCAGACGTTCGTGCAATGCTTTCGACGCGGCTTCGGAAAAGGGTCTCGAGGGCTCCGCAGGCCCGCTTCAATGCAATTGCAGCACCCCGTCGATGGCCTTGAACTCCGCCGGCCTGATCAGCCCGCAATGGGCGATCGTGACGCTGTGGAGCAGGCCGTCGATCTCGCGCGTCCAGAAATCGAGGAAGCGCTTGAGCACCGGGAATTCCGGGGCGGTATCGTATTCCTGCCAGATGAAATTCTGCAACAGGCCGGGATGGTCGGGCAAACGGTAGAGTATATCGGCGGTGATCAGGCCGTAGCCCTGCATCTGCTTGATGAAGGCCGGGCTGACGACACCATCGGGACGCAACGCATTTTCCGACATGGGACCTCCTTTCTGCGCCGGGCGCAACGTGAACGGGCGAAAAACGCATCGCGGGATGATTCATCCCTTGTCACAGGATGCCGAACGCGCTAGCAGGGCGCAACAAAAAAATCATTTAAATCAATATGTTAGCAGCATTCAGCGGCGAGTGCTGCCAATCCTTCACGGCCTTGCTCACGGCCTCGCTTGGCACTCGTCATCGAGAGTGCCAGATTTTTTCGTCTTTCCTCTTGAACGGCGTTATCGCCCCGCCCATCTGATCGCCGGGCGAGCGGCGTTGCGTGTCGCGACGGGCGCGGCTCCCCGTGAGGATCAACCGATCTCGCAAGATCATTCAGGAGATGTGAAAGATGACGTTCCGTCCTTTGCATGACCGCGTTCTGGTGCGCCGCATCGAGGCCGATCAGAAGACCGCTGGCGGTATCATCATCCCCGATACCGCGAAGGAGAAGCCGCAGCAGGGCGAAATCGTCGCCGTCGGCCCCGGCGCCCGTAACGAGAAGAGTGAGCTCGTCACCCTCGACGTGAAGGCCGGCGACCGCGTGCTGTTCGGCAAATGGTCGGGCACGGAAGTGCGTATCAACGGCGAAGACCTTCTGATCATGAAGGAAGCCGACATTCTCGGCGTGCTCGAGGAAGGCGAAGCCCAGCAGAAGGCCGCCTGACGGGGCCTGTCCGATATCGAAGATATCGTTTTCGGAGTGACGAACATGTCTGCCAAGGAAGTGAAATTCTCCACCGATGCCCGCGCGAAGATGCTGCGCGGCGTCGATATTCTCGCCGATGCGGTGAAGGTCACGCTCGGCCCCAAGGGGCGCAACGTCGTGATCGAGAAGTCCTTCGGCGCACCGCGCATCACCAAGGACGGTGTGACGGTCGCCAAGGAAATCGAGCTTTCCGACAAGTTCGAGAACATGGGCGCCCAGATGGTGCGCGAGGTTGCCTCCAAGACCAATGATCTGGCCGGTGACGGCACCACCACCGCGACCGTGCTCGCCCAGGCAATCGTTCGCGAAGGCGCCAAGTCGGTCGCCGCCGGCATGAACCCGATGGATCTCAAGCGCGGCATCGACATGGCCGTCGAGGCGGTGGTGGCCGATCTGAAGAAGAGCGCCCGCAAGATCACCAGCAATGACGAGATCGCCCAGGTCGGCACCATCTCGGCCAATGGTGATGCCGAGATCGGCCGTTATCTCGCCGAGGCCATGGAGAAGGTCGGCAATGAGGGCGTGATCACCGTCGAGGAGGCCAAGAGCTTCGAGACCGAGCTCGACGTGGTCGAGGGCATGCAGTTCGATCGCGGCTATCTCTCGCCCTATTTCGTCACCAATTCGGAAAAGATGCGCGTCGAGCTGGAAGACGCCTATGTGCTGATCCACGAGAAGAAGCTCGGCAATCTGCAGGAGCTCCTGCCCGTGCTCGAATCCTTGGTGCAATCGGGCAAGCCGCTCCTGATCGTCGCCGAGGATGTGGAAGGCGAGGCGCTGGCCACGCTCGTGGTCAACAAGCTGCGTGGCGGCCTGAAGATCGCCGCCGTCAAGGCGCCGGGCTTCGGTGATCGCCGCAAGGCCATGCTGCAGGATATCGCCATCCTCACCGGCGGCACCGCCGTCTCGGAGGATCTCGGCATCAAGCTCGAGAACGTCACCCTCGACATGCTGGGCCGGGCGAAGAAGATCGTCATCGAGAAGGAAAATACCACCATCGTCGATGGTGCCGGCGCGAAGGACGACATCGAGGCCCGCGTTTCGCAGATCAAGGCGCAGATCGAGGAAACCACCTCCGACTACGACCGTGAGAAGCTCCAGGAGCGTCTGGCCAAGCTCGCGGGCGGCGTCGCGGTGATCCGTGTCGGCGGCGCAACGGAAGTCGAGGTAAAGGAGCGCAAGGATCGCGTTGACGACGCCATGCACGCCACCAGGGCCGCGGTCGAGGAGGGCATCCTGCCCGGCGGCGGCACCGCGCTCCTGCGTGCCATCACGGCGCTCGACGGTCTGGCTCCGGCCAATGACGACCAGAAGACCGGCATCGAGATCGTGCGCCGCGCGATCCAGGCCCCGGCCCGCCAGATCGTCCAGAATGCCGGCGCCGACGGCTCCGTCGTAATCGGCAAGATCACGGAGAGCGCCGATTATGCCTACGGCTACAACGCCCAGACCGGCGAATATGGTGACATGTTCGCCTTCGGCGTGATCGATCCGGCCAAGGTGGTGCGCACGGCGCTGCAGGATGCAGCTTCCGTGTCTTCGCTCCTGATCACCACCGAGGCGATGGTGGCCGAATTGCCGAAGAAGGAATCCACCCCCGCCATGCCCGGTGGCGGCATGGATTTCTGATCATCCCAGACCTTGTGCGCGGTCCGGCGAACCGGCTGACAGGTATTGTCTCAACGAACCGGGGGCGCGCGCACGCCCCCGGTTTTTTTGCGATGCAATGCATCGGAATGCGCGCTCTTGCGTTGTTCATCCGCTCTTCATTTCACCGAGCGATAATGGATCACGTGATGAGGCCAAGCAGCGCATGACCTTCGATGAGCTTGTCAGAATGGCAGCCGGCCGGAAGATCCCGCGCCAGACGAACGGCGATGCGGCTGCGCCGGAAGCGGATGAGGATCTCGTGGTCACGGCAGGTGAAAATGCATCGGAGGAAAACGCATCACGCGCGCACGGCCACAGGCTGAAGATCGGCATCGCGCTTGGCGGCGGCGCCGCGCGCGGGTGGTCCCATATCGGCATGCTGCGGGTTCTGGCAAGCGCAGGGATCGTCCCCGATGTCGTCGCGGGAACCTCGATCGGCGCGGTGGTCGGTGGTTGTTATGCTGCGGGCAAGCTGGATGATCTGGAGGCCTTCGCACGCTCCCTGACGCGCCGGCGCGTCATCGGCCTGCTGGATTTCTCGCTGAGCAAGTCAGGCTTGATCGCGGGACAGAAACTGCGCCAATTGCTCGAAGAAGACCTTGGCGCGGGGCGAATCGAGGATCTGCCGATCCGCTTCGGTGCGATCGCAACCGAAATCACGACCGGTCACGAAATCTGGCTGACGCGCGGGCGGCTTCTGGACGCCATCAGCGCCTCTTACGCCCTGCCGGGAATCATGAACCCGGTGCGCATCCGCAACCGGCTGCTCGTCGACGGCACTCTGGTCAACCCCGTACCCGTGACGGCGGCCCGGGCGCTCGGGGCCGATATCGTCCTGTGCGTCAATCTCAATGGCGGGCTCAAATTGCGCGGCACGACCATCCAGTCGATCCACGATGACGACGATGCCCACGATCCCGACCACACCACGGATGATCAGGTCGCAGAGAATCCCGGGCTGCTTTCACCCATGCTGGACCCAGTGCTCGGCGCCGCAGATCGTCTGCGCGGGCGTGATCCGGCGCGGCGCGTGGCTCCGGGGATGGCCAAGGTGATGATCGACGCCTTCAACATCACCCAGGACCGGATCTCGCGCTCGCGCCTGGCCGGCGATCCGCCCGATCTGATGATCTCGCCCAAACTGGCCAGGATCGGCCTGTTCGAATTCCATCGCGCGGACGAAATCATCCGCCTCGGGGAGGAGGCGACGCGTCGCGCCCTGCCCGATATCCGCGAATTGCTCGCCGAAGCCGAAGACCTCGCCGCAGCGCGCTGATCAGGCGCTGGCAATATACTGCTTCAGCGCCTGCTGTTCGGCTTCGATATCGGACAGCCGGCGATTGACCACATCACCGATCGAGACGATGCCGACGAGCGCACCGTTCTCGACCACGGGAACGTGGCGAAACTTGCCGTCCGTCATCAAGCGCATCAGATGATCGGCATCAGCCTGCACGCTGCAGGTCACGACGTCGCGCGTCATCGAATCCGCCACCTTCTGGTCAAGCGCTGCTGCGCCGTTGCGGGCGAGCGCGCGGATGATGTCGCGCTCGGACAGGATTCCGGCTACCGTTTTCTCGTCGCTGCTCACCACCACCGCACCGATCCGCTTCTCAGCGAGCAGCTTGGCTGCCTGTGCGAGGGACTTGTCCGGCGCGATGGTCACCACGTCAGCCCCTTTGCCCGAAAGCACTTGTCGAACCGTCATGGGCGTTCTCCCTCTTCGCATGCATTATCCTGCACGTGAGGTGAGTTTGAGTGAGGCGGCGCGCTCTGGCAAGCACCGCGTGCGGCAGACCCGGGATTGTCTCGGGGGAATGCCGCAGCCGGGATCAGACGCTCGCCTTCAGGCTGATAGGCAGCTTCGCCAGCAGCTCTGCGAGGCGAAGTTCCGGGGCGAGCGGTGATTCGGGGCCGTCGCCCGAACCGCCCGCCGTCTTGTCGTCTCTCAAGGCGTCGCGCATCGGGGTGCCCTGCATATCCGGCGGGATCAGGATGCGCGTATCGCCCCACCATTGCGGATCGGGCAACGGCGTTGCGCCGGCATCGACGGCGCCGCTCGCACAACGCGGGGCAACAGCGATCAGCAGAGAGGATGAATACCGCCGTGCGAAGGCGATGGCATGACCCGCGCGGGCGCCTGCCACCTCAAGCGGCACGTATTCGCCCGCCGCAAACCGCGCCGGCGCGTCGCTGCGCAGTTTCAGGAGCCTTGCGATCAGCGCCTGCTTGATGCGTCCATCGCGCCAATGCGGCAAAAGCGTTTCGAGCAAAGGCTCTTGCGAGAGCGCCGTCATCCGCGCGGCGTAATCCACCGGACGGCGGTTATCGGGATCGACCAGCGAGAAATCCCAGAATTCGCAACCCTGATAGAGATCGGGCACGCCCGGCACGAGATTGCGCAGGAAGGCCTGAATCAACCCGTTGAGGGCCCCTGCCGGCGCAATCTGCTGCACATAGCCGTTCATCGACTCAAGAAACGGCAGGCTGCGATCGGGATCACCGATCTTTTCGAGAAACGCACGGCAGGCGGCTTCGTATTCCCCATCGGGCGCCCGCCATGACGAGCGCAGCTTGCTCTCGCGCAAGGCCTTTTCCTGCCAGCCGGCAAGGCGTTCGCGGAAGGCTGCGAGGCCCTGCGCATCGTCGGGCGCGAGATCGAGCGGCCATGCGCCGACCATCATCTGATAGAGCACGTATTCATCAGCCGGATCGATCATTTCGCCGGAGAGCCGGCGGTTGCGCTCGAACCATTGCGCGACAGCCTCCGCCCAGCTGCCGGAATCCTCGCTGATCACCGCGAGCCGCGCGCGCACATCCTCGCCGCGTTTGTGGTCATGCGTCGCGGTGGTGACCATACCGGCGGGATGCTCGGTCGCGGCCCGGGTCGAGGCCATGTGAAAATCATCGACCGCAATGGCGAGCGCATCGACATCGAAGCCGACATCATTGCGCGAGATCAGGCGCCCGTAGCGATAGAAGGCCGTATCCTCCACCGCCTTGGCGGCGATCGGCGCGGTGAGTTGCTGGAAGCGCGCCACCGCCTCACCGCGCGCCTGCGCATCCGCTGTCCCGATGCCGGAAAGCCAGCCGGCGACCAGATCGACGACGCCCTCCTCGCCGGGCGCGCTCATTGCCTTCGCGGCACCAACCGCTTGCGCGAGATGGGGCGCATCAGATCCCGGTGACGCGCCTTCGGTCGCATAGGTGCGGTAGACGGGGAAGGCCACGATCAACGCGGTCAGCGCCCGGCGCAGCGCCGCGAGGGTGATGTCGCGCGTCTCCAGCGAGGCTTGTGTCATGGCGTGGAAGGCGTGGGCGCAGGCGTCGAGCTGGCCGGAAAAGTCGCGCACCAGCAATTCGTTGCGCGCATCCGCCTCCTCGCTCTCGAAATCGGGATAGCGCCCGCTGACTTCGCTCCACAATTCCGACAGCGCATCGGCGGCACGCGGGTCGTGCAGCACGGCACTGGCGCGATCCATGAATTCGTAGCCCGTGGTGCCGTCGCAATCCCAGTCGAGCGGCAGGGCCTCGTCCCGCCCCAGGATCTTCTCGACGATCAGCCAGGCCCGCTCGCGACCCGCCTCTTCCGGGCGCAGTTCCGTCAGGGCGTCGAGGCGTTCGCGCAGATGGTGGCAATAGCCGGCGGGGTCGCGCAGACCGTCGATGTGATCGATGCGCAGCCCGTCGACCAGCCCCTCGCGATAGAGCCGCAGGATGGTGGCGTGGATCATGTCGAAAACGCGCGGGTCCTCGACCCGCAAGCCGGCAAGCTCGGTAATGTCGAAGAAGCGACGCCAGTTGATCATGTCGCCAGCAACCCGCCACCAGGCCAGCCTGAAATGCTGGCGCTCCATCAGCGCATGCAGGATCTGCGGGTCGCGATGCGCATCGAGCACAGCCTCAAGCCGATCCCCCATCGAGGCGGTGACCCGGCAGGCCTCGATGAAACCGGCGCGGCCTTCCGCCGCCTCGAAGCGCTGCGCCAGCGCCTCGAAATCCTCCCCGCCGGCACGCAGGATCGCAGGGTAATCTTCCGGGCGGATCGGGAAGCGGTGATGGTGATAGGCGATGGCGAAGCTCTCCAGCGCTTCGTCGAAGACGAGAGCGAGATCGCCCGCCGCGAGCACCGTGCCATAGGGCTCGCCGAGGAAGGGCGCCAGCACCTTGCCCTTCAGGGCCTCATCGGGCGTATCCCAGTCGATGTCGAAGAACGAGGCATAGGGGCTTGACTGCCCGTTTTCGAGCACGTCGAGCCACCACGCATTATCCGCGCCGCCCACAGCCATGTGGTTGGGCACGATATCGGCGATCAGCCCCATGCCATGGGCGCGCAATTGTGCAACAAAAGCGCGAAGGCCCGGCTCGCCGCCGAGTTCCTCGTCGACACGCGTCGGATCGACTCCGTCATAGCCGTGCGAGGATCCGCTGCGCGAGGACAGGATCGGCGAGGCGTAGACGTGACTGATCCCGAGACCCGCCAGATAGGGCACGATCGCGCATGCATCGGCGAACGTGAAGACGTCATTGAATTGCAGCCGATAGGTCGCGCGCGGCGTCATGCCTGCTCCTTCTCACGCTTGCCTTGTGCACGCGGGCGCGCAGCCGCCAGACGCGCCAGACGCGCCTTCGCGACCGGGCCCGTCGCGGGCTCTTCCGGAAGGCGCCTGCGCCAGTTGGGGTGGGTATCGATGGTCCCGGGCAGGTTCGGCTGCTCGCGTGCACCGGCGATATCCTCCGCCGGCGCGATGGCGAGGGTGCAGGCGCTGCGGGCGATATAGTCGAGGGCGGCGTCGATCACCGCATCGGGATGCGCGACATCCGGAATGGATTCCTGTGTCAGCCCGTAATCGGATACGCTCTCCCAGAAGCGGAGCCGGTCATAATGGCGCTCGGCCATCTGGATCCCGGCATCCTCGGTGCTGGGAAGCTGCCCGAGCCTGTCGCGCCAGGCGATGTCGTTGCCCTGCCACCAGCCGGTGATGGTGGGCAGATCATGCGTCGTGGTCATCGCCACCGCATTGACGTCCCAGTGCTGCGGCGCGCGGAAGCGCCCGTCATCCTCGCGCTCGAACAACAGCACCCGCATCCCCATCACCCCGGCCTGGTCGATGCGCCCGCGGAACCCGTCGGGCACCGTGCCGAGATCCTCGCCGATGACGATGGCCTGATTGCGATGCGATTCGAGGGAGACGATGCGCAGCATGTCGTCGAGCGGGTATTGCAGATAGACGCCCTCCGTCGAAGGCATGCCCCACGGCACCAGCCAGAGCCGCGACAGCCCCATCACATGATCGATGCGCATACCGCCAGCCGTGCGCATCGCGGAACGCAACGTGGCGATGAATGGCGCAAAGCCGTGTTCCTGCAGGGCCTTGGGCGAAAAGGTCGTGAGACCCCAATCCTGCCCGAGCGGACCCAGCGGATCCGGCGGCGCACCTATGCTGACGCCCTGCAGGATATCGTCGGGACGGCTCCAGGCATGGCTCCCGCCGGCATCCATCCCGACCGCGAGATCGGCGATCATGCCGATTCCCATTCCCGCCTCCCGGGCCGCGCTCTGGGCCGAACCAAGGGAGCGCTCGGTGAGCCATTGCAGGAAAGCGTGGAACACGACCTCATGTGCATGCTCCTGCGCAAATGCCTGCACGGCAGGCGCCTGCGGGTGCCGATAGGCCTCCGGCCAGCCCTGCCAGCCGCGCGGCTCGCCGAGGCTCCGGGCAAAATGTGCGTGCAGCGCCTCGTAGGTCGCATGCTCTTCCAGCAGCGCCCCGCCGTCGGCGCGATAGCGGGCAAAATCCGCGCGCAGATCGGGCGGCCCCTCGGCGGTGAAGCGCTCGAAGAGACGGCGCAACGCATCGCGCTTGCTCCGCCCCTCGCGGGCCCAGTCGATCAAGGGCGCATCGGGCGTGTCACAGCGGGCGATGGCAGCAAAATCCGCGTCGAACACGGCCCCCGGATCGGCCATGAGCACGTTGTGGAACAGCCGCGTCGAGGGCGCATAGGGGCTCGAACGCCCCGGATCCGCAGCATAGAGCGCATGGGACGGGCTGACGGCCACGGCATCCGCCCCGGCTTCGCCCAGAGCCCGGGCATAATCGCGCAGGGAGCCGGCATCGCCGAAGCTCGAATAGGGCGTCGGCGGCAGGGCGTAGATCTGCGCTGCGACGCCGAACGCCTTGCGTGTCTCGCCATTCGTTTCCCCGAACGCATCGATGAGACCATAGGCACGGGTCGGCGCGACCGCCAGGGTGAGGGTGTCGCCGTCGAGTTCGACCAGGTGATAACCGGGTTCGAGGATGGGCGGGATGGTCATGCCGCCGGCACTGGGCGCCAGCCGCATCTCGCGACGCTCGCCGGTCTCCAGCCGCAACTGCGCGAGCGCGTGATGGGCGAGGTCGGGCGGCAGCAATGTGGGCACGCCGCAATCCGTCGTCAGAAAGCGCAGGCCCGCTCCCGATTGCATGGCGTGGAGCGCAGCGAAACTCTCCCCGATCTCCGATTCCGACCCGGCGGCGTAGCCGATCGCGTTGAGCGCCGCGCGCAGCGTATCGTCACCGACCTCGCGTCGCTCGCCTCGATAATCGGTCCAGGCGAGTGTCAGGCCGGCGGCCTGGGCGAGATCGCGCAAATGGGTCATCGTCAAGCGTTCTCCTCTAACCAGAGAATGGTCGAGTGGCCCTGAAGTTCCCTGCGCACCATTCCTCGCCCCACCCAATGCAGAGGTGCAACCTCCGGAAATACCTTGCCCGGAGGTTTCACCGGGTCAGTGGAAAGATTGCAGGCCAGCGTCATCACACCCCCGTAGGAGAGCCGCCAGCGGGCGATCACGGCCTTGTCGCCGATCACCTCGGCCCCCAGCGATTCCACGCCATCGAGATGCGGCGCGATGCGGGTGCGGCGGATGCCGAGGAGGGTGCGGTAGAGATCCTCGCGGGCCATATCGCCCCCCTCCCCCGCAATCACCGGGCGTGAGCGCTCGAAGGTCTCGGGGTCGTTGGGATCGGGGATCATCTCGCGCTTGTGCGGATCGGCGAATTCCGGAAAGGCAGCGAATTCCTTCCGGCGCCCGTCGCGCACCAGCGGCGCCAGCCCGGGATGGTGATCGGTGAAGAAGAGAAACGGCTCGGTCGAGCCGGTCTCCTCGCCCATGAAGATCATCGGGATCTGCGGGGCCAGCAGCAGCAGGGCGATCGCCGCTTCCAGCGCCGGCTTGTCGGCCAGGGTGGTGAGGCGCTCGCCGAAGGCGCGGTTGCCGATCTGGTCATGGTTCTGGAGATGGTTGACGAAGGCGGTCGGCGGCAGATGCGCGCTCGCTCCGCCACGCGGCTCGTCCGATCCCGGCGGTGTCTCGCCCTGATAGACAAACCCCTGCGCCAGCGAGCGGGCGAGCTTCTGCGTCGTCCCCTCGGTGAAGCCGCCGTAATAGCCCGCGCTCTCGCCGGTCAGCAGCACATGCACGCAGTGATGAAAATCGTCGTTCCATTGTCCATCGAAGGGACCTCCGAGCGGCTCGGGATCATTGTGTTCGTTTTCGAGGATGAGATGAACGTGGCGCCCCTCCTCCACCGTCTCGCGCACGGCCTGCCCGACCTCGTCGAGCCAGTCGCCGTCATGGATGGCGTGGACGGCATCGAAGCGCAGCCCGTCGAATCGGTATTCCATCAGCCAGTAGAGCACATTCTCCTTGAAGAAGCGGCGCAGCTCCGGATGGCGGAAGTCGAGCGCAGCGCCCCATGGCGTCTCGATATCCTCGCGGAAGAAGTCCGGCGCATAGGCGTGCAGGTAGTTCCCGTCAGGGCCGAAATGGTTGTAGACGACGTCGAGGAAGATGTTCAGTCCCAGCTCGTGCGCCCGGTCGATCAACGCCTTGAGATCATGCGGATCGCCATAGGCGGTATCGGGCGCGAAGGGCAGCACCCCGTCATAACCCCAGCTTCGGCGACCGGGAAAATCGGCGATCGGCATCAGCTGGATGGCGGTCACGCCGATATCGGCGATGGCCGGAAGGTGTTCGGCGACGCCCGCATAGCCGCCGAGCAGCCCGGTATGCAACTCGTAGATGACGCTGTCCTGCCAGGGGCGCCCCTTCCATTCGGGGCAGCGCCAGGCATAGGTTTCCGCATCATGGACAATGCTGCGGTCATGCACGTCAGGCGTTTGCAGCCGCGAGGCGGGATCGGGCACGAGCAAGCCGTCCTGCAGGCGGTAGCGGTAGCGCGCGCCTGCGCCGCATTCCGCCTCGACCGTGAACCAGCCGGCCTCGTCGCGCTGCATCGGGATCGGATCCCAGTCCTCCACCATCAGCGCCACGCGCTCCTGCGCCGGCGCGAAGAAACGAAAACGTGTCCGGTTGCGCGCCTGTATCAGGGCCCCCGCCGTGATCGGAAACTGAAAAGCGCTCATTCCTCTCCCCCTTCGCATTCCGCCACCAGCAATACGGCGGAACGCTCACTCACCCCGTAGGTCTCCCCTTGCACAGGCCCTTCCGGCTCCTCCGGGCGGGCGCTGTCGATCAGAAGACGCCATGCGGCAGGTGGTTGTGGCAAGCGGAAATCGAGGGCGGTGCTTGACGCATTCATGAGAAAAAGCACCATCTCGATACGTCCGTCCGGCTTGACGCGCGCCCGGCGCATGGTCAGAGCCCGGCGCTCGGCATCGTCCCAGTCCTCCGGCGAGGGTACGGAGGCGTTTTCGTCGAACCAGTCGATATCCTTGATCCCCGGCACCAGGTCGACACCATAGAGGAAGCGGCGCGAGCGCAGGCCGGGATAGGCGCGCCGCAGCGCGATCAGGCGCGCCACATAATCGGTCAGCGCCTCGCCCTCTTCGGATCTGGCCTTGGACCAGTCGATCCAGGAGATCTCGTTATCCTGGGCATAGGCGTTGTTGTTGCCCCCCTGGCTGCGCCCGAATTCGTCACCGGCAAGCAGCATCGGCGTGCCGAGCGAGGCAAACAGCGTGGTCAGCATCGAGCGCATCACCCGCAGGCGCGTCTCGCGGATCGTCTCGTCATCGGTCTCGCCCTCTGCGCCCCAGTTGCGCGAATAGTTCTCCGAATGGCCGTCGCGATTATCCTCGCCATTGGCCTCGTTGTGCTTTTCCTCGTAGGCCGTGATGTCCGCGACGGTGTAGCCGTCATGGGCTGCGATGAAGTTCAGCGAAGCCCAGGGCCGGCGCGCGCGGCGATCGAACAGATCCCCGGATCCGGTCAGCCGCGAGGCCATTTCCGGGCGCAGGCCCGGATCCTCGCGCCAGTAGCGGCGCACGCTGTCGCGATAGCGATCGTTCCACTCGGCAAAGCCCGGCGGGTGGTGGCCGAGCTGGTAGCCGCCAGGGCCGATATCCCAGGGTTCCGAGATCAGTTTCTTGCGCTGGAGCACCGGATCCTGACGCAGCGCATCGAAGAAGCCGGCGCCGGGGTCGAAGCCGTGCGGCTCACGCCCGAGCGTTACGCCGAGATCGAAGCGGAACCCGTCCACACGATACGATGTCGCCCAGTAGCGCAGGCTGTCCATCACCATCTGCAGGACGCGCGGGTTGGACAGGTTCACCGTGTTGCCGGTGCCGGTATCGTTGATGCAATGACGCGGATTGTCCGGCAGAAGACGGTAATAGCTGGCATTGTCGAGCCCCCGCCAGGAGAGCGTCGGCCCAAGCTCGCCGCCTTCGGCGGTGTGGTTGTAGACGACGTCGAGGATCACCTCGATCCCCGCCGCGTGCAATTGCCGGATCGCGATGCGCAACTCGTCCTGATCCCCCGGCTTCGCCATGTAGCGGCTTTCCGGCGCAAAGAAGGAGAGCGTGTTGTAGCCCCAGTAATTGGTCAGCTTCTTCTCCAGAAGGAAGCGATCCTGCAGGATGGCGTGGATCGGCATCAGTTCGACGCTGGTGATGCCCAGCCGCTTGAGATGGGCGATCACGGCGGGGTGCCCGAGCGCCGCATAGGTGCCGCGCTCGGGCACACGCACCTCTTCCATCAGCTTGGTGAGGCCCTTCACATGGGCCTCGTAGATCACCGTCTCCTCCCATGGGATATCCGGCGAGCGGTCGTCGCCCCAGTTGAAACTGTCATCAATGACGACGGATTTCGGCACGGCCGGCGCGCTGTCACGCCGGTCGAAGGAGAGATCGGCGCGCGACGAATTCACGCGGTAGCCGAACAGGGCGTCGCTCCAGCGCGTCTCCCCGTGCAGACCCCTGGCATAGGGGTCGATCAGCAGCTTGTTGGGGTTGAAGCGGTGCCCGCGCGCCGGCTCGTAGGGCCCGTGAGCGCGGTAGCCGTAGAGCAGCCCCGCGCGCACATGCGGCAGATAGCCGTGCCAGATCTCGTCGGTCCATTCCGGCATCTCGTAGCGCGCGATCTCGCGCCGCCCGGTCTCGTCGAAAATGCACAGATCGATTCGCTCGGCATGCGCGGAATAGACTGCGAAATTCACGCCGAGCCCGTCCCAGGTCGCACCGAGGGGGTAAGGCGAGCCAGGTGAAAGCCTGTCTGGCAGGGTCGGCATGTTTTATCTCATCCTTCGAAGCGGAAGATGGTGAGGGAGAGCGGCGGCAGGGTCAGATCGAGCGACTGGTCATGACCATGGGCCGGCGCCGCATCGGTGGCGACGGCGCCGCCATTGCCGGCATTCGAGCCGCCATAGATCCCGGCATCCGAATTGAGGATCTCGCGCCAGCGCCCCGCCTGCGGCACGCCGACGGCGTAATGCGTCCGTGTTACCGGCGTCATGTTGAGCACGCACAGAAGCGTCGGCACATCCGGGGCCTTGCGCAGCCAGGCGAAGACGCTGTTCGTCGCATCGTCGCCGATCACCCAGGCGAAGCCCGCAGGATCGGCGTCGAGGCGATGGAGGGCCGGCTCGCGGGCATAGAGCCGGTTGAGATCGCGCACCAGCATCTGCAGCCCGGCATGGCCCTCGTCCTGCAACAGCGCCCAGTCGATCTCGCCGTCATGGCCCCATTCGCGATTCTGACCGATCTCGCAGCCCATGAAGAGCAGCTTCTTGCCGGGATGGCTCCACATGAAGGACAGGTAGGCGCGCAGATTAGCCAGCTTCTGCCAGGCGTCGCCGGGCATCTTGCCGATCAGCGAACCCTTGCCGTGGACAACTTCGTCATGGGATATCGGCAGGACGAAATGTTCGGAGAAGGCATAGACGAGGCCGAAGGTCAGCTCGTTATGGTGGTAGGAGCGATAAAGCGGCTCGCGGGCGGCATATTGCAGCGTGTCGTGCATCCAGCCCATGTTCCACTTGTAATCGAAGCCGAGCCCGCCTTCCGCGACCGGATGCGACACCCCTGGAAAGGCCGTCGATTCCTCCGCGATCGTCACCGCGCCGGGCGCGCGCTCGCGCACGATCGTGTTGAAGCGCTTGAGGAATGCGATCGATTCCAGGTTTTCGCGCCCGCCATGGATATTGGGCACCCATTGCCCCTGCTCGCGGCTGTAATCGCGATAGAGCATCGAGGCGACCGCATCGACGCGCAGCCCGTCCACATGAAAACGCTCCAGCCAGTAGAGCCCGCTGGCGATGAGGAAACCCTGCACCTCGCGGCGGCCGAGATTGTAGATATAGGTGTTCCAGTCCTGATGAAACCCCTCGCGCGGATCCTCGTGCTCGTAGAGCGCCGTCCCGTCGAAACGCGCAAGGCCATGCGGATCGGTGGGGAAATGCGCAGGAACCCAGTCGACGATGATCCCGATCCCGGCGCGGTGCGCGGCATTGACGAAGCGCGCAAATCCCTCCGCCGTACCGTATCGCGCGCTCGGCGCGAACAGGCCGAGCGGCTGGTAGCCCCAGGAGCCGCCGAACGGGTGCTCGGCAATGGGCATGAATTCGATATGCGTGAAGCCGAGATCGGCGACATAGGGGATCAGCCTCTCCACCAGCGCATCCCAGTCCAGCACGCCGGTATGGTCACCCTCCGGGCGCAGCCACGAGGCGGGATGCACCTCGTAGATCGCCATGGGCGCATCCGGCGCCTGACGCGCCGCGCGATCCGCCATCCACGCCTCATCCGTCCAGCGGAAGGCAAATGGCTCCGCCACGATCGATCCCGTGGCCGGCGGCATTTCCGTGCGCCGGGCCAGCGGATCGGCCTTCAGCGGCAGGGTCTGCCCCTCGCGCCCCACGATCTCGTATTTATAGCGCTCGCCTGCCTTCAGGCGCGGCACGAACAATTCCCAGACCCCGGGATCGTGACGCAGGCGCATGGGGTGGCGCCGCCCGTCCCAGGAATTGAAATCACCGACGACGGAAACGCGCCGCGCATTCGGCGCCCAGACCGAGAAGGCGACGCCCGGCACGGCCTCCAGCTCGGTCACGACCGAACCGAGGCGCTCGGGCAGCTCCCAATGCGCGCCTTCCGACATCAGATGCAGATCGAGATCGCCCAGAATCAGGCCGAACGCGTAAGGATCCTCCGCCTCATGCACGCCGGCGGGCCAGTGCACGCGCAGGCGATAGGGCCGGCGCGCGCCGATGATCCCGGCAAACAGCCCGTCACTGACCTCGTCGAGCGTGGCCAGCACGGCGGAATCATCGCCCGCCACCACCTCGACCTTCTGCGCTCCGGGCTGGAAGCTGCGCACGACGCAGCCCGCCTCACTGTCATGAGGCCCGAGAAAGGCGAAGGGGTCTGTCAGCCGACCCGACAGGGCGTCAAGGGCAGCATGTTCCAGACCATGCAGTGCGGGATGGCGAATATCGCTCACGCAGTCTCCTTTCCGTCGTCGAGCAGGCGCCGGGCGACGCCGGCAAAGCCCTGAAGGGGAACGTCGAGCCAGGCGGGACGGTTCGCCGCCTCGTAGCAGATTTCATAAGCCGCCTTCTCCAGAATGAAGAGGTCGAGCAGGTTCTGCTCGGAGACTTCCTCCGGATTGCCCGCGCGATAGGCTGCGGTGAAGGCCTGTTCGGCCTCGGCCCGGAACAGGTCGCGCAGATGATCGATGCGATGCTCCGTGATCGGCCCGCGCGGTGTATGGCGGTGCTTGACCAGATTCGAGGCCGCATAATCGAAGGAGCGGATCAGCCCGGCCACGTCGCGCAGCGGGCTGACCTTGGCGCGGCGCTCCTCCAGCGGACGGGCGGGCTCGCCCTCGAAATCGATGAAGACCACATCGCCTCCGGCAACCAGCACCTGCCCGAGATGCAGATCTCCGTGGATGCGCGTGCGCAGCCGCCCGTCGAACATCGCGGCCCGCTCGTCGATCAGCGCCAGCAATTCGTCGCGACGGGCGACCAGCGTTGCCACATCCTCGGCCTCGTCACCGCTCCATTCCCGCTTCTCGATCACCTTGAGCGCCGCGCGCACCTGGCTCTCGACGGAGCGACGCAGCGCCGTGACATCGGCCTTGCCCGCGATCTCGGGGGCGAAGGCGCCCTCCTCAACAGGCGCGGCGGCGAGCATGCGATGCATCTCCGCCAGACGCGTGCCGAGATTGCCCGCGAAGATGCGGTAGGTTTCGAACAGATCCTCCGCCTGATCGACCTCCTCCTCGGTCATGGTCGAGAGTTCGTCGATGGTGCGGTCGAGATAGTTAAGCGTCCAGTCCCAGCCATCGCCCTGGTTGAGCTGGTAGCCCTGCGCGATGGCGAGAGTCGTCGGCACGCCCTCCGCCGAGACATGGCGCACCTCGCCGAGCAGCGGCGCCGTGTTGGCAAAGCCGGCGCGGGTGAGGTAGCGGCTCATCTCGGCTTCGGGATGGGCACCGCTGGTCAGCTTGCGCAGGAGCTTGATGACGACCGCGCGCCCCACGATCAGGGTCGAATTGCTCTGCTCGGCGCCGAGCCATTCGATCTCGGCATCGCCTGGCAGGTCGAGCGCCGCAAGCGTCCCTTCCGGCTCGAAGACCAGTTCACCACGTTCGACCGGCATCACCGCACTGGTACGCAGCTTGTCCATCAGAGCATGGCCGAGGCCCGGCATGGCGAAGCCGTCGGTGAGATAGCCCACGCGGCGGTTCTGGCGCACACGCGCCATGGCGAGTTGCGGTGCGAAGGGCGGCATCGTCTCGTCATCCCAGGCGACGGCGAGCGGCAGGGTGTATTTCTCGACACCGGCATCCGTCTCGACATCACAAACCGTCAGGATCACCGGCCCGTCCGCGCTCTCCAGCGTCACCGCCGCATCGACACGCGCGCTCTTAAAGGCGGAATCCTTGCCCTGGAACCAGCGTCGCTGCGGAATGTATTGCGGCAGGACGTCGCTCTCGAGCGTCTCGCGCGTCTTCTCGCGGGTGCCGGGCCTGAGCACGTCGGCGACGCCGCTGCGCAGCACGAAGGTGAGATGCTCGGGCTCCATCCCCGCCGTCGCGGTGCTCCAGGCCGGCGGCTCGACCCCGTCACTCAGTTCGAACCAGTAGAATCCGAAGGGCGGCAGAGAGAGCAGATAGGGCAATTGCCCGATCGTCGGGAAGGACGCCCCGCCCGACATTTCCACCGGCGTCTTGCCAGCGAATTCCGCCAGATTGAGTTCCACCGCCTGCGCCTGTCGCGAGACGTTGGCGACACACAGGATACGCTCGCCGTCATGCTCGCGCAGGTAAGCCAGGATCTTGCGGTTGGCCGGGCGCAGGAAGCGAACCGTACCGCGCCCGAAAGCGCTGTATTGCTTGCGGACGGCGAGCATGCGCCGCATCCAGTTGAGCAGGGAGTTGGGATCGCGCAATTGCGATTCCACATTGACACGGTCATAGCCGTAGAGCGGGTCCATCAGCACCGGCAGCGACAGCCGCGCCGGATCGGAGCGCGAGAAACCACCATTGCGGTCGCTCGACCATTGCATCGGCGTGCGCACGCCGTCGCGATCGCCCAGATAGATGTTGTCGCCCATGCCGATCTCGTCGCCGTAATAGATTACCGGCGTGCCGGGCATGGTGAAGAGCATCGAATGCATCAGCTCGATGCGCCGCCGGTCGCGCTCCATCAGCGGCGCGAGACGGCGGCGGATGCCCAGATTGATGCGCGCGCGCCGATCGGACGCATAGGTCTCCCAAAGGTAATCACGCTCCTTGTCAGTCACCATTTCAAGCGTCAGCTCGTCATGGTTGCGCAGGAAGATCGCCCATTGGCAATTCTCCGGGATCTCCGGTGTCTGGCGCATGATGTCGGTAATCGGGAACCGGTCTTCCTGGGCGATCGCCATATACATGCGCGGCATCAGCGGAAAGTGGAAAGCCATGTGGCACTCGTCACCATCACCGAAATAATCCTGCGTATCTTCCGGCCATTGATTGGCCTCGGCCAGGAGCATGCGATCCGGGTAGGTCCTGTCCACCTCGGTGCGGATCTGCTTGAGGATGTCATGGGTTTCGGGCAGGTTCTCGTTATTGGTGCCTTCGCGCTCGACGAGATAGGGCACCGCATCGAGCCGCAGCCCGTCGACCCCGATATCCAGCCAGAAGCGCATCACGCTGAGCACTTCCTTGAGCACGCGCGGATTGTCGAAATTGAGATCCGGCTGGTGGCTGTAGAAGCGGTGCCAGTAATAGGCCTGCGCCTCCTCGTCCCAGGACCAGTTCGACTTCTCCGTATCAAGGAAGATGATCCGCGTACCGGTATATTTTTTATCCGTATCCGACCAGACGTAGAAATCGCGCGCCGCCGAGCCCGGCTTGGCCTTGCGCGCCTTCTGGAACCAGGGATGCTGATCCGAGGTGTGGTTGATCACGAGTTCGGTGATCACCCGGATGTCACGCTTGTGCGCTTCCTGCACGAAGCGCTTGAAATCGCCCATCTTGCCGTATTCCGGATGCACACCGCGATAATCGGCGATGTCGTAGCCATCATCGCGCCGCGGCGAGGGATAGAACGGCAGGAGCCAGATGCAGGTGACGCCGAGCTCGGCAACATAGTCGAGCTTCTTCATCAACCCCGCAAAATCACCGATGCCGTCATCATTGGCATCGAAGAACGACTTCACGTGCAGCTGATAGATGACCGCATCCTTGTACCATTGCGGATCGTTGTCGATATTGGCGATCTTCTTCTTGGAGGACACGTCAGCTTCTCCTGTGCGGACGGATGCGCCAGATGGCGAAGGGGTAATCGGCGGGGTCGAGGCGGATATGCTGGTGCTTGCCCCACCAGGTGAAGGCACGATCAGTGATCAGATCCTCGACATCGAGCGCGCCGTCATCACCGATCCCGAACTCCCAGAGCGGGATTTCGATCCCGGCTTCCTGCGGGTGATACGGATCGAGATTGACCGCGACGAGGATCATCTCGTCACCCTCGCGCGAGGGCTTGCCGTAATAGAGGATATGCTCGTTCGCGGCATTGTAGAAGCGCACGTTGAGATGCGTGTGCAGGGCCGGATTGGCCTTGCGGATGCGGTTGAGCCGCGCGATATCGGGCACGATATTGCCCGGTGCATTCCAGTCACGCACGCGGATCTCGTATTTCTCCGAATCCTTGTATTCCTCCTTGCCCGGAACCGGCTCGGATTCGAGCAGTTCATAGCCGGAATACACGCCCCACAACCCCGACAGCGTCGCCGCGAGACAGGCGCGTACGAGGAAGCCGGCGCGGCCCGAGCGCTGCAGGTAGACCGGGTTGATATCGGGCGTGTTGACGAAGAAATGCGGCCGGTAAAAATCCTTCGGCGCCTCCTGTGCCAGCTCCTCCAGATAGCTCTGCAGCTCGTATTTGGTATTGCGCCAGGTGAAGTAGGTATAGCTTTGCGAGAAACCCACCTTGGCCAGATGGTACATCATCCTGGGCCGGGTGAAGGCCTCGGAGAGGAAGATCACGTCGGGATGGCGCGTGCGCACCTCCCCGATCATCCATTCCCAGAAGGGAAGCGGCTTGGTGTGCGGATTGTCGACGCGAAACGTCTTCACCCCCTCCCCGACCCAGAACAGCACGACGTCGCGCAGCGCGAGCCAGAGATCGGGGATCGCCTCGTCCTTGTAAAAATCGACATTGACGATATCTTCGTATTTCTTTGGCGGGTTTTCCGCATATTTGATCGTGCCGTCGGGGCGATAATCGAACCAGCCGGGATGCTGCTTCAGCCAGGGGTGATCCGGCGAGCACTGGATGGCGAAATCGAGTGCGAGTTCGAGCCCGTGCGCCATCGCCGCATCACGCAAGGCCCGGAAATCCTCCAGCGTGCCGAGCTCGGGATGCAGCGCGTCATGCCCGCCATCCTCCGAGCCGATCGCATAGGGCGAGCCGACATCGTCGGGCCCGGGTGTGAGCGTGTTGTTGCGACCCTTGCGGTTCTTGCGCCCGATCGGGTGGATCGGCGTGAAATAGAGCACGTCGAAGCCCATGTCGCGCACGCGCGGCAATTGCGGGATCACGTCGCGCAGGGTGCCATGGCGGGCCGGATCGTCCGTCTGCGAGCGCGGGAAGATCTCGTACCAGCTCGCAAAAAGAGCCTGCTGGCGCTCCGCATCGACCGGCTGGACCACGCTCTGTACCCTGAACGGGCGGTCATCCGCCTCCTGCATCAGTGCGCGGGCCTCGATCCCGAGCAGGATCTCGACCTGCCCGGCCTGATCCGCGTGATCGAGATCGGCGAGAATATCGGTGAGCCGCGCCTTCAGATCGCCCTTGACGCGCCCGCGCGCCGCTTCGATCAGCTGCCGCCCCTCCCGCAGATCGAGGGCGATATCCACTCCGGCATCGCTCTTCTTGGCGAGATCGCGCGCATGGGTCGCATAGCGGTCGAACCAGGCCTCGACAACGTATTCGTGCCGCCCCATCCGCTCCAGATGCAGCGCCGCGCGGAAACGATCATTGCCCTGGGGCAACATCGGGGCCATGCGCCAGACATCCTCGTCGAGCGCGCGCCAGCGCAGTTCGACGCCAAGCACCTCGTGGCCGTCCATGAAGGCATCGGCCTCCACCGTGATGGAATCGCCGACGATGCGTTTCACCGGATAGCGCCCCTGATCGATACAGGGCGACAGGGCCTCGAGGACAATGCGCGGCGCGGCGCCCGCCGCCTTGGCGGCACGCTTGCCGGTGGCGCGGGGGAGTTTCACGGGCTTCGCACGCGTCGCTTTCGCGAGCAGCACCGCGCCGGGCTCGAGAGTGAAGGTATCGCCGGCTGAATCGCTGGCGTGACCGCCCTCGAGCGGCACGAAACCGGCAAATTCCCCGCCCATCTGCGCCCGCAGCTTGGTCGCGCCGACATCGTGACCCTCATGCAGATCAGGATTGACGAGCACGAGCAGGGCTTCCTGCGCGACGCGCGGATCAGCCGGCGTGCGCAGGATCCCCGTCGCCTGGGCGGAGGGGCCGGTCAGCGCGCGCAGAAGACCCGACTGGGCGAGCGCCGGAACCGTCGCGATCACGGCGTTGATATCGCGCACGCGCTGCGCGATCTCTGCCGGCGCTTCCTCGGCCATCTGTGCGCCATCCTCCGGACGGCTCTCGATCGCATCAAGCGGGCGTCGGGCGGCGTGCTCGAAACCCATCGGCATCAGCATGCCGCAGCCCAGCCCCGCCGCGAGCCGCAAGGCACGGTCATAGGCCGGCAGCAGCCCCCGCGCATCCCCGATGCGCTCCGCCAGACGGGTGGCGAAGGGCGCTTCCGGCATGGTCATGACCGGCGCGATGGCGGACAGGGCCGCATGTTCCTCGACGAGCCAGGGCGCGCGCCCGTCCCACCACGGCAACGAGGAGAGCAGGTAATCGAAGCCACAGCCGGCAAGCCCCAGCGCGTCGGAACGCGGAAGGCCCGTCGGATCGGCAATGACGAGCGCGTCCGGGCGATGCGCGCGCATTGTCGCAATGATCCAGCGCCACAAATCAGCCGATGCCGCGTTGGGACGTACAGCACGAAAACCCTTCACCCCGGCCTGTGCCCAGGCGGCGATCCGGGGCTCCCAATAAGCCTTCAGCCATGCGAGCGCATCATCATCGAGCCGCGACCAGGCCGCCCCCTGCGCCATGGCCGGGCGGCGCGGAGCGACCGGCCCGCCCGCCACCTCACGCCGCACCGTGAAGCGATCCGGTGCCGCTTCCACCTCGCGATGCTCCAGCGCGAATTGCTGGGGCGCGAAATCGATCAGCAGCGAAAGCCCCCGGCTCTGCGCCTCGCGCGCGATGTGCTCCAGCGCGAGCGGCAGCGCGTCGGTGAAGCCCAGCCCCTCATCCGCAGCATCATGATCGACGGGAAAGAAGACATCGCCCGTACGCCCCGCACGGAAGGGCGGCGAGAGCGCCACATGGTCGAAGCCGAGAGCGCGCGCATGATCGAACAGCGCGACCACCTCGGCACCGGATCCCGCCGCCTTGTGGTGCAGATAATAGATGCGCGGATGCGCGGTCATCATTTGCTTCGCCATGGGTCCCCATTCGACTCCGTCACCTGGTCGCACCACCAACGCCGCAACGCGCCGGCGCCAGACTCACATGTTATTCTGCATCACAGCCGAAACCGGCCCTGCCACTTCGCAAGTGGCAGGTCTGCCTGCGGCCAAGCTGGACATTTTTCGTCGCCCCGCACATGAAAGGAAACGGCGCTCCACCGGCCACGGTTCCCCGCTAATGTCTTCGATCTGAAATTGCGAAGCTTTTTTCGCGGATGCAAGCGCGCATCACGGTCTTTTCGCACGTATTTTGAGCGATCCGGCCGCACCGGCGCAGGTGAAGGGATTGGCGGCGCTCGCCGTCAGCGCCCGGCGGCACCCAGGCGCCGCTCGGCAAAGGCGACCGCAACATCCTGCGGCGACACGCCCCGCTCGTGCGCCTCGTGGAGAATCAAGGCAATATTTGAATCCAGCTGCTTCATTCGGGCCTCGACCCAGCCGGGATCGTCCACGCCGCCGATCTCGCGGGCGACACTGATGATGCCGCCCGCGTTTATGGCGAAATCGGGCACGTAGAGGATGGTGCGCGCAAGCAGGCGCCCGGCATCGGCGGCCTCTTCCAGCTGGTTGTTGGCTGCACCGGCGACGATTTTCGCCCGCAGATGGGGGATCGACCGGGCATTGAGCACCGCGCCGAGGGCACAGGGAGCGAAGATATCGGCTTCCGCGGCGATGATCTCGTTCACCGGCACAGCCGTGGCGCCGAGTACCGCGACGGCTTCGTCCACCCGGGCCGCGTCGATATCCGCCACCAGGAGCCGCGCGCCCGCCTCATGCAACAGCCCGCAGACCTGGCGCCCGACATGCCCGAGCCCCTGAACCGCAACCGTCAGCCCCTCCAGATGATCACGCCCGAGCCTGAGTGCAGCCGCACGGCGCATGCCGTCGCAAATGCCCCTCGCGGTGACGGGAGAGGGATCGCCGCTGGCATGGGCACCCTTGCTCAAGCCGGCGACATGCGGGGTCACTTCCCGCACCGCCTCCATATCGGCGACATCCACCCCGACATCCTCTGCCGTGGTGTATGTCCCGCCCAGTTGATCGACGGCGCGCCCGAAGGCACGCATCAGCTCCGGCGTCTTGATCCGCCGGGGATCGCCCATGATGACGCTTTTCCCGCCGCCCAGATCGAGCCCGGCTACGGCGTTCTTGTAGGTCATGCCGCGCGACAGGCGCAGCACATCCGCCAGCGCCTCGGCATCACTCGCGTAATTCCAGAAGCGACAGCCTCCAGCGGCCGGGCCGAGGCGCGTGTCATGCAGCGCGATGATCGCGCGCAGGCCGGTTGCCGGATCATGCGCGAACAACACCCGTTCATGGGCGTCGAAATGGGGATTGTCGAAGACACTCATCACATGGACCCCTTTCCTGATCCTGCATCAGGATGCCGAGAAAAACAATTTTGGCTTGAATTATGGTTTAAAACAGAACCTTAAACCTTCTCTCAGACCACAATTCGGCTCTTGCGCCGGACGTTTTGTTCTCTTAAACGAACAGCATGGTCATTCTCATGTCATCCGGCCCCGCTGCTGCAGGATATATCCATGCACGATTCCTCCGATGAAAAACGCGCCGGCAAGCCCGGCAGTTCCGGTCTCGCGGATCATCTGCATGCCGAAACCCTTGCGGTTCATGCCGGCGGCATGCGCACGCCCTTCGGCGAGACCAGCGAGGCCCTGTTTCTGACGCAGGGCTTCGTCTATCCCGACATGGAGAGCGCCGAGCGGCGCTTCGCCGGCGAGGATCCCGACGGTTTCATCTATTCGCGCTTCTCCAATCCGACCGTTGCCATGTTCGAGCAGCGCATGGCCACCCTCGACGGCGCCGAGGCGGCGCGTGCGACGGGGACCGGGATGGCGGCGGTGGCAGCGGCGCTGCTCGGCTATCTGAAAGCGGGTGATCACGTCATCACCTCGCGGGTGCTGTTCGGCTCCTGCGCCGTGATCCTCGGCGAGATCCTGCCGAAATTCGGCGTCGAATCGACCTTCATCGACGGTACGCGCCCGGAGAACTGGCGCGCAGCCCTGCGGCCCAACACCCGCGCCTTCTTCATCGAGAGCCCGGCCAATCCCACCACCGAATTGATCGACATCGCCGAGACCGCCGAAATCGCCCACGAGGCCGGCGCGATCATGATCGTCGACAACGCGCTTGGCACACCACTGATCCAGAACCCGCTGCAGCACGGCGCGGATGTGGTGACCTATTCCGCCACCAAGCATATCGACGGCCAGGGACGATGTCTGGGCGGGCTGGTGCTCGCAAGCGAAGAATTCATCGAGACGCACCTGAAGAACTACCTGCGCCATACCGGCCCGGCGCTGTCACCCTTCAATGCCTGGGTGCTGCTCAAGGGACTGGAGACACTGCCGCTGCGTATCGAGAAACAGGCGCGCAACGCCCAGGCCCTCGCCGAAGCCCTGCGCGACCAGCCCGGTGTCAGCCGCGTGCATTATCCCGCCCTCCCGGACAATCCGCAGGCGGATATCTTCAGGAAACAGATGAAGAGCGGTGGTTCCGTGCTCGCCTTCGAGCTCGAAGGCGGCAAGGAAGCGGCCTTCCGGGTCGGCAAGGCGCTGAATCTCGTCAGGATCTCCAACAATTTCGGCGACGCCAAGAGCCTCGTCACCCACCCCGCCACGACGACGCATCAGCGCTTCAGCCGGGAGGAGCGCGAGGCGATCGGTATCAGTGAGGGCATGCTGCGCCTCTCGGCCGGGCTGGAGCACCAGGCCGATCTCGTGGCCGACGTCGTCGGTGCAGTGAAGGCGGCGCTCTGATTTCGCGTCTCGGCGCCGCCGTGCGATCACACCGTCGCACGCAGCCTCGCAAAGCCGGCATCAAGATCAGCCTTGAGATCATCGAGATCCTCAAGGCCGATATGGAAGCGCAGGCACGGCCCGGCGGGCGCGAACTCCGTCACCGTGCGATAGGACGCGCAGTTGAACGGGGTGACGAGGCTCTCGAAGCCGCCCCAGGAGAAACCCATTCCGAACAATGCGAGCCCGTCCAGCATGGCGGCGACAGCCTGTTTCGAAGCCGGCTTCAGTTCGATGGAGAACAGACCCGAAGCGCCCTTGAAATCGCGCTTCCAGATGGTGTGGCCGGGATCGCTTTCCAGCGCGGGGTGCATCACCCGGGCGACTTCCGGGCGCGACTCCAGCCAGCGCGCCATCTCCAGCGCCTGTTTCTCATGCTCATGCAGACGCAGTTTCATGGTGCGGATGCCGCGCAGGCAGAGGAAGACGTCCTCCGGACCCGGGCAGGAGGAATACAGCTCGTAGGTCCGCCGCAGCTGCTTCCAGCAGCGCTCGCTGGCGGAGACGAGCCCCATCAGAAGATCGGAGCCGCCGGAGAGATATTTCGTCCCGGCCTCGATGGCGAGATCGACGCCCATGGCGTGGGGCGGGAAGAACAGGGGCGTCGCCCAGGTATTGTCCATCGCGACCACTGCGCCGCGCGCATGCGCCGCCTCGGCGATGGCGGGGATGTCCTGCATCTCCATGGTCTGCGAGCCCGGCGCCTCGGTCCAGACGACGCTGGTATTGTCACGGATGAGATCGGCGATGCCGGCGCCGATCAGGGGATCGTAATAGGTCGTCTCGATGCCGAACCGCGCCAGATGCTCTGCACAGAATTCACGGGTCGGGCGATAGACCGAATCGGTAACGAGGACATGATCGCCGGTCTTGGCCACCGACATCATGGCCAGCGCGATGGCGCTGAGGCCCGATGGCGCGAGTGCCGTGCCTGCGGCGCCCGAAATATCGGTCCAGGCCTTCTCCAGCGCCTCGGTGGTCGGTGTACCCTTGGTGGCGTAAGTATAGCGGTTGTCCTTGCTGACGAGGGCGTCATAGCTGGGATAGAGCACGGTCGAGCCGCGATAGATCGGCGTATTGACGAAACCGAACTGCTCCGACGGATCGCGTCCTGCATGCACGAGACGCGTGCGCTCGCCCCAATTTCCACCACCACCCTGCCGATCCATCACCACTCTCCTGTCCTGCTCTTGCCGGAATCTGCCGGTTGACGCGAGATGACACCGATTTTCGGGCCTTTTCAATCACACTTCCGGCGTCACAGGCGGATTTTGGCATTGACGCACGGTACCCGCTTTGCCATTCACGCTATCGTCTCCAGGGTTGGAGCCGGGGCGACTTCACGGATCCCGGGTTTGATAACGAGACGAGTCGCAACATCTGCGCGTGACGCGGGTGCGGGAGGCGACGCAGGTGGCAACACGATGACGATGAGCGGATCTCTGCGAACCCTGACAATCGGCCTCATCTTGGCAGTGGCTGCGGTCGTGCCGGCGGTCGCCCAGCAACCGGTCGATACTCCTGCTGGTGAAACGCTCATCCAGGTGCGCGAGCGCGGCACGCTCCGTTGCGGGGTCAATCCGGGCCTGCCCGGTTTTGCCGAACAGGGCGAGGATGGCCTCTGGCGCGGCTTCGACGTGGCCTATTGCCGCGCGATTGCCGCTGCCATCTTCGATGATCCCGGGCGCGTCGATTTCGTTCCCCTCGGCGCAAGTGAACGCTTCGACGCCCTGCGCGATGGGAAGATCGACGTGCTTTTGCGCAACTCCACCGCCACGATGGAACGCGATACAGCCCGCAACCTCGATTTTCCGGCCATCACCTATTACGACGGGCAGGGTTTTCTGGTGCGCAAGCAACTCGGAGTCTCCTCCGCGCAAGAGTTGAACGCGGCCACGATCTGCGTCGAGGAAGACACCACCACGAAGCTCAACGTGGATGATTATTTCCGCGCCCAGGGCATTCGCTACGAACCAGTCGTATTCGGCTCCGCCTCCGAGACGGTCGAGGCCTATTTCAACGGGCGTTGCGACGCCTATTCGACCGATGCATCAGGGCTCTACGCCCACCGTCTGCGCGCGCCCAACCCGGATGAGCACGCGGTCCTGCCGGAGGTGATCTCGAAGGAGCCGCTCGGCGCCGTGGTGCGTGAGGGCGATGCCCATTGGGCAAACCTCGTGCGCTGGGTCCATTTCGCCATGCTCAATGCCGAGGAGCACGGCGTGAATTCCGAGAATGTCGGCGATCGCAGGGCGAATGATCCGGTGCCCGCCATCCGCCGCCTTCTGGGCATGGAGGGAGCATTCGGCGCCATGCTTGATCTCGATGAAGCCTGGGCCTTCAACGTCATCCGCCATGTCGGCAATTACGGCGAGGTCTTCGCCCGCAATATCGGTGATGCCTCCCCGCTCAATATCCAGCGTGGCCTCAATGCGCTGTGGACGCACGGCGGCCTGCAATACGGCCATCCGGTTCGTTGACGCCGGTCGATACCCCCTGACGGTCTGCCCGGCCAGGCAGCAGCTTGCATAGCGATGCGGCGCATCGGGCAAAAAGGTTGGGCTTCCCCTGGGCCGCACCCCGTCATATCCTCATGCCTGAAGCGTTGCGGGCGCGGCCTCGGTGCGCGCTGAAAGGACGACGCCAGCCGGAGTGGGGATGATGGCGGATTCGAACACAGCACGGATCGATGCGGGCGCGGCCCCGGCGGAACAGGTCGCCGTCGAGATGACGGGCGTGAACAAATGGTTCGGGGATTTCCAGGTCCTCAAGGACATCAACCTCAAGGTGATGAAGGGTGACCGCATCGTTGTCTGCGGCCCTTCCGGCTCCGGCAAATCCACCCTGATCCGCTGCATCAACCGGCTGGAGGAGCATCAGCAGGGTTCGATCATCGTCGACGGGGTGGAACTCACCAACGACGTCAAGAAGATCGACGAGGTGCGCCGCGAAGTCGGCATGGTGTTCCAGCACTTCAACCTGTTTCCGCATCTCACCATCCTCGAGAATTGCACGCTCTCACCCATGTGGGTGAAGAAGGTTCCCAAGGCCGAGGCGGAAGAGATCGCCATGCATTTCCTCGGCAAGGTGAAGATCCCCGAACAGGCTCACAAATACCCCGCCCAGCTCTCCGGCGGTCAGCAGCAGCGCGTGGCGATCGCCCGTTCGCTGTGCATGCGCCCGCGCCTGATGCTGTTTGACGAGCCCACCTCCGCGCTCGATCCCGAGATGGTCAAGGAAGTGCTCGACACCATGGTGCAACTCGCCGAAGAGGGCATGACCATGCTCTGCGTGACCCACGAAATGGGCTTCGCCCGCCAGGTCGCGGACAAGGTCATCTTCATGGATTACGGCGAAATCGTCGAGGAGAACCCGCCTTCCGTGTTCTTCTCCAACCCCCGGAACGAGCGCACGAAGCTGTTCTTGAAGCAGATCATCACCTGATCCGCAGCCTGTTCACGAAGGTGTGAAAATAGCAGTTTCGCACCCTTGCATTTTCCACGCGCCTGTCGGATATGAAGGGCGCTGGAACTGGCATTGCCCAGCCCTGCAAGAGGCCTCGTGGCGGAGTGGTTACGCAGAGGACTGCAAATCCTTGCACCCCGGTTCGATTCCGGGCGAGGCCTCCATTTCCTTCTTTTTTTGACGATCATTCAGTCCTGCCAGATCCGCTGCGCAGCATTGAACTCGTACCGATCACAATAGGCATGCCGCGCCACGACCGCCAGACTCACGCCTCCGCCCTCTGGCCGGCGCGGCGGTGGGTGATCATTTCGGCGAGAACGGACAGGGCGATTTCCTCGGGCGTGATCGCCCCGATATCGAGGCCCGCCGGGGCGCTGAGGCTGTCGAAGCGCGCTTCCGCCACACCGTCCGTAACGAGTCGCTCGCGCAAAGCCGCGACCTTGGCGCGTGAGCCGACAAAGGCGGCGTAATCCGCCGGGGCGGTGAGTGCGGCGCGCAGGGCCGCCTCGTCGCCACGCCCCTGAGTCGAGACGACGATGAAGCGTGAACCGTTGCTGATCCCGTCAATGGCAAAACCCTCGACGCGCCGGGCATGATCGGGCATCGCTGCGAGATCCGCCGCAGGGGCGCAGGCGGTGACGGCAAAGCCGAAGCGTGGGGCGAGATCGGCCAGCGCGCGGGCGACGGGGCTTGCGCCGCAGATCACGAGTTCCGGACGCGGCAGGACAGGCTCGATAAAGATATCCATCGTGCCCTTGCTGGGGCACATGTTGCGCGCATAGGCCACGCCATCGCGCTCCTCGCCGGCACTGACGCCGTGCGCGAGGAGCACATCCTCGGGCTGGACCGAGATCAGCCGCGGCTTGCCGTCGGCGAGCGCTTCGCGGGCCGCACGCAGGACCGCGCCCCGCGCACAGCCGCCGCCGATCCAGCCTGCCGAGAGCACGCCATCAGTGCCGATCACAGCCTTTGCGCCCGCTTTGGCGGCGGTGACGGAGACGGTGCGCACCACGGTGGCGAGGGCAAAGGCCTCGCCGGCGGCCTTGAGAGCGTTGACGCGTTCGAGAATATCGGTGTCGCCGGTCATGGGTCTAAAGCCTCACCAGTTCGGGTTCGAGATCGGCCAGCGATTGCAGGGTGTTGGCGGGGGCGAAAAGATCGAGATGCGGCAAAGCCGCCGCCATGCCGCGCGCCACCGGCTCGTAATCCTTCCAGCCCTTGAGCGGATTGAGCCAGATGATGCGGCAGCCGCGCTGCTTCAGCCGTGCGAGTTCGTCGCCGATCAGCTCCGGCGGGTCGGTGTCGTAGCCGTCGGAGAGGATGATCACGACGCTGCGACCGGAGACGAGGCGCTTGGCGTAATTGCGGTTGAATATTGCGAGATTGCCGCCGATCCGTGTGCCGCCGCCGAAGCCCTGCGCGAGCAGTGACAGGCGTGTCAGCGCGCGCAAGGCATCGCCGTCGCGTAGCGCATCGGTGATGCGCACGAGCCTTGTGTGGAAGAGATAGGCGTCGGTTTCGCCATCGGCCTGCATCAGGCCCTTGAGGAAGGCGAGGAAGATGCGCGCATAAAGCGCCATCGAGCCGGATACGTCGAGAATGGCCGTAATCCGGGCCGGACGTTCGGGGCGCTTGCGGCGATAGAGCCGCAACGGCTCGCCACCCGTGGCGATGGAGGCGCGCGCGATGCGGCGCAGATCGAGGCTCTCGCCACGCCGATGGGCGCGCTTGCGGCGCGAGCGCCGGTCGCGGATGGCGCGGGCGATGCGCATCGCGACCTGCTCGGCGGCGGCGATATCCTGAGGCGTCACCAACTGACGAAGATCGACCTGCATGAGATTGCGCATGCGCGCACCCACGAGCCGCCCTTCGCCTTCATGCGCAGCCTCGCCCTCGCCCTCATCATCCGGCGCTTCCGGGCGCCCGGCGCCCGATCCGGCGAGGCCCTCGACCTCCTGCGCGCGATGCTGGTTACGCGCGCCTGCACTCTCACCCGGGCGGACCGAGACGCGCTCGCGCCCGCTATTGCGCCAATAGGCATCGAAGAGATCGTCGAAACGGGCAAATTCCTCACGATCGCCGCAGCACAGCGCCTTCAGCGCCAGCCGCGCCTCCTGCGGATCCTGCGCCTCAACCTGCGTGAGTGCTTCCAGCGCGGCTGCGGTCTCGGAGGGGCCGAGGCGCAGGCCGCCATCGCGCAGATGGGCGATGAAGCCCGCCATGCGCGCGCCCGGGCCGGATGCCCGTGCGGGAAAACGGGTGATCGCAGTCATGCGGCCACTCCGGCGAGGCGCTGCGCGACTTCGATCGGCAGGGCATCGCGGTCACGGCGGGTCTTGAGCAGGGTGACGAGGCTCGCCTGGAGCGCTGCCGGATCGCTGGTAATATCGTTGACGCCGAGCCCCGCCAGCGCGGCGGCGAAGTCGAGCATTTCGGCGACGCCGGGCTTCTTCTCCAGATCCTCCTTGCGCACGGATTGCACGAAACCCACGATCTGACCCATCAGATCCGCCTCGATATCGGGGCGATGGGCGGCAAGGATGGCGATCTCGGTGGCGCGGTCGGGGTAATCCACATAGGAGTAGATGCAGCGTCGGCGCAGCGCATCGGAGAGATCGCGCGTGCCGTTCGAGGTGAGGATGACGAGCGGACGGGCCGTCGCGATGATGGTGCCAAGCTCGGGGATGGTGATCTGGAAATCGGAGAGGATCTCGAGCAGATAGGCCTCGAACTCCTCATCCGCCCGGTCGATCTCGTCGATCAGGAGAACCGGCGGCTCGTCCTGCCGGATGGCTTCGAGCAGCGGGCGCTCCAGCAGGAATTCCTCCGAGAATACCCGCGCCTCCATGCCGGACCCGGCCTCGCCGGCTTCCGAGGCGGCGCGGATGGCGAGCAGCTGGCGCTGGTAGTTCCATTCGTAGATGGCGTGGCCCGCGTCCAACCCCTCATAGCATTGCAGCCGTATCAGCTTCGCTTCGCGGATCGCGGCCAGAACGCGCGCGATCTGCGTCTTGCCCACACCGGCGGCGCCTTCGAGCAGCAGCGGACGACCGAGGCTGATCGACAGATGCAGCGCCATGGCGAGATCGTCGGAGGCGACATATCCCGCCTGCGCCAGCTTCCGTTGCAGATCGCGCCATTGGGCCATGGCTGGAACCTCCGGGCCTTGAATCAGGAAACAGATTGCCCGTGACCGCCCCGCCATGACGGCGGAGCGGTGCTTCGGGTCTGTGGAAGGCGGTCTTATGTCAGCCGTGCAGGCCGAGACTGTTCGCCGTCTTCCAGATACGCCAGTGATCATGCGGCATGTGCGACTGTTTCAGGCCGAAGGCCCGGAAAGCGTCATGCACGGCATTGGAGAAAGCCGGCACGCCGCCGACATTGGGGCTTTCGCCCACACCCTTCGCCCCGATCGGATGATGCGGGGAGGGGGTCTCCGTGTGATCGGTGACGTAGTTGGGCGTCTCCCATGCGGTGGGCAGGAAGAAGTCCATCAGGGTGCCGGTCTTGACGTTGCCCATCTCGTCATAGGCGATCTCCTGGCCCATGGCGATGGCGAGCGCCTCGGTGAGGCCGCCATGCACCTGCCCCTCGATCACCATCGGGTTGATGCGCGTGCCGCAATCATCCAGCGCGTAGAACTGGCGGATATCGGCCACGCCCGTATCCACATCGACATCCATGACGCAGATATAGGCTCCGAACGGATAGGTCATGTTCGGCGGATCATAGTAGCTCACCGCCTCGAGCCCGGGCTCGAGACCCGGAATCGCCTGATTGTAGGAGGCATAGGCGATCTCGGCCATGGTCTTGAAGCGCTCGGGCGCGCCCTTGACCACGAAGCGATCGACATCCCATTCGAGATCGTCGTCATGCACTTCGAGCAGATAGGCCGCGATCATCTGCGCCTTCGCCCGGATCTTGCGGCCCGCGAGCGCCGTCGCGGCACCCGCCACCGGGGTCGAGCGTGATCCGTAGGTGCCGAGCCCGTAAGGTGCGGTATCGGTATCACCTTCCTCGACGGTGATCTTGTCGGCGGAGATGCCGATTTCCGAGGCGAGGATCTGCGCAAAGGTCGTCGCGTGACCCTGGCCCTGGCTGATCGTGCCCAGCCGTGCGATGGCTGATCCAGTGGGGTGGATGCGGATTTCGCAGCTGTCGAACATGCCCATCCCGAGAATGTCGCAATTCTTGACCGGGCCGGCACCGACGATCTCGGTGAAAAAGGTCAGGCCGATCCCCATCAGCTTGCGGGTCTCGCCACGCTTGAAGGCTTCGAGCCGCTCCGCCTGCTCCTTGCGCAGGCCCTTGTAATCGACGGCTTCGAGGGCCTTGTCCCAGGCCGTGTGGTAATCGCCGGAATCGTACTCCCAGCCGAGCGCCGAGTGGTAGGGGAACTGCTCCTTTTTGATGAAATTGATCCGGCGCAGCTCGGCGGCATCCATGCCGAGCTTCTGGGCGAGGATCTCGATCATGCGCTCGATAAAGTAAGCCGCTTCCGTCACGCGGAAGGAGCAGCGATAGGCCACGCCGCCGGGCGCCTTGTTGGTATAGACGCCGTCCACGCCGACATAGGCGACGGGGATGTCGTAGGAGCCGGTGCAGATATGGAAGAAGCCGGCGGGGTACTTGGTCGGATCAGCGCAGGCGTCGAAGGCCCCGTGATCGGCGGTGACTTGGCACCACAGCCCGGTGATCTTGCCTTCCTTCGTCGCCGCGATCTTGCCCTGCATCCAGTAATCGCGGGCGAAGGCCGTGGCCATCAGGTTGTCCATCCGGTCCTCGATCCACTTCACCGGCTTGCCGGTGACGATGGAGGCGACGATGGAGCAGACATAGCCGGGATAGACGCCGACCTTGTTGCCGAAGCCGCCGCCGATATCGGGGGAGACGACGCGGATATTGTGCTCGTCGATGCCTGAGAGCAGCGAGGCCACCGTGCGCACCACATGCGGTGCCTGGAAGGTGCCGTAGAGCGTGAGCTTGCCGTTGATCTTGTCCATCGAGGCGACGCAGCCGCAGGTCTCCAGCGGGCAGGGATGGGTGCGGTGGTAATAGACCATCTCCTCGGCCACGACATCGGCGGAGGAGACGACATCCTCGGTGGCGGCCTTGTCGCCCTCTTCCCAGAGGAAGATGTGGTTGGGATGCCGGCGCGGCCCGTGGGCGCCTTCCTTTTTATCGGCGATATCCTCGCGCAAAACCGTGGCGCCGTCTTCGAGCGCCTTGAACGGATCGGTGATGACGGGCAGATCGTCGTACTCCACCTCGACCAGTTCGATCGCATCGGCCGCGACATAGCGGTCGCTCGCCACCACGAAGGCGACTTCCTGGCCCTGGAACAGCACCTTGCCGTCAGCGAGCACCATCTGCTTGTCGCCTGCGAGTGTCGGCATCCAGTGCAGGCCGAGCGGCTCGAGATCCTTGGCGGTGAGCACCGCGATCACGCCCGGCAGGGCGAGAGCGGCTTCCGCATTGATCGACTTGATGCGGGCATGGGCATAGGGCGAGCGCACGAAATCGCCGAACAGCATGCCCGGCAGCTTGATATCGTCGACGTAATTGCCCTTGCCCTGGGTGAAGCGGGCATCCTCGACGCGCTTGCGCTTGCAACCGAGGCCCTTGAGATTGGCGACGCGTTCGTCGCGATTGGGGGTCATGTCGTTCATTATGCGACCTCCTCGGGGGTCTTGACCGCGTCATCGGCTGCCGCGTCGCGCCCGTTCATGACCGCGGCGGCGGCGAGGATCGCCTTGATGATGTTCTGGTAACCGGTGCAGCGGCAGAGATTGCCGGCCATGCCGAAGCGGACTTCTTCCTCGGTCGGATCGGGATTCTCCTGCAACAGCCGCCAGGCGCGGGTGATCATGCCGGGCGTGCAATAGCCGCATTGCAGCCCGTGATGCTCGCGGAACATCTCCTGGAGCACATGCATGCCCTCGGGGCTGGCCAGCCCCTCGACAGTGGTGATGGTCGCCCCCTGCGCCTGGGCGGCGAAGAGCGTGCAGGCCTTGACGGACTTGCCGTCGAGATCGACCGTGCAGGCCCCGCAATGCGAGGTCTCGCAGCCAATATGCGGGCCGGTGATGTTGAAACGCTCGCGCAGCACGAGGATCAGCAGTTCACGCGGCTCGCACAGGGTTTCGAACTGCTCGCCATTGATGGTGAGCTTGAGATGCATTTTATCAGCCATGTAATCCTCCCCGCTCAGGCGCGATCGACGGCGCGCGCGATGGCGCGGCGCAGGATCACGCCGGCGACGTGTTTCTTGAATTCCACCGGACCGCGATTGTCTTCGGTCGGATCGATATCCGCGAGCATTGCCGCGACCGCTTTATCCAACGCCTCGCCGGTCCCGTCGGTCCCCGTGAGCGCGTCGCCGGCGGCTTCCGAGAAGATCGGAATGTCGGAGAGGTTGGTCATGGCGATGGAGGCAGACGTGATCTTGCCTGCGTCCTTGCCGATCAGCACGGCCGCGGCAGCGGTGGCGTAATCGCCGATCTTGCGCTTCTGCTTCTCATAGGCGTAGCCGCCGGCAGGACGCGCGAAGCTGATCGCGGTGAGGATCTCGTCATCCTCGCGGGTTGTGGTATAGGCCGCCTCGTAGAATTCACGCGCGGGAACCTCCCGGCTGCCCTCCGGCCCGACGAGCGTAAAGATCGCATCGAGGCATTGCATCAGGCCTGGCATGTCGTTGCCGGGATCGCCATTGGCGACATTGCCGCCCACCGTGCCGCAATAGCGCACCTGCGGATCGGCGATCTGCAATGCGGCCTCGCGCAGGATCGGCGCGGCTTCGGCGAGCGCCTCGTCGTTGATGAGATCGTGCTGGGTGACCATCGCGCCGATGCGGATCGTCTCGCCGACGCTGATGCCCTTGAGATCGGCGACGTCCTGGAGATCGATCAGATGGGCGATCTCGACCATGCGCAGCTTCATCATCGGGATCAGGCTGTGCCCGCCCGCAATGACGCGCGCCTCGTCGCCATGCTCGGCGATGACACCGAGCGCCCCGGCAATATCCGTGGGCCGGTGGTATTCGAAGGCTGGGGGTATCATGCGATCAATTTCCTCCCTTGGCTGGCAGCGCCCATACGGCGCCGCTTCCCGATTTGACACTTCTCGCGGTTTCGTTTGATCGAAGCGTCGTTGCTTCAATGGAACCGTTCTTGAGTGGATTGTGCGCCCGGGCGCGCCATCGCGCCGCAGCACAGGCATGAGCGCAGAGGGAATTCTCACCAGACGCGGCTATCGCGCACGAAATGCGATTGTGCGTCGCCGAACGCATCTCATGAAATGCGACCAATCAGAGCGTCTGTTTCACGAATCAACGCATCTTTTGCTTGCACGCGGATGCGAATCGGAAATGATCCACGGGTTGCGGGATTGCGAGATCAACTGGTCATGGAGCTGGCGAGCGAAGACAGCCGGATACGGTCGCGTGCGAGGCATCTGCTGCGCCGGGGTGCTGCCCGGCTCGCCGCGCTCGGGCGATCGGGCATGGCCCTGATCTACCCGCCATCCTGCATATCCTGCGGTGCGGCAGTGGATCGGCCACAGGCCCTGTGCGCCGATTGCTGGAGCAGCATCCGCTTCATCGACCGCCCCTTCTGCGAGCGGCTCGGTACACCTTTCGCACTTGATATCGGAGGGACATTGCATTCCCCCGCTGCGATCGCGCAACCGCCCGCCTTCAACCGGGCTCGGGCCGTGGCAATCTATGACGGCGCGGCCCGCGATCTCGTGCATCGCCTGAAATACAACGATCGCACCGAACTGGCCGAAGCCCTGGGCCGGATGATGCTGCGCCCGGGCGCCGAGCTGCTGGCCGAGGCGGATCTGATCATTCCCGTACCACTGCATCGCTTCCGGCTGTGGCAGCGGCGTTTCAACCAGGCGGCCGCGCTGGCGCAGGTCATCTCGCGCCATACGGGCCTCGCCTGTGACATGCACCTTCTCAAACGTGTGAAGAGCACACGCAGCCAGGTCGGCTTGACCCGCGCCCAGCGCCGCGACAACCTGCAAGGCGCCTTCCGCATCAGCGCAGCGGGTCGCATGCGGCTCGAGGGGCACCGGGTGCTGGTGATCGACGACGTCGTCACCACCGGATCGACGGTTGATGCCGTGGCCCGCGCCCTTCTGCGCGGCGGTGCGAAAACGGTCGATGTGCTTTCCTTCGCGCGAGTCGTTACGGAAAGCTGATACGGCACCTATATTGGGGCCGAGTTCATCGCGACGAGACAGGGAGCAGACCATTACCATGTCAGACACGAAAGTCCCCGTGACGCTCTACATCCGCGGCTGGTGCTCCTATTGCGCCGCCGCCAAGGCCCTGCTCGCCAAGAAGGGGGCTACCTTCGAGGAAATCGATATCGAGGCCGTTCCAGGCGCGCGGGCCGAGATGCTCGAAAAGGCAGCGGGTCGCACCTCGGTGCCGCAGATCTTCATCGGGGACATGCATGTCGGCGGCTATGACGAGATGGCCTCGCTGGAGCGCCAGGGCCGGCTCGATCAGATTCTTTCCGGCGGGGTCTGATCCATGGCCACGAGCAAGCTCGCATGCGTGCAGATGCGCTCCGGGCGCGATCCCTCAACAAACCGCGACGAGGTCGTGCAACGCGTGACCGAAGCGGCGGATGCGGGTGCGGTCTTTGTCCAGACCCCGGAAATGACCTCGCTGGTCGAGCGCGAGCGCAAGCGCCTGTTCGAGAACATCCATCGCCAGGAAGACGACATCACCCTCGCCGCCCTGCGCGAGACGGCGCGGGCGCGCGGCATCACGCTGCAGATCGGTTCGCTCGCCGTACGCGACGGCGACAAGGTGGCCAACCGGGCCTTCCTGATCGACCCGCAGGGCGAGATCGCGGCGCAATACGACAAGATTCATCTCTTCGACGTCGATCTGCCCAATGGCGAGACCTGGCGCGAATCGCGCACCTATGCCGGCGGTGAACGCGCGGTGCTGGCCCATACGGCGCTGGGGCTTCTCGGCCTGTCGATCTGCTATGATATCCGTTTCCCCTATCTCTACCGCGCCCAGGCCCAGGCGGGCGCCGTCATTCTGGGCGCGCCGGCCTGTTTCACCCGACAGACCGGAGAGGCGCACTGGCATGTCCTCAACCGCGCCCGCGCCATCGAGACCGGCTGCTTCATGATCTCCGCCGCGCAGGGCGGCCTGCACGAGGATGGCCGCGAAACCTTCGGTCATTCCCTTATCATCGACCCCTGGGGCCGCATTCTCGCCGAAGGCGGCACGGAACCCGGCGTGATCCTGGCCGAGATCGATCTCGACGATGTCGAGCGCGCCCGTGGCCGCATCCCGAGCCTGCGCCATGACCGGGAATTTGCAATCCAGGTGGTATGAGAGCGATCGGAACGCCGAAGACGCCACAACCTTGCCCTTCCTGCAACGAGACGCCATTTACCAATGGTGCATCACCTTGCGGCTATGATCAGACATCATGATTCGCTACGCCCTCGCCTGTGATCAGGCCCATGACTTCGAGAGTTGGTTCCCCTCGAGCGAGGCCTTCGAGGAGCAGGGAACGCGCGGGCTGATCGCCTGCCCGGTCTGCGGCTCGACGCATGTGACCAAGCGCATCATGGCGCCAGCCGTGGCGCGACGCGATCTCGCCGTCTCTCCGGTCGCGGAGCCCGAGGAGACCATGATCGACCAGGCCGCACCTGCCGCGGCCCCGACCTCCCCTAACGCGGAAACCGTGGCACTCCTCTCCGAGCGCGATCGCGCCCTGCGCGCCATGATTCGCGAGATCCGCGAACAGGTGACCAAAAACGCCGAGAATGTCGGCGTGAATTTCACGCAGGAAGCGCGCAAGATGCACTATGGGGAGGTCGAGGAACGCGCCATCTACGGCGAGGCCAGCCTCGACGATGCCCGCGAACTCCTGGAAGAGGGCGTTCCCCTCCAGCCCCTGCCCTTCCTCGGCGACGACCGCAACTGAGCCAGATCTCAGTGAGGCGCAAGGTCGCGCGCCCGGGGAGAACGGCGAGGTTCATGCGAGCTCGTCCAGTGTCTGCAGATCCACATTGGCGCCGCAGACCAGCACGCCGACACGCTCGCCCGGAGCCGGCTTGTAGGCCCCGGAAATCAGGGCCGCCAGGGCGGCTGCACCACCGGGTTCGCTGGCGATCCGGTAATCGCGCCAGAGCTGGTGCTGCGCCTCGATGATGGCGGGATCCTCGACGAGCGCAACATGATCGACCGCCGCCTTGCAGATGCTGTGGACGAGAGTCCCGGCAGTCCGGGCGCCAAGGGAATCGGCGGCGACAGAGTACACCTCCACATCTACCGGCCCGCCCGCTTCGAGGGCCGCATGCAGGGCGCGGGAGCCAACCGGCTCGACGGCAACGACCTTGACGCGCCCGCGCCAGAAGGCCGAAATTCCGGAGACGAGCCCGCCGCCGCCTGCCGCGACGAGGACCGTGTCGAGACCGGGCGCATCGGCTTCCCATTCGAGCGCGACAGTGCCTGCCCCGGCAATGGTCTGCACCGCATCATAGGGATGGATCGAGATGGCGCCGGTCTGCGCTATGTAGCTCGAACAGGAGATGGCCGCATCGGCATAGCGCGGCCCGCCGATGACGACCTGCGCACCGTTGCGGCGGATGGTATCGACCTTGGCCTTCGGCGAGATCTCGGGCACGAAGATATGCGCCGGGATGCCGAGCATGCGCGCGGCATAGGCCACCGCCGCTCCGTGATTCCCCCCCGATGCCGCGGCCACACCGGCTTCCGGCACCTGTGTCGAGAGCAGGTTGTTGAAGGCGCCACGTGTCTTGAAGGATCCCGCATGCTGGAGGAATTCGAGCTTCAAGGAGATCGGCCCGTCATGGCCAAAAGCGCCGCCAGGGAGATCAAGCAGCGGTGTATGACGGATATGAGCAGAAATGCGCGCATGGGCAGCGCGAATATCATCAGGTGTAACAGGCAGACTCATAGCACTATAACTCACGGTTTTCGCGTATTGCGGCGCGGACACCCGGTGTTTTTCATGCATTTTTGAGCGTTTGACCAGAGTTTCCTGCGCAAACCGGTTTCGTGATGCGTGCTGCCGTGCAGCTCAGCCTTCCGGCTCGTCTGGCATGGCCACCGCCTTTGTGATCGCCGCCGCATCGACATTCTCGACCGGCGCGCGGATCTTGAGTGCCCGGGTGCGCTTTCCGGGAGCCATGATCAGGATGACCGTTTCCTGACCCGGGCAGGCCGGGTCCATGCAATTGATTTCATTGACCTTCACGACGGCCTCGTCAGCGAGGCCGAGAACTGCGACCGCGAGATCACGCACACGCGCCAACTCCGCCCGGGAAAGTCCGCCGGACTTGGCAAAGCCCTGCCGGAGGAACCCGCTGATCGCCGCACGCATGGCCTTCCTCACCTCCCGCTCGAATCCCACAATACCCACAATGCCGCGAATCAGGCAGATTTTCGACGATGCCCTGCCGGTTGCGCGATCTTGCGCGCGCGTTGCGCCCGTGGTCAAACACCGGAATGATGAAAACAGCCTGCGAATCGCGTCTTTTCGAGAGAGCCGGCCTGTCTGTCGCCGGGCGCAGGATGCTGGCCCGGATGGCAGCGCTCTGCGCCGGCATGCTGGCGATGCTCACGACGGCCATCGCACAGGATGGACCATGCCGGGCGCAGGATTTCGACGGCGCGCCCTTCACACTCTGCCACATCGACCCTGCGCTGCATGAAATCATGCTGTTTTCCGCAGACGAAAGCGGGTCGCCCTATGCTCAGTTCTCCCGGTTGCCGCAGGAGATGGCGGGCGGCGAACTCGTCTTCGCCATGAATGCCGGCATGTATCATGCCGATCTGGCGCCGGTCGGCCTGCATGTGGAGGACGGCGAGGAGATCCAGGCGATCAACACGCGACCCGGCCCCGGCAATTTCCACATGCTGCCCAATGGTGTGTTCTTCATGCAGGGGAGCCGCGCCGGCGTGCTGGCCACACCTGTCTATCTGGAGCAAGGCGTCAAACCGGATCTCGCCACACAATCAGGCCCGATGCTGGTCATTGACGGAGCACTCCACCCGCGTTTCCTCGCCGATTCCACATCACGGCGCCGGCGCAACGGCGTCTGTGTAGAGGATACGGGGGTGATCACCTTCGCGATTTCCGAGCGACCGGTGAATCTTCACCATTTCGCCCGGCTGTTTCGCGATCAGGTCGGGTGCCGCAACGCACTCTATCTCGACGGCACCATGTCGAGCCTCTACGCACCGGCTATCGAGCGTGCGGACGCGATCCGACCGATGGGGCCGATGATCGGCGCCTATCGCCGCCCCTGAGGGAGGCTTGTCAGTCGAACAGGCTGGAGACGGAGGATTCCGAAGCCGTCCGCGCGATGGCTTCACCCATCAGGCTGTCGATCGACAGGACGCGGATATTGCGCGCTACCTTCACCGCTTCCGTCGGCATGATGGAATCAGTGATGACCAGTTCCTTCAGCTTCGAATTGGCAATGCGGGAGACGGCGCCGCCGGAGAGCACGCCGTGGGTGATGAAGGCATAGACCTCGGTCGCGCCCTTCTCCAGAAGCGCCTCTGCGGCATTGCACAGGGTACCGCCGGAATCGACGATGTCATCGACGAGCAGGCAACTGCGCCCGGCCACGTCACCGATGATGCTCATGACTTCCGATTCACCGGGGCGCTCGCGGCGCTTGTCGACGATGGCCAGTTGCGCATCGATACGCTTGGCCAGCGCACGGGCGCGCACCACGCCACCGACATCGGGCGAAACCACGACCTTGTCGCCGTTCGCCATGCGCTCCTTGATGTCTCGCACCATCACTGGCGCGCTGAACAGGTTGTCGGTGGGAATGTCGAAGAAGCCCTGGATCTGCCCGGCATGCAGATCGAGGGTGAGAACACGGTCGGCGCCCGCCTCGGTGATCAGATTGGCCACGAGCTTGGCCGAGATCGGCGTGCGCCCCGCGGTGCGCCGGTCCTGACGCGCATAGCCAAAATAGGGCATCACCGCCGTGATGCGCTTGGCCGAGGAGCGCTTGAGCGCATCGATCAGGATCAGCATCTCCATGAGGTGGTCGTTGGCGGGAAACGAGGTCGATTGCAGAATGAAGACGTCCTCGCCACGGACGTTCTCCTGCAACTCGACGAAGATCTCCATATCCGCGAAACGCTTCACCTGGCATTTCCCCAAAGGGATCCCCAGGTAACTGGCGATGGCTTCGGCGAGCGGACGATTGGAGTTTCCGGCGACGAGTTTCATGGCGGATCGGCTTTCTCGGAGATGGCGGCGCGCCAGGGCGTGAACGCGCGCGGATGTAGCAGGGTTTGTCCGGCAAGAGCAAGCGCGGATATCCCCCGACAGCGCTTTCGCCCCCTGCCCGCAGATCTCAGTAAACCCCGAACAGCCTTCCAAGGAGACCGGGCTCACCACCCGTATCGCGCGGAGGCGGGGGAACCCAGCCGCTCTCGTCGTGACCGGTGGAACCGGTCATGGCAGGATCGCCGCCGAGGCCCGCCATCGGCGCGGTCGGCGCGCGCGGCGCCCGCCAGCGATCGGCGCCGGGCAGCGGTTGCGGATGATCGCCGGCCAGCGCCGCCTCCATGAAGCCCGCCCAGATATCCACGGGCAGATTGCCCCCCGAGGCCCGGCGCGTCGGGCTGTTGTCGTCATTGCCGATCCAGACACCGGTCACAAGCGTCGCCGTATAGCCCACGAACCAGGCATCGCGGAAACCCTGGCTGGTCCCGGTCTTGCCCCCGGCCTGCCAGTCCGGCAGCGCGGCCCGTCGCGCGGTGCCGGCCACCATGGTCTCGTGCATCATGGCATTCATCATCGCCACCGCCTCGTCATCAATCACCCGGCCGAGGCCGCCGCGGACGCGCTGAAAGAGAATATGCCCGTCGGCGGTTTCCACGCGCGTGATCACATAGGGAATCACCCCCGCCCCGCCATTGGCGAAGGCGGCATAGGCGCCCGTCAGTTCGATCGGGGTGACTTCCGATGTTCCCAGCGCAATCGAGGCATTGGCCTGCATCGGCGAAACGATCCCGAGCCGCTGGGCCACACGCACCACCTCACGCACACCGACCTCCATACCGAGCTGCGCCGCGACCGTGTTGAGCGAGAGCGCCAGCGCATCGCGCAGGCTGACCGGGCCCTGGAAGTCCCGCGTGAAGTTCTCCGGGCTCCAGTTGCCGAAACGCACGGGGCGATCTTCGCGGATCGTATCCGGCGTGAGGCCGCGCTCGACGGCGGCGAGATAGACGAAAGGCTTGAAGGCTGAACCGGGCTGGCGGCGCGCGGCCACCGCCCGGTTGAACTGGCTCTCGGCGTAGTCCTTGCCGCCGACGAGCGCCTGCACCGCCCCGTCGGGTCGCATCGAGACGATAGCGCCCTGCTCCACGCCGAATTCCTCGCCCTGTTCGCGCAATTCTGTGATCAGCGCCGTCTCTGCGGCTTGCTGCATGCCCAGATCGATGCTGGTGTGAACGACGACATCCTCATGCACCGCACCCACGAAATCATCGAGCACGTCCATAACGTAATCGGCGGCATAATTGGCGGTTCCGGGTCCGAGCGGACGGCTCAGTTGTGCCGGTCGCGCCATGGCATTGGCCATGCGTGTCTCGTCGATATAGCCCTGATCGGCCATGGCGGTGAGGACGAGGGAGGCGCGGTCGCGCGCGGCCGCGGGGTTGCGCGTCGGAGCGAGCCGCGACGGCGCCTGCACCAGACCGGCCAGCATGGCCGATTCCGCCAGCGTCAGTTCACCCGCGCCCTTGTCGAAATAGCTTCGCGCCGCAGCCTCGACACCATAGGCGCCCGCACCGAAATAGACGCGGTTCATATAGAGCTCGAGCAATTCGTCCTTGCTGTAGTGTCGCTCCAGCCAGAGGGCGAGGATCGCCTCCTGGATCTTGCGCGCGGCGGTACGCTCCTGGGTGAGGAACAGGTTCTTGGCCAGTTGCTGGGTAATCGTCGAGCCGCCCTGCACGGTGGCGCCGGTCATGACGTTGGTGATCAATGCGCGGGAAATACCGATCGGATCGATGCCGAAATGGCCGTAGAAGCGCCGATCCTCGATGGCGATGAAGGCTTGTGGCAGATGGGCGGGAACGTCTCCCATCCTGATATTGCGCCCCCCGGTCTCGCCGCGATTGGCAATCAGGCTGCCGTCATTGGCCAGAATCGCGACATTGGGCGGGCGCTGGGGCACTGTGAGCCGGTCGATCGGCGGCAATTGCGTTGCGTGATACGCAACGAGGCCGACGACGGCGATCGCGGCCCACAAGCCCAGCACCACCATGCCGTAGAACAGTCGCCCGATGAAGGAACGCCGGCGCCTGGGTGCTCCGCGCCGCCGGCCCGCGCCCCGCGCCTTGCCTGTGCCAGCCTTGCCCACCGCGCGCCCCCGCGTCGTAGCCCGGGAGCCGTTTCGTTTGCCGGGGCTTCTGGCCATGCCGTCCTCGCGCGTCAGACCTCCCGCACGATCTTCCGGGCTCAGACGCAGGTCGAGCATGTCGTCATCTGGCGCAGGCGTACCCAGAACCGGCTCGCGCCGCTCCCGTGGCTTGTGCTTGCGTCCGAACATGCGGTTCCCGTCCCCGGCGGCTCGTGCTTAAGGCTCCGTGAATCTGCTATGGCAATCTAAATGTGGCGGTTTAAGGAGGGATGAACGACGCACAGCCGGCGATTACGCCCCTTCTTCACCGGCTTCGGGCCCGCCCGACAGGCAGGCGAGGCGGTAGACGCCCTTGAAATCCTCCGGATCGACGGGTTTTCCCTTGCGCAGGATACGCAAGTCACCGACACGGGCAAGGCGCACCGCCGCACGCCGGATCGCCGGCATGAGCTGCTTCCAGCGTTGAGGATCGTCGCCAGCGAGCGCACGTGCCACTTCCGACGGGCAGATCGACTTGCCGGCGCCCCGCGCCGCGATCCGTGCGCGGATCGCGTCTTCGAGCGCGGCCTCGTCGATGCGCCGTCCGCCCTCAGGGCTTGCTTCGGTCATGATCCGGTTCGTCCTTTCCATCGAGGGCGGCAATGGCGTCGGAAGCGAATTGCCGACGCCACATCACGATCAGCACCGCCGCCGTGGCGGCGATCAGCACCCAGGCGCTGATGAACCACCCCAGATAGCCCAAAGCAAAGAAGAAAGCACGCTGCCCCCGGTTGAAATGCCGGCCCGCCACGATGTTCATCCGCGTGGCGCGCGCGGCTGCAACTGCGCCTTCGTGAGAGCGCCCGTCCACGGGAATCGCTCCCATCAGGATCGCGGTATAATTGAACAGGCGATAAGACCAGGCGAATTTGAAGAAGGCATAGACGAAGATCACCCCGAGCCCGCCGACCTTGACCTCATAGGCCAGCCGCGTCGGAGCGATGCCGAAGGGCAGGTCGGCGAAGACCGACAAGGCGGCATCGGTGGCCTGCAACATCGCCAGAACACCGGCGATCGCGAACAAGGCCGTCGAGGCAAAGAACGCCGCACCGTTCTGCAGGGAGGCCATGATGGTGGAATCGAAGATGCGGTTTTCGCGCAGCCGCGTCTGTTCGATCCAGGCCCGGCGATAGAGCGCCATGCGCTCGTTGAGCCCGTGGGTCGCCGTCCCGAGTTTCTCCGCGGCCAGATGATAGCCTGTCCATGCCGCCAGGAAGAAGGCGAGCCCGAGATAATCGATGATCGTGAAGCCGAAATCCACGCTTGTGCCCTTCCCGTGCGCCCCTTGCCCAACCCGCGTGTCGAGATCGTCCCGTTGCCAGCCGCGCCCGGCTTCGCCAAACTCGCGACAAACGGAGCGCAGTCCAGGAAACGAGGTTACCCATCATGCCCCAGACCATCACGCGCGGCTACCGTGCCCTGCTCGATGAGGCCAACGCCGCCATCGAGACCCTCAGCGTCGCCGAGGCCTTGCCGCTGCTGGAGGATGAGAACACCGTCTTCGTCGATATCCGCGATCCCCGCGAATTGCAGCGCGAGGGCAAGAATCCGAAAGCCTGGCATTGTCCACGCGGGATGCTGGAATTCTGGATCGATCCGGAAAGCCCCTATCACAAGGAGATCTTCGCGCAGGACAAGCGCTTCGTCTTCTTCTGCGCCGCCGGCTGGCGCTCGGCGCTCGCCGCCAAGACGGCGCAGGATATGGGCCTCGAGCCGGTGGCCCATATAGAAGGCGGGTTCAAGGCCTGGAAGGAGGCCGGCGGGCCGGTGGTGATGCCGGAGCCGAAGCCCAAGCCTTGAGGAGGCCTCGCCGAGAAACGAGTCAGCCATCCGAAGGAGCCGTACAGAAGCGTATCGGCCTTGACCTCGCCGCCGCAATCGCGCAAGAGGCGTTGCAAGGTTTTGCTGCCCCGGCCTTGTGCCGGGGCTTTTCGTGTTGTGCGCAATCGGGGTCGCGGGAACAAGTCAATGGCCAATGTCGTCGTCGTGGGCGCCCAGTGGGGCGATGAGGGGAAGGGCAAGATCGTGGACTGGCTCTCGAGCCAGGCCGACGTTGTGGTGCGCTTCCAGGGTGGCCATAATGCCGGCCATACCCTCGTCATCGGCGAGACTGTCTACAAGCTGTCGCTCCTGCCCTCCGGCGTGGTGCGCAAGAACAAGCTCGGCGTCATCGGCAACGGCGTGGTGCTCGACCCGCATGCTCTGGTGGCCGAAATCCAGCGGCTGGGCGAACAGGGCGTCGAGATTACCCGCGAGACCCTGCGCATCGCCGACAATGCGACCCTGATCCTCTCGGTGCATCGCGAGCTCGACGCCTTGCGCGAGAGCGGCGCTTCGGGCGGGACCAAGATCGGCACCACCAAGCGCGGCATCGGCCCCGCCTACGAGGACAAGGCCGGTCGCCGGGCCATCCGCGTCGATGACCTCGATGATCTCGACGCGCTGCCGGCCAAGATCGAACGCCTGCTGACGCATCACAACGCCCTGCGGCGTGGCTTCGGCCTGCCCGAATACGATTCCACGACGCTCTATGACGAACTCGCCAGCATCGCCCCGAAAATCCTGCCCTTCATGGATGCGACATGGCGGCTTCTGGACGAGAAACGCCGCGCCGGCAAGCGCATCTTGTTCGAGGGCGCCCAGGGCGCGCTGCTCGACGTCGATCACGGCACCTATCCCTTCGTCACCTCTTCCAACACCGTCGCCGGCCAGGCCGCGACCGGATCGGGCATGGGGCCCGGCGCCGTCGGCTTCGTGCTGGGCATCGCCAAGGCCTATACCACCCGCGTCGGAGAAGGCCCCTTCCCCACCGAACTCGATGACGAGACCGGCCAGCGTATCGGCGAGCGCGGGCGCGAATTCGGCACTGTCACCGGGCGCAAGCGCCGCTGCGGCTGGTTCGATGCGGTGCTCGTGCGCCAGACCGTACGCACCAGCGGCATCGACGGCATCGCCCTGACCAAACTGGATGTGCTCGACGGCTTCGACACCATCCGTATCTGCACCGGCTACAAGCTCGACGGCGCGGTCATCGACCACTTCCCCGCGAGCCAGGGCGCGCAGGCGCGGGTGGAGCCGATCTACGAGGATTTCGAGGGCTGGACCGGCTCTACCGCCGGCGCACGCAGCTGGGCCGATCTGCCGGCCCAGGCCGTCAAATACGTCCGCCACATCGAGGAGCTGATCGGCGCGCCGATCGCACTTCTTTCCACAAGCCCCGAGCGAGAAGACACAATTCTGGTACAAAACCCCTTCGAAGCTTGACCTCGGCGGTTGCGCTCAACACATTGGTCGCGAAAGTTCGAAAAACGATATGGCCGATTATCATCCACTGATCGCACGGGCCGTCCAAGGCCTTCCGGATCCGGCGCCCGAGATGCGCGCAGCGGTCTATGACCGCGCGCGCACGGCCTTGTTCGCCCAGCTGCGCTCCCTCGATCCCCCGCTCTCGGAAGCGGAATTCGAGTCTGAGCGTGACGCGCTGGAAACCGCGATCGCGTCAGTCGAGGCGGCGTATTCCGGCGCGGCCCGGCCGGATGAATCCGGTGAGGTTTCACCGGCTCAGGCGGAACCGGAGGGACCGGAACACGCGCCGGAAGGCGAGCCCGTGCCTGACGCCGCCGATTCCGCCCCCGACAATGGGGTTCAGGCGGCGGACGCACCGCCGCCCGGCCTCGCTCCGACGGGCACCTATCATCCGGCATATCAGGAACCGGAGCATCAGGAGTTGCCCCCCTATCGCGGGACCGATACTGCGGTTGAAGCCTCACCCGAGGTGACTGGTCCGGCCATGACGCCGCCCGAACCCGCCAATCTCCCGCCGCCGCCTTCGCCGCCCGCAGGTTCAGCCCCGCAGCCAACCGGCAAATCGGGAAAAACTCGGCCGCGCGTCAATTCGGTGTCTCCAAAGAACGGCTCCGGCGGTGGCATGCGGGCTGCGATCGTCGCCGCCAGCCTCGTCGCGGTCATCGGCGTCATCGCTTTCGTCGCCTACTGGTTGAGCCGGGACACGTCGCAGGAAATCGCCACCGCTCCTCCTGTCATCGAAACGCCAGACCGGGGCGCAGCCGAGGAACGCATCGAGGAACGGCTCGGCGAAACACCGGCGATCCCGGGTGAAGAACGTGTCGAGCCGGAGGAACCCGTAGCGGAGCCGCCTGCCGCTCCGCCGGAGGCGCCCGAAGGTGGCGTGGCACAGCGTGCGATCCTCTATGAAGAGGATGCGAGCGCCCCCTCGGGTGAGCCGCGCGCCAGTGCCGGTGGCGCTGTATGGGAGCTCGTCCCACCGGAGGACGGTGAAAATGATCCACGTGTGCGCGCCAGGGTGCAGTTTCCGGATGTGGACCTCACCATGACCATGGTCATGGAGCGGAATCTTGATCCGACGCTGCCAGCCTCGCACACCGTCCTGATAACGTTCGAGACCGACGGGCGCGAAAGCCGCAATGTGCGTGATATCGGCCTGCTGCAATTGAAGGAAGAGGAAGTGGTACGCGGAGCGCCGATCGCGGGCCTGCCCGTGCCAATCGATGACAATCACTTTCTTATCGGCCTCTCGAACGTCGCCTCGGACGTGCAACGCAATCGCAATCTTCTCTCCGAACGCAACTGGATCGACATTCCGATCCGTTTTTCAGGCGGCCAGCGCGCGATCATCAGCTTCGAGAAGGGATTTTCCGGAGATCAGGCCATTACCCAGGCCTTTGCGGCCTGGGACTGAGCTTGCCGGTCTGTTCTGGTCGGTATGACCTGCGGGATACGACGGTTCCGGACGACGCGAGTCAGTCCGCAGCATGCTCCGGCTGCTCGATCGCAGCGAGGTTGTGCCGCACCGCCTCCTGAACCTTCTCGAAGGCACGAACCTCGATCTGGCGCACCCGCTCGCGTGAGACACCGAATTCACCGGAGAGTTCTTCCAGCGTGATCGGATCTTCCGCCAGGCGGCGCGCCTCGAAGATGCGCCGTTCGCGCGGATTCAGGATGGCGAGGGCCTCACGCAGCGCTCTGCTGCGGTTCGCACCTTCTTCGTGGCTGGCGAGCAATGTCTCCTGGCTGACGGCATCATCGACCAGCCAATCCTGCCATTCGCCTTCGCCTTCCTCGCGCAGGGGCGAATTGAGCGACGCGTCACCGCCCATGCGGCGGTTCATGTCGATCACATCCTGCTCGTTCACCCCGAGACGTGTGGCAATTTCCTTGACCTGATCCGGGCGCAGATCCCCCTCGTCGAGCGCGGAGATCTGGCTCTTGGCCTTGCGCAGGTTGAAGAACAGCTTCTTCTGATTTGCCGTGGTGCCCATCTTGACCAGCGACCAGGAGCGCAGGATGTATTCCTGTATCGATGCCTTGATCCACCACATGGCATAAGTCGCGAGCCGAAAGCCCCGATCCGGCTCGAAGCGCTTCACCGCCTGCATGAGGCCGACATTGCCTTCGGAGACGACTTCCGAGATGGGCAGTCCGTAACCACGATAGCCCATGGCGATCTTGGCCACGAGGCGCAGATGCGAGGTGACCAGCTTGTGCGCGGCATCGCGGTCATCATGCTCACGCCAGCGTTTGGCGAGCATGTACTCCTCGTCGGGCTCGAGCATGGGAAACTTGCGGATCTCGTCGAGATACCGCGACAATCCGCCTTCCGTGGCGAGTATGGGCAGGCTTCCAGCCGACATTTTCGATCAAACCTCCTGAGGCCCCCCGTTGCGGGCGAGCGTGCCGGCGACCTCCGGATGGACAATCGCCGAGTGACCAATAATAGAGCCTTGCCTCAATGACGAAAACTGACGATTTCGTCATCTTTCTCTCATTGGCAAGGCGTCGGTCCCGCCGTTCATCGAGAACGCCCGAGACGTCATCCGGTTTCCACGAAGATGCGAAACCGCCGCGAATCTACACCATCGGCCCACTACTGTGAAGATTCATGCCGCAGCGCATCAAGCAGCTGCGCGAAATCCGCCGGTGGCGGGCTCTCGAAGCGCATGGCACGTTTGGTACGCGGATGCTCGAAGCCCAGAAGCGTGGCGTGCAAGGCCTGGCGGTCGAGGGTTTCGAGCGCTGCGCGTGCAGCCTCCGGAAGGCGCGAGGCCTTGGTCCGATAGCCCGAGCCATAGAGCGCATCGCCGAGAAGAGGATGGCCGATATGGGCCATATGGACGCGGATCTGGTGCGTACGCCCGGTTTCGAGCTCGCAGCGCACCAGCGCGGCCTCGCCCGGCTCTGTGGCATCCGGCGCTTCCCGATCCTGCCCCGGCAGATCCGGGATCGGCCCGCCGAGAGCTTCGAGCATCTGGACATGCGTCACCGCTTCGCGCCCGGAAGTCTCGCCCGAAGGTCCGCGCCCGCGCAGGACGATCATCTTCTCTCGGTTATGGCGGGCCCGGGCGATCGGGGCGTCGATGCTGAAGCGCGGGCGATCGGGCACCCCCCAGACGATGCCCAGATAGGCCCGCTCCAGCGGGCCGCTGCGCCCGTGATCGGCGAACTGGGCGGCGAGTGCGCGATGCGCCCTGTCGTTCTTCGCCACGACGATCAAGCCACTGGTATCCTTGTCGAGGCGATGCACGATTCCCGGTCGCGCCACCCCGCCGATACCCGAAAGCGAATCCCCGCAATGGGCGATCAGCGCATTGACGAGGGTTCCCGTCTCGTGCCCGCCGGCGGGATGCACCACCAGCCCGACGGGTTTGTCGATCACGATCAGATCATCGTCTTCGTAGACGATGGCGAGCGGGATGTCCTCGCCCCCAGGCTCAGGTGGCGCCGGCGGTGGCGCTGCAAGGCGGATACGGGCGCCCGGGACGAGCCTGAGCGAAGGCGTCGCGGCGCCTGCCTCATCGACCATGACCCGCCCTTCCCGAATCAATGCCTGGATGCGCGCGCGCGAGAAATCCGGAAGGGCCCCGGCCAGCACCTTGTCGAGGCGTTCGGGCCCCTCGCCCGCAAAGACGATCTCATGCTGCGTATCATCGTCACCACCATCCACCATGCCCGCCAAATCTGCACTCCCCTCGAGATTACGAAGACCCATCGAAAGAAAACGCCGCCTGCGCAAGAATTCCACCAGAATCCCCTTGCGGCAACGACCCCGCACCGATATACGAACCGCCTGCCCAAGGCCAGCTCCCTTCGTCTAGTGGCCTAGCAGGCTGTTGAAGAAGTCGCTCGCCTCGCGGACGCTATCGTGATTCAATCTC
>Ga0076930_100288_pt1 | contig 58887 bp, 54 predicted proteins | sample HotLakConsoUCCRE_FD_71149 | JGI IMG/M metagenome (GOLD analysis project Ga0076930, IMG submission 71149) | Hypersaline microbial mat communities from Hot Lake, Washington, USA - Hot Lake Consortium UCC-RE (version 3) (version 3) ...
CTGGGCGTCCTTCGGGTCGTTCTTGTCCCAGCTGTTGTGTAGGGCCTCCCGCGTCCGCGCCAGGCCAACGGAGGAAACAAGCTTCAGGTCGAACCCGGCCCGGCCGAGATGGTGCGCCAGCGGCCGGTGGTAGTTGCCGGTTGCTTCGAACCCGATCCGAACAGGCAGGTCGTAGCTCGCGAGGGCCGCGCACAGTCGCTCGAAGTCTTCCAGCGTGTTCATGACCGTCAAGCGGCGGCGGCGTGTTTTGCCGGGGATGCCGATCAGCACTTCATGGCGATGCTTGGAAATGTCGATGGCGACCAGCAAGGTCGGCGCGATAGAATGGGTGGCGGTCATAGCCGGTCTCCTCAGCGGTGTGGTTGTGCAAAACCACTGTTGAGACCTGAGACCCGGTTATGGCCACACGCTGCGCTATCTGAGGGCTGCGCGCGTGGCCATAACCTATCGGCAGCTCTTCTTCCCGACGTGCTACGGGACCGAACTCACCAGCAACGCGATCCTGCGGTGGTGTTCCGAGCACCGGGTCGAATGGCACTACATCGCGCCGGGCAAGCCGATGCAGAACGGTTTCGTGGAGAGCTTCAACGGTCGGATGCGCGACGAGCTGCTCAACGAGACCATGTTCCGCAACCTCGCCCATGCGCGTGTCGTGATCACGGCCTGGGCCGCAGACTACAACACCGAGCGTCCCCATTCGGCCTTGGATTACCAGACCCCGGCTGACTACGCACGGACCCTGACCACCGCAATCGCCCGCGCCGCTGCGCAAGATGATAGCTCCGCGCGGCGGGCGATTGCTCAACCTGCGCCAGTCGGCGTAAACACCAACCGGGCTCCGGTCGCGGCTGGATGAAAGTTCAGTGGCAGGTCAACGCCGACACGGTGTGATCGGGACACCGCTTACGTTCTTCAGGTCGATGAGCCGGCGCGGCAATCCCTACGACAACGCGCAGGCCGAGAGCTTCATGAAGACGCTGAAGGTGGAGGATGCGTATCTTATGGAGTATGCAACTTTCGAGGACGTCGCCATCGGCGTCCCTCGTTTCATCGAAGCCTACAATACCCGCCGCCTGCATTCAGGCCTGGGGTATCTCAGCCCCGCCCAGTTCGAGGACAACCACGCGCGCACCCCTGTCAAAACTGCCGCGTGATCGTGTCCACCCCTAGGGGCGCACTCCAACTTCTGGGGAAAATTAAGACGGCGTTGACACACCGCAATCGAGACGCCGAATACATGGCCGCACCCGACCATATGCCAAAGTCCACACCCCCTTGTCACGCGGGAGCCATCCATACATGGTCTGAGCGACAATGGACAACAACTTCACCCATGTCGCCACCAGGAAGGGCTTCGTTTATGTCGCCTTCGTCATCAACACCTCCAACATCAGGGTGTTGCGACGACCGGTTGAATCCGCCCAATACCTATCCATTCGTTATGCCGAGCGCTTGGCGGAAGCAGGGATCGTGCCCTCGGTGGGCAGCGTTGGCGACAGCTTCGAAAACGCCTTGGCCGAGACGATCAACGGGCTGTTCAAGGCCGACGTCATCCAGCGATGGGGACCTTGGCGCAGCTTTGCGGCCGTGCAATATGCGCCGCTCGAATAGGTGGACTGGTTCAACAACCGCCGTCTCATCGAGCTCATCGGGAACGTCCCGCGGGCTGAAGCCGAGGAAAACTTCTACGCCGCTCTGGGAACCGAAGCCATGGCCGCGTAGATCAGTACAACCAGCTTCCGGCAAACCCGGCTTGGTTCAGTAGGACCACAAGATGAAATCTTTTGACCCCATCGATCTCGTCCGCTAGCAGTCAATGCAACGGCGAAGGGCTGTGACGATTTTGGCGACAACGAGCGACATAAACCTGTTCGTAAACCCTGCGGATCAATCATGCATCGCAGAGATCGATGGGATCCCATGGCTGGTCTCCAATCGGCTGGGAGGACTGGTCTTATGCGGTTACGGTAGTCTCAAGGTCGATGGAATCGATTACGCCTTGCGTAGAGAGCGCTGTGTAGGCCGATTACAAGTTACATGCGAAAACAATGACGGAAGCTGTCGTGTACAGCTTGTCGATTGGACAGGCACCAATCAAAAGCATGAGCTCGACATCATGCCGAGGCATGTAGATCTGCATTTTTCATCGTGGATATATGGCTACCATGCTGACGGGTGGCTGGACTTGACATCAGAAATTGAAATTGAGGGTGCAGACAATGCTCACTTCGATTTCTACCTCCCGCATATCGAAAATTATGACGATGGCGGAAAGCGTGTTGAAATATTGGCCGACGGAGACGTGATCGCAGAAACGATAGCTCAACGCGGAGAAGTAACCAGATTGCACGTAGCGCTTGATGGCGGCGCAGCGTCGGTGACACTGAATATTGAGTGTGAATATGCTGAGCCACAAATGGAAACTAATGATATCCGTTTGCTTGGATGTATCGTAAGTTCATTGACGCTGTCGGCGAACGATCGCCAGGAGAATGAGGTATGACATCGGCGCTCGACCAGCGATTGTCAATATATAGGAAGACGGTCGACTCGTTAATTCGGGAAGTCGCAGTGCGCGACGAGCGGGTAGCTTGTCTTTCTGACGAACTGGCGGAACTGAAAACCGAAATCCGCAAGGGCATCATCGCGCCGCCAGTCCCTGTGCCGATGCAACCCACACGCACAACAAACGAAAACAAGGGTCGCGCTGCTGTTGTTTGTTGGGACCTCGGGCATAATCCTGCGGGCCGGGCCGTCGTCATATACGACCTGCTTGCAAAAGCATGGAACGTGGATCTCATCGGCCCTCTTTGGAAGCGTTTCGGCGGACAGGTCTGGTCCCCGATTGCGCAGTCGGGCCGCCGTATTATCGGGTTTCCCTGCACCGATTTGGAAGACTTCTACCCGCAGGCGATGAGCTTCGCATCAGGGGAACACTACGATCTTGTGGTCGTGGTTAAGCCGAGGCTGCCCGGTCTGCTGTTGGGGGCTATGATTCAAAAGGCTAGCGAATGCCCGATTGTGCTCGATATCGACGATTTCGAGCTATCTTTTTTCAAAGATGAGACCGCAGCCCAGCTGGAAGAACTCGAAGCGGCGGGCCCGGCGCCGATGATCCAGCCCTTCGAAGAGCTGGCGACGCGTGCTTGTGAGGGTATAATCAGGCATTTTCCGGCACGTATTGTTTCAAATGTCGCGCTTCGCAACAGGTATGGCGGGCATATTGTCCGCCATGCACGGGACGAAGCCGCGTTTCACCCTGATCGCTTCGACAAAACCGCAGCGCGGGCCGACATGGGTATTTCGGATGCAGATTTCGCAATTGTGTTCGTCGGAACGCCGCGACCGCATAAGGGCATCTACGATGTTGCACGAGCCCTCCATGAACTTGAGGATAAGCGGTTCGTGTTCCACATTGTGGGTGCTATTGGCGACAAAAGCATCAAGGCGAAACTCGATAGTTTCACCGGCGCCCGTATCGAATATCATCCCGGCTGCGACATGCACGAGTTGCCAATGAAGATCGCGGCGGCGGATGCTGTGGTGCTGCTTCAGGATGCTGAGCATCCGATATCGCAATTTCAGATCCCCGCAAAAGTCTCGGACGCAACCGCATTCGGCTTGCCGGTGCTGGCGACCGACGTACCACCGTTACGCGATCTGTTCCCGCTGGGTCTGCTGCGCAGGAGCAGCGCTGAACAGCTCAAGTCAGATCTGGAAGACCTTTTGGCCGCGCGCGACGAAGGACGCTCAGAGGCTGACCGTCAAGCTGTTCGCGCAACTTTTCTTGGTGAGCTTGGAACAGAAGTGAACGCCCTCCGGTTGGAGTTCGCCATTTCTGAAGCGTCGAAATCGCCGTTCCTGCCCGAGGGCATGGAACGGCTCCTTGCACATACGCATGCAAGCTACACGACCCTGCGCCGCCAGGCCATGGTTCCTACGGAGAGCCCAACCAAACCGAAACGTAGCAGGCAAAAATCGACCCGGCCTGATATCGTCATGTTCTGGAAACAGAACGACAGCGGCCTGTACGGGCGTCGGTCGGATATGCTGATGAAATACCTGCAGCGCTCTGGCAAAGTGGGCCGCATCCTGCAGTTTGACGCCCCCCAACCTGTAGAAACGCTGCACCGCCTCGTCTTGCAAGCCGGGGGTGGATCCTCCAGGGCCGAGAAACTGGTGTTGCGCAACCTGATCGACGATCAGTTCCGACTTCGCGACAGCGCGACCAAGTTTCATCGCAGCTACCTGTGGTCGGCCCGGGGCGATCGGCATGCGCTACTGCCCGACATCGGACCATCTCAAGGAGGTGTCGTTGACTATGTGGCTCAGCAGATGGAACTCTGTGGGATTTCACCCGAGAACGCCATCGCTTGGGTGTGCCCCGTGGTGTTCGACTTCCCCGCCATCGCAAAAGCGATCCCGTTCAAGGCGATCGTCGGCGACCTGATCGACGACCAGCGCACCTTCGAGATGAAGGAGAGCTACCGCCAGCGCATCACCAAGAGTTACGAGGAGACGCTGCCGCTGTTCGATACTGTGCTGACCAATTGTGAACCGATGCGCGAGGCCTTCGCGGCACTGCGCCAGGATATTCATGTCATACCGAACGGCGCCGAGTTGCCGGAGGATCCCGATGCTGTGCCGACCCTGCCGGAGATCGACGCCTATCCACGTCCGATCATCGGGTATGTCGGCAACCTGCGGGACAGGTTCGACTGGCCGCTGCTGGCCGAGACGGCACGTTTGATGCCGGACGCGTCTTTCGTCATCGTCGGCGGCGGCGCGCGGGAGGAGGATGTCGCCATCGTCGCCGGCATTCCCAACATCCACCTGCATGGACCCGTGCCCTACGAGAAGGTGCAAAGTTGCATCCGTAGCTTCGATGTGGCCATCATGCCCCATGTCTACAGCGATCAGACGCGACGAATGAACCCGCTCAAGATCTACAACTACGTGGCTCTGCATCGGCCAGTTGTGACTACGGCCGTGGACAATATTGATGAAGGGCTAGCCCCTTATCTGCGCTTTTCAAACAGTGCAGACGGGTTTTCTTCCGCAATTGATGCAGCATTGGAAGATCCCATGACCAATCGGGATGGATATGCGAAGGCTGTAAAGACAGTGTCATGGGAGGACCGAGTATTCTGTGTGCTTTCCACGCTAGACAGAACCAGTTCTGAAAAAATCGAAAAATCTAATATTTGCTAGTCAACTGATTTTCTGATTGGGCAAAGGGGATCGAATGAGTAAGGAAGCAATAAAGACTGGTTGGGAAGGCTTAACGGATAACGTTTTGTTTGTTCGCAATGGCCTGAATCATTTCGCCGACACCCTGGCTCGGATTGAACTTGACGAAACCGAATTACGGGGTGCGCTTGATCTGATTATCTTCACCGAGTCACCAGTGATCTGCTCCGGTGTGGGTAAATCTGGTTTCATTGCAGCGAAGTTAGTCGCCACCTTGAACAGTCTTGGAATTCGAGCGGCGTACTTGAACCCAACGGATGCTCTGCATGGTGATCTTGGAGTAGTGGCTGACGGCTCCGTCGTAATACTGATCTCCAACAGCGGAAGCACCACCGAATTGCGCAACGTAGTACCGTCTCTACAAGCGCGAGAATGCGCAATTATCTCTATTGTATCAAGTGGGACAAGCCCATTAGCCAAATTAGCTACTCATGTGCTCAATTACGGTTCTGTCAAAGAGGTAGATGAACACGGTCTGGCGCCGACAACCAGCACCGTTGTGCAAATGGCAATGGCGGACATGCTTGCTGCTGCGGTCAGCCGAGCTCGCCGTTTTAAGCCAAATGACTTCTATCGCAATCATCCCGCCGGCGCTCTCGGAAAGCGACTTATGAAGGTCGACGCTCTGATGCGTCGTGGAAATGAAGTTCCGACGGTCAGAGCCGAAAGCACCTTCATTGAAACGCTCGGAGTCATTACCGCAAAGCATGTTGGCTGTACCTGCGTGACCGATAGCGAGGGTCGCCTAATTGGCTTAATTACCGATGGTGACATCCGGCGCGTACTGGAGCGGCGGGCCGACATCTACGCGAGTACCGCGGCCGACGTGATGCAAGTTCAGCCGCAAACAGCGCGGCTTGGAGACTATGTCGAACAGATGTTGAAGAAGCATGATTATCTTGGCCGACACTTCACTGTGCCAGTGGTTGATGAGCACCACATCCTGCAGGGATTGCTCGTGTCAATCGACTTGATTTGACATTAATTGAGGGAAAGTCAATGAAAATCGTAGCATTTGTTCCGGCCAAGGGTTCTAGTGAGCGCGTTCCGTCCAAGAATCTTCGGATTCTCGACGGCGAATACTTGTTCCGTCGCAAGCTACGCCAGCTTCTGGCTTGCCCGTTGATCGACGAAGTCTGGCTAGATACCGAGTCTGACGACCTGATAGGCAAGGCCAGCGACCTTCCAATCAAGGTGCTGAAGCGGGACCCTTCGCTGGCGACCAATGCCACTGACGGCCATAAGATGTTCGAAAACGAATGCAAGCATGTGCCCGATGCAGACATCGTGATACAAGCCTTGTGTACTGCACCTTTCGTCGACGACGCCACGATCACGAAAGGCTTGGAAAAGCTTTTGGCGGACGCTGGTAAAGACAGCCTGATTGGCGTCACCAAGACGAAGCAATACCTTTGGGAGGGCAATGATCCAGCCTACGGTCGCGGCCGTGTGCCAAATAGCGTTGACCTGCCAAACACCGTTGTCGAAGCCATGAGCCTCTACATGGTGCGACGCACCTCTTGCGACTTTCCGCAGAAGCGATACGGCCGGAAGCCAATATTTCTCGAACTAAACTCTCGCGAGGCGATCGACATCAACTACATGGAGGATCTAGCGCTGGCGGAGATGGTGTGTCGGGGCCACCGCATGACTGAGGCAAACTATTTCCGCATCCTGAAACACAATCTGTCCTCGTCGATTATCTCCGATGTCACCAAGGAAATGGGGAAGTCCTTCATGCTAGACCCGAGCTTAAGACAGGTCTCAGGAGGTAAGATGCTGGGCCGGATTCGCACTCTGAAACTCGGTGCGCTCGAAGGTGACGAACGCAATATCCATGTTAGCGACGCTTGGAAGGGCATCTATGATGCGCTGGACAGCTATAACTTTGTGCGGTCCGGAGACGTAATCGTGGTCGAAAACGAAGTGCCGGAACGCGCCTATTTCGGCGACCTAAATTGCCATCTGGCAATGCGCGCAGGCGCTGTGGGAGTATTAGTCGACGGCTTCACGCGTGACGTAGAGGACGTTTCTGCTATGGGCCTACCGGTCTATGCGCGAGGAGCGTGGAGTAACGACATAAAATACGAAGGTACTACGCTTTCCTACAATATGCCAGTGACGGTCGGAGGCGTAACCGCGCGAAATGACGACGTAATTTTCGCAGATTCCGAGGGTATCCTCGTAATTCCAGCTGAACAGTGGCCCACCGTTCTGGAAAAAGCATTGGTCACGGTAACAAATGAGCGTCATATTCGGCAGGGTCTCATCCAGGGCAAGCCCATCGACGAGATTATTGAGTCCTTTGGCTTCTTTTAATGCAATGACATACAAACCAAACAAAACTGTCACCGTCGGACATGTCGCGTTTTCCAACGAGGCGCCGGTATCCTTCATCCTCGGGCCTTGCCAGATGGAAAGCCGAGACCACGCCATGATGATGGCCAGCGCCATCAAGGAAATCGCAGGTCGTCTTGGCGTCCAAGTCGTTTTCAAGGCATCCTTCGATAAGGCTAATCGAACCAGCCTAAGCGGTAAGCGAGGCATCGGGCTGGAAAAAGCGCTCGCGGTCTTTGCCGAAGTCAAGGAAAGCCTTGGTCTGCCGGTGCTCACCGATGTCCACGAAGCCTCGCAATGCGCACCGGTGGCAGAGGTGGTCGATATTCTACAAATCCCAGCCTTTCTTTGCCGCCAGACCGACCTTCTGGTCGCGGCGGCTGGAACCGGCCGTGTAATCAATGTCAAGAAGGGTCAGTTCTTGGCACCATGGGACATGAAGAACGTGGTTGCCAAGCTAACCGCATCGGGCAACGCGAATGTCCTTGTCACCGAACGCGGCACCAGCTTCGGTTATAACACGCTCGTCACTGATTTCCGCAGCCTGCCCATCATGGCAGAAGAAGGCGCACCGGTGATCTTCGACGCGACCCATTCGGTACAGCAGCCGGGGGGCAAGGGAGGTTCGTCCGGCGGCCAGCGCGAATTCGTACCGGTTCTGGCACGAGCGGCTGTTGCTGTAGGCGTTGCGGGACTATTTATTGAAACACACGACAACCCGGATAAAGCCCCATCGGATGGTCCCAATATGATACCACTGAATGATCTGGAAAATCTCATAAAGGACCTATCCAACCTAGACAAGTCACGAAAGGGTCGCATTTAATGACGGGTGGGAGTGGTATTCACCTTTTTTACGTCCGCTTTTTTCAGTGGATATCCATCGCTGTCTCTTTTGAAAAGGAAATTTCTCAATGTGATGATGATTTCTTTTTTGTCTGCAATAAAAGTACTGCTAGAATATTTATTAAAGAATTAGGATATGCAGAAGGCCGTATTGTTGATGAAAGTGAAGTGGAGAGTTTTTTAAATAAACGTGCCGAACGGTCAGTAAATGTATACGTCCAGGCAAGCGAATTGGGGTTTAGCAGGGAGTTGACATTAGTATCTCCACCTGCGCTACGGGCTGGCCAAAAAGACTTTTTTATCAACGTCTATCCTGATGGGTATACTAATAAGGTTTATTTTGGAGAGAAGTTCTCAAGACTCCCACTTGAGAACGATTATTTCCATTTTGGATCGGTGTACACATTCGATGTCCCTAACAACGAAGCTATACATGGCTTTTCTAAGTTCCGGCGAAAAACAGTATTTAGCGCATCGCTTCGCAACTTCACGAATCTTCCCAGGTCAATCGAAGCAGCTGAGGCAGCCTTTAGAGAAATAGAACCGTATATAAATGGTGATCTAGTGGTTGTAATGCTGCGACCGTGGGGTAGTGAAAAGTTTCTGCAAGGTCGATTCCATTTAGCGGACGGCGTCATAACTTTCTCTAGCCTTCTGTCGGATTTTATTCAAAAGATCGTGGAAGAAGTTGGTCCGCATGCATCAATCGGTCTGCGCCCAGACAATAGGGCGCCACAGTTTTGTCGTGATGTGATAACTGAGCTTTCGTCTGGGGCTGGTGGTCATGTCTTTATGGTTGGAGAGAACTGGCCAGAGTGGATGACATTTGAACCGTTCCTAGAGCACTTTTTCAACTATTTCCCAAATTGTAGAATCCATACTGTTTGTTTGGACTCAACGGGAACCTTGCCGTTTATTGCTAGAGGAATGGGCGCGACACATTATGTTGGATTTCCATCAGCTCTAATACCGGAAGAGCATCGCAACTCAGATGTTTTTCGGATGATCCGGGAGAAAGTTTCCGTTATGCGGACGCACATAGATCTCATTGAAGGAGTGGATCTATCTTCTGAAGAGATTGCCGACGGCTTTTTTCGCGTAAAGATTTACTAGTGTCTATCGATCCAGAAGAGGCAAGATGCAACCAATAGGTTTATCTGACGTAGGGTTTTTCGGCTTTAGTGTGACGGAGCAAGGAATAGGTTATATTCGCTCCCTGCGAGAAATCATTAAGCGCGAAGCTCCCGGAGAATTAATTTCATCCTTTGCTATGGGGGCGGCTTCAGGAAAAATAATCCCATACATTTTTAATCGAATCGCTGCAAATAATGTGAAGGTTCTTCTCTTTGAGATTGCAACATGTATTCGCTTTTCCGATGAAAATCCAAATGGTTATTCGGAAATACTTAGGGAAATTGGCGCCCTTTGTCAGATGGAAGGCTTTATTCCTGGCTTCATCAACCTTTACCGCAAGGGTATCGATTACGATAATGACATTTGGGGTGATGCCATTAAAGAATTTTCTGAAAAAAACTCTCTACCGTTTCTTGATCTCGTGCCCCTTATGCGAGATATTGAGCTCAATGGTGAGTTGGAAAAATATCTTCGTGATGGCACCCATACAACGCAACTAGGAGCAGATTTATATGCGGAGAGGATTTTTCACTTCATAAAGACACTAGCGCCAACAAACGCGGAGAAGGGGATTTTAAATCGCTCACGACTATTTGGTGAGTTCAAAAAAAAGCAAATATTCCTAGGCCACTGCGCAGAGAACTTTGAGGGCTTCTCTAGAGGCGGCCTATCATTCAATACGCTAGGAATAAATGCTGGCGAGAATGTCACGATTCAGTTACCGCACGATTTTAGGCTTGATGGGATCATGTTTTTGATGGGCCCACGTACAGGTAATCTTCATGTTAGCATAAATGGTCAATTTTTTCGAAAAATCATGGCTTATGACCATGCCTGTTATTATGATCGCATCAGCTACAAATTCTTTTCATCGGAAGGCGCGACGTCTATCGATGTTTTTCAATGCTATGAGCTTCCAATTGTGGCGCTAAAAAAAGGTGAGCCGGACTGCAGCCCTAGGTATGGGCGCTTCGTCGGAGCATTGCTAACTGAGATTTGATCCAATACTGCGCTTGTTGAAGATTCAGTGCTGTTAGATACACTCGACCCCCAATGAAATTATATTTTCAAGCCGAATTTTTGAAAAGACCTCAGCTGGTATAGAGGCAAAGGTCGATAATTGTTTTTACTTCGTTTTAGCGGCATACAGGCGTAATTCTAACGATGCCTTTGCATGGTCGCCACTCGACGTGGTCTCGATGCTTGCTTCATTCGGTGCCCCGTTTTCTAAGTGGGTCACCCGATCACCTTTGGGCGCTAACGCCACCGGCTGCAGCAATCACCAGAAAGCATTCCCGTTGCAAGATATGGGTTCCAAGGCCAGAACGCTCGAACCATGCTGCAAGCCCTAACTTGCGGGCCTCGGCAATCGGGTCGAGCCCGAGGGCCGGGGCGCTTGCCACTTCTGGTGTTTGCGTCACGACCGGCTCCCCTTTTGGCGGCAGCGGCCAGACGAACCCGCCGGTAATGACCAGCACGCCGCCTGGCCGAAGGGCCTTGGTGGTATCAGACAGCGGCACGACCATATGTTGGCTGTGGCGGACGATCAGGTAGTCCAGCGTGCCCGCCTTGATCGGCAGACGCGGCTTGCGACGCCCCGTGCCCAACAGCTGCTCGGCGGTGAAGCGGTGGATGACCCCGGGCAGGTCGGTATCGGGCCGATCGAACAGCGGTCCGATGGCCGCAATGGTCTTGCCCCCGTGTTGCAAGGCCTCGACGAGCTTCCGGAAGGTCGGGGCGCCGGGTGGGCACTCGAACGACAGCAGGATGTCAAGGAGGGCACGGTCATGCCAGGTGGCCCCGCAGTCGGGACACCGCCCCGGTTCTTCCACCTCGAGGTCGAGGATCGAACTGCTGCCACAAAAGTCACACACCGTCGTCTGACGGATCGCCCGCGTCTCGGCGCGGCTTGCGGGATCTGTGGATGCAACGTTCATGGCTTCAATCCGATGATGGTGTAATTTCGTCGCGTTTCGAGGAAGAAGCTTAACCGTCGGAACATGGGTTGCAACCCGTGGGCGCGGAGCTTGTTGGCAAAGTCGGCGCCGATTCGGCGGCGTATCGGCCATGTGCTGCCGTCCGGTGCCTGGTAGGGTTTCGAAGCTTCGCTGCCCTCCAGTTCGATTGTCACGTCAGGCAAGGGCCAATCAACCTTGACGATCGAGATACAGACACCACCGGGGCGCAGAATACGCGAAATCTCAATCAGCGCTCGATCAATATCCTCAATGAAGGGCAGGGAGTCGTGAGTCAAAACAACGTCAAACGACGCATTATCATACGGGGTGTTTTGCAGATCTACGAAAGGGACAGTGTCACCGGAGCGAGTCGTCTCTGCGGTCCCGCTCGGCCAGAAGTACCCCTGTTGATAACCGGGTAGAAGGTTTAGCTGTTGGGCAAAGGGCGACGAGTAGCATACGTCCAGGATGCCGGGGCCAACGTCACCTGCTCCCTCAACCGCTCTGGCGAACGACGCCAACGACACAAACCGCCCCTCACCACACCATGACAACAGTGCATGAGCCGCTTCGCGTTCCTTAAGTTGTCCACCACACCCGTGACATGCGCCCGAATCGCGCGGATCATTCGCTGTGTAGGAAAATTCCTGTTTGCGACCACATATTGTACATGCGCGCAACACGGCAGCTCCTGTTGTTAACCCCGCCTGTGTCCTACGGGAAAAATCCCAGAAGCTAGGTCAGACAGCCACACGACCGATGTAGAGCGTAAAGCATGGGCTATGCAACCTCCAGACACCCGACGCTTGGGTGGATAATGGTAGCGCACAACTATCGAGCACTTCTCAAGAGGCTGTCCCGCTGTCCGTCACGATCTCATGCAGAAGCGACATGACCCGTGGATTAAGATCGACCTGCCGAGTATTCCAGTGTGAGGCACTAGTCTTGTACGGCATGCGCCGAGCCGGTTGCACATAAGGAAACATTCGGTACTGTGGCAACAGCGACGTGGTTTTCAAAACCTGTTCCTCGTCCGTCTTCAGACACCATGCGAGTGCGCGTGTGAGCAGGCCGGGACCTGTTTTGCTCCAAGCGATATCATTGTCATAGCTCAAAACGGCTTGCACACACATATCGATGGCGCGCTGAATCACCATATGCGCTGGAGTCGTGCAGATCAGGTTGTTTGCTGCCGTGCCAACTGGTTCCTGGAAGAGCAGCAAGTCCCTACCCAAAGCGCAAAGCTCATTCAAAGATCCAATCCTTAAGTCATCCAAATCAGCATAGATCCCTCCTTCTACCATCAAGATGCAGAGTCGAAAGAAATCAGATTGTTCCGCCGCGGATTTAAGCATCGAGAAAACCTTCACATGCTCAGGGCTCATGTTTTTTTCAATCCACAACTTTGCATCACGACGTGAGAAAAGCTTGTGGCTCCATCCGTCTACTGAGTTCCAGCTTTTTAAAATTGGCTGTAGAAATTCGGGAATCGATTCAGCATCCCAGTACTGAATTACCTGTTTTGGAATCTGAGAAGGATGACTTGGGACATCGTGCAAACCTCCATAGTTTGCGATCGAAATCACTGCGGCTGACGTGAAAGTCGCTACAGTTTCCGCAGATTCTACACCAGTTGCCGACATGGCAATCGATTGTATTTCTGCCTCTGTGAACAATTTGCCAAGAAAGCTTGATTTGAAATGAGACTCCGCGCGCCGAGTTTGCAAAATTCCGTATACACTTGATGCCATTGCGGCCTTAGCGCGCGATAGCTCACCATGCATGAGATGAGCGATGATGATCTGTTCGTCTTCTTCCAATGGGCGGCCAGCTGTACGTCGTTTGTCAAGCAGATAACAAGCACCGGAATAATTCCCCATTCGAAATAGTACCGAAAGACGCGTGCGGTCAAAATCGCGCTGAGGATCAGTTGGGGCCTCATTCAAGACTCGCAGCGCTGCCGCTGGCTCGCCGGCAGTCATATGTGCTGTCGCCAAGAGTGTGGGCAGCCAGCCTGCAGTTGGCCAGCGTCTAGCGCAGAAACGCATGTAGCGAAGAGACACTTGTGGTCGCCCAGCATGAAGCAGAAAATGTGCGAGTGAACGAGCCTCATCAGATGACCGCCTGATTGACCCTTTAGGAGCAGGGCGAAAATGCCGTGCGGCAGCGCGAACGCTACCGTGGGAAAGAATGGCAAGTTCAAGATCAAAATTATGAGATTGGTTTTCTGGTAATTGATGTAGCAGATGAGCCCGCATATTAGCAGCAAACTGGACATCACCTGATGCTATTACTTTGCGCATAATGTAAATGGCAAAATCCTTGTCGATAGACTTATCATTGCGAATGCTTGAAATTACTTCATGGGCAAGATCATATTCCCCAATTTTTTCCGCAAGTAGAAGAAATTTTTTTCGATCCATCGATGGGATTTGATTTGCTCGTTCTTTGAGTAGGAGGAGTAACGTGCGAGCGCGCATCTTTTGAGATCTCTGGAATGCACATTCTGCATGAAATAAGATGAATTTCGGATCATAAACCCAAGTAATTTGATCGGTGCTCTGCTCATGTAAGTCATTGAGTAAATCGAGAACTGAGTCGCTATGGCCCCATCGAAATAGAAGCTCAGAAACCAAGATCAGCTCATCACAATTGATCATGTCATGCGACAGTCTTTCTCTAATTCCCTCGAAAACCGCACTGTAATTTCCGACATGAAGATGGAGTTCTGTAAGCAAACGCATTGCACGAACGTCTCTCTTCAGCGTTTGCGAATCCTGACGAATGAGCTCGATTGCCTCAGGAACTCGATCCGTCTGCCGAAGTAACTCGGCTTTCTTTAGGACCAGCGGCGTTGTGTCAGAGCAACTCATGATGCCGTCGGAGCACGCGCTGAGCGCGGCCTCAGGACCAGCGGTCGCCAACAGCGCATTAACCATATGAAGCCAGGCGGCCGTATCGTCTGTTTTTTCGCGTAGAGATTCGCGAAAACACTCGATAGCATCAGCAGGCCTCCCTAGTCTCACGAGACCCTGTCCTAGTCTGAGCGCGAAGCCTGTGATCACATTGCTCGTCGAGACAACGTGGACCTCTTTGAGCTTTAATAGGGCATCAACGTCCCCAAGCAAGACGAAAGCGCTCACTTGTCGAAAAAGCACCAGTGGGATATCGCCTAGTACAGATCGCGCCTGTGTGCAGCGTTCCAGCGCTGCTTTTCCATCACCGTTTAGTACAGAAATCTGAGTTAGAGCATCCCAGATTCCATGCGATTTCGGATGAATATCTTTTAGAATAACGCCCAGTCTCTCCGCCTCGTCAAGGGCATTTTCATCCACCAAAAGCTTGAGCGATTGGACCCAATTTGCAACGCTCTCGGCACCGGACTTTGGTATTTGTCTCAGGATAGCAACCGCTTCTTTGATCTGCCCAGCCCGAACGAGCAATCGAGCTTTTCGATGTAGGACCTGCTGGTCCCCGGGAAATCTTGAGGCCATCTTTTCAAGACACAACATCGACTCATGTATGCGGCCAAGTGCAGCTAGGCTATCAACCCTCCCGAGTTCTGCGACTTTGTTGCCGGGCTGTAGTTCCAGCGCGCGGGAAAAGACTTCGAGAGCGCCAGAGTGCTCATCAAGTTCGGTCAGTGTGCCCGCCAGACTGTTGAGCAACCGCAAGTCGTCGAAACTCAAGCCGTCATCTTTGCCTATGTCACTGGCCAAGTCGAGCAGCCGGCTTCTGTTGTGTTCGGAAATCAATGGACGACCCAAAATTACATGATACGACACTGATATCATGAGATGCCGTTGGATTTGTAGACGCTTTGCCCCCTTACTTCGAACCTAGGCGGTGGACATGGGCATCAGAGCAAGAGAGCAGACATCAAAGAGACAGGTGTCTAGGCAACTAGGGGAACCTAACGACGACGACACGCCGCAGCCTGATACTGGCCTTAGTCGAAGGGATCGTCGTTATTTTGGCGGATACGCTCGCGGCCCCAACCTCAACCAGGCGAACGGCCGCCACGCCCGGCTATTCGCCTGTCGCACCTTCTCTCCTGCGCTGAAACCCTGCACGACGCCCTCGGGTTGGGCACCTACTGTGCCACGGGCCATGCCCCCGCCCGACCCGTGAGATCAGGCCGCAAGCGCGCTCTCAACCGCATGGGCAAGCTTGTCGACCAGTTCGCCGATCTGATCCGGCCCGATGATGAAGGGGGGCGCCAGCAGTATGTGGTCGCCCCGCTGCCCGTCGATCGTGCCGCCCATCGGGTAGCAGATCAGCCCGGCCTCCAGCGCCTGTGCCTTGACCTTGGCGTGGAGCTTGCGGGCGGGATCGAAGACCGCCTTGCTCTCGCGGTCGGCGACCAGTTCCACCCCCCTGAACAGCCCCCGACCCCTGATGTCGCCGACATGGGGATGCTGGCCGAACCGCTCGCGCAGGGCGGTATCCAGCACCTCGCCCATCTCGCGCACCCGCGCGAGCAAGCCGCGCTCGTGGATCGCGGTCAGAACGGCGCGCGCGCCCGCGGCGGCCATGGCGTGGCCCATGTAGGTGTGGCCATGCTGGAAAAAGCCGCTGCCCGCGTCGATGGCGTCGTAGATCGCGCCCGAGGTCAGGAGCGCGCCGATCGGCTGGTAGCCCGCGCCCAGCCCCTTGGCGATGGTGATCATGTCGGGGGCGACCCCGTCCTCGGCGCAGGCGAAGAGATGGCCCGTGCGGCCCATGCCGCACATCACCTCGTCGGCGATCATCAGCACGCCGTGGCGGTCGCAGATCTCGCGGATGCGGCGCAGGTAGCCCGGCACGGCGGGCACGGCGCCCATTGTGGCGCCGACGACCGGTTCGACCACGAAGGCCATGACCGTCTCGGGGCCGAGGCGCCGGATCTCGGTCTCGAGCTCGTCGGCGACGCGCAGGCCATAGGCCTCGGGCGTCTCGTCGTCGCGCCGGTCGCGGTATTCGTAGCAGGGCGCGATATGGCTGGTCTCGACCAGCAACGGCGCGAATTGGGCACGGCGCCAGGCGTTGCCTCCAGCGGCCAGCGCGCCCAACGTGTTGCCGTGATAGCTTTGCCGCCGGGCGATGACGCGGTGACGGTTGGGCTGGCCGATCTCCATGAAATACTGACGCGCAAGCTTGATCGCGGCCTCGACCGCCTCGGAGCCGCCGGACACCAGGTAGACCCGCTCGATCCCCTCGGGGGCTGCGGCGACCAGCATGTCGGCCAGCGCTTCGGCGGGTTCGGTGGTGAAAAAGCCGGTATGGGCAAAGGCCAGCCGGTCGAGCTGCGCGTGCAGCGCCGCCCGCACATCGGGGTCGGAATGGCCCAGACAAGACACCGCCGCGCCGCCCGACCCATCCAGATACCGCTTGCCGGCCGCATCGACGATATAGCAGCCATCGCCCGTCACCGCCTCGGGCAGATGACCCTTTGTGCTGCGTCCAAAGACATGTCCCGCCATCGCTCAGGCCCGCACGACATAGACCGAGCAGCGCGCGTGGCGCATGACCCGCGCCGCGTTCGGTCCCAGCAGGTAATCCTTGAGCGCGGGACGGTGCGAGCCCATCACGATCACATCGGCCTCGAGCTTGTCTGCCGCGCGCAGGATCTCGTCGTAGATCGTTCCGTGCAGGACATGGGGATGCACCTCGACCGTGTCGGGCACATGGGTCTCGACCCATTCGGTCAGGGCGCGGCCAAAGGCGGCCAGCGCCTCCTTTTCGAAGTCTTTTCGGAAATAGCCGCTGACCGGCGCCATGCCGAAATCGGGCAGCACGCTTACGACATGCAGAACGCCCTCGGACCCGAGCAGCGCAAGCGCCTCGGCCAGCGCGGATTTCTGGGTGTCGGTGTCCGACAGGTCGATGGGCAGGAGAACGACGCGGGCCATGGTGCGATCCTCAGAAGGCAGGTTCCGTCTGGCGACGGCGCTGGAACAAGATGACGAGACCGAGCAAGAGCAGGGCGGGCAGGTAGAAGACCTCGGCCGGAAGGCGGTCGCGGGGCTGTTCGACCTGCACCAGTTCGACGCGCTCGTCGGCGTAGAAGTCGAAATTGCGCAGCGCCTCGGAATAGGCGGTGGCGGGCATAGGCTCGTCCATCATCATCTGCTCACCCTCGGGCATCAGGAACAGGCCCGTCGCCATCAGCCGCTGCGACGGTGGCGTTGCGTCGACATCCAGCACCAGCGTGGTCTGCCGCATGTCGCCGGTGGTGAAGTCCGGCCCTGCCACGACCAACCGGATGCGGTCGCCTTCCTCGGCGCCCGTGAGCACCTCTTCGAAGGCGGTGCCGGGCAGGACCTCGAACCGCGGGATGACCCGGTCGAGCCAGAAGTTCGGTACGAAGAACGTGAAGGCGACCAGCAGCAGTGCGCCGGATTCCCAAAGCCGCGACCGGGCCAGGAAATAGCCCTGTGTCGCCGCCGCAAAGAGCAACATCGCGATGGTCGCCACGACAAAGACCTGTAGCGCCTGCAACAGCCCCGCAGCGGTGCCGAGGTCGATGCCATAGAGGATCAGCGCCGGATTGTAGATGAACAGGAAGGGCAGGGCGACGGTGCGCATGCTGTAGAAGAACGCGGTAAAGCCGGTGCGGATCGGATCGCCCCCGGAGACGGCCGCGGCGGCGAAACTCGCCAGCCCCACGGGGGGCGTCACATCCGCCATGATCCCGAAGTAGAAGACGAAGAGATGGGCCGCGATCAGCGGCACGATCAGCCCCTCCTGCGCGCCGAGGCTGACGACGACCGAGGCCATCAGCGACGAGACCACGATGTAGTTCGCCGTGGTCGGCAGGCCGAGGCCGAGAATGAGCGAGAAGAGCCCGACAAGCAGCAGCATGACGAAGAGGTTGCCGAAGGACAGGAACTCGACCAGCCCGGCCAGTTCGGTGCCGATGGGCGTGCGCGTGACGGTGGCCACGATGATGCCGGCCGCGCCCGTGGCCACCGCGATGCCGATCATGTTGCGTGCCCCCGCGATCAGCCCGTCGATCAGATCGTTGAAGCCCTCGCGCAGCGCACCTCCAAAATCTCCCTGACCGCGCATCAGCGCCTTGATCGGCTTTTGCGTGAGCAGGATCGCGATCATCACCACGACCGCGTAGAAGGCCGATTTCGCGGGCGACTGGCGTTCGACCATGAGGAACCAGACCAGCACGAGGATCGGCAGAAGGAAATGCAGGCCGGTGGGCACGACATCGGCCATGACCGGCAGCTTGACCTGCTTGGCCTTGGGGTCGTCCATCTGCAGGTCGGGCCTGCGCGCGGCCACGGCCAGCGCGCCGAGGTACAGCCCCGCGACCGCGGCGAAGATGACCCAGGCCGCAAGGCCCGGTGCCGCGGCGCGCAGCGCGCCGACCGCCCAGATCACGCCGTAGAAGACGACGCCCGCGACGGCGAAGCCCACCATCACCTTGAGCAGCATGCCGGTCAGGCTTTTCGCCTCGCCCAGGGCGGGCATGCCTTTCTTCAGCGCCTCGAGATGCACGATGTAGACCAGCGCGATGTAGCTGATGACGGCGGGGATGAAGGCGTGCTTGATGACCTCGAGATAGGAGATGCCGATGAACTCCACCATCAGGAAGGCGGCGGCGCCCATCACGGGGGGCATGATCTGGCCGTTGACGGAGGAGGCGACCTCGACCGCGCCGGCCTTTTCGCTGGAAAAGCCCACGCGTTTCATCAGCGGGATCGTGAAGGTGCCGGTGGTCACCACGTTGGCGATGGACGACCCCGAGATCAGGCCGGTCGCCGCCGAGCCGACGACGGCGGCCTTGGCCGGCCCGCCGCGCAGGTGGCCGAGGCCTGCGAAGGCCATCTGGATGAAGTAGTTGCCGGCCCCCGCCTTGTCGAGCAGCGCGCCAAAGAGGACGAAGAGGAAGACGAAGGCGGTCGAGACGCCCAGCGGGATGCCGAAGACACCCTCGGTCGAGAGCCACTGGGTGTTGATGATCGAGTTGAAGCTGCGCCCCTCGTGGGCGATCAGGTCGGGGATCAGCCAGCCCTGGCCGAAATAGCTGTAAGCCAGAAAGAGGATCGCCACGATCGGCAGCGCGGGGCCGAGCGAGCGGCGGCTTGCCTCGAGCAGAACCACGACGCCGACGGCGCCGATCCAGATCTGCAGGTCGGTGGGCAGGCCCGACCGTGCGGTGCGGGCCAGCTCGGACGTGAAGCCGAAGATGTAGAGCGCGGCGGCGGCCGCGACGATGGCCAGCACCCAGTCATAGAGCGGCACCCGGTCGCGCGGCGAGGATTTGCCGGCGGGATAGGCGAGAAAGGCCAGCGCCAGCGCCAGCGCAAGGTGCATCGGACGGGTCTGGTCGGAGCCGAGGATCTTCACGAAGGGCAGTTCGCCGAACCAGAATTGCGGCTCGGCCACCCAGATCTGGAAGAGCGACCAGAAGAGCGCGAGCCCCGCGATCAGCAGGGCGACGGCGCGGTTGCGCGGATTGCGGGCGCCGCTGTCGGTGGAGGCGACGAGATCCTGAAGCTCTTCGTCGGTGAAACCGCGCTTCGGCCGGTCGCTCGGTGTATCGGTCATCTCTCGCCCCCGCGCAGTCCTGTCGTTGACCATGCCGGGTCAGCGCGCCCGGAATGACAAGGGGCCCGCCGTGTCTCGCGGCGGGCCCCATCGGTCAGGTCAGTCCATCAGACCCGCTTCCGTGTAGTAGCGGATCGCGCCATCATGCAGCGGAGCCGAATTGCCGTCCGCCACCATCTGGGCCGGGTCGAGAATGGCCAGCGCCGGGTGCAGGGCGCGGAACTGGTCGATATTCTCGAACACCGCGCGCACGGTCTGGTAGACGACTTCCTCCGACACATCGGCGGAGGTGACGAACGTCGCGCCAACGCCGAAGGTGGTCACATCGGCGTCCGAGCCGCGGTACATGCCGCCCGGAATGGTGGCGACGCGGTAATAGGGGTTTTCCGCCACCAGCGCCTCGATCGCCTCGCCGGTCACGTTCACCAGAACGGCGTCACAGGCGGTCGTCGCCTCCTGGATCGCGCCCGAGGGGTGGCCGACCGTGTAGATCATCGCGTCGATGTTGTTGTCGCACAGCGCCGCGGCCTGCTCGGCGGGCGGCAGTTCCGAGGCGACGGCGAAATCGTCGAGGGTCCAGCCGAGGGCCTCCATCACCACGTCCATCGTGCCGCGCTGGCCCGAACCGGGGTTGCCGATGTTCACCCGCTTGCCGCGCAGATCCTCGAAGTTCGTGATGCCTGCATCGGCACGCGCGACGACGGTGAAGGGCTCGGGGTGCAGCGAGAACACCGCGCGCAGACCTTCGAAGGCGCCGGTTTCGGCAAACTGCGAGGTGCCGTTGTAGGCATGGAATTGCCAATCCGACTGCGCCACGCCGAATTCCAGTTCACCCGACCGGACCGCGTTGATGTTGAAGATCGAACCGCCCGTGGATTCGACGCCACAGCGGATGCCATGGTCGGACCGCCCGCTGTTCACAAGACGGCAGATCGCACCGCCCGCGGGGTAGTACACGCCGGTGACGCCACCGGTTCCGATCGACATGAAGGTTTGCTGCGCATGGGCCATCCCGCCCGCCAAAGCGACGGCTGCGGCCGCCATCCAGATCTTGGTCATTGACCTCTCCTTGCTGGGTTTTGTTTTCGTTGACCTCGCCTGTCCCATGACGAAACCGGGGGCGGTTCCCGCGGCAGGCGAGCATGATGGTCACAGAAATGAAACAAATGTGTTGAACGAGTCAAACGATTCCGAAACTGTATCAAGGCCCGCAAGCAAGGATCGCCATGTCGGACGAGGCCCCGAACCACCAAGCTCAAGGTGCAGCCCAAAGGGGTGTTTTCGTTCACCGCATGGACCGTGTCGCCCGCACCGGCCCACCCCGTCTGCGCCAGTTCGCGGCCTGGCTGGCCGACAAGCCCGAGGAGCTGGCCTTTCATTCGGTCCGCGCCCTGGCCGAGATCGCGGGGACCGATGCGAATGTCGTCATGCGCACGATGAAGGCCGCAGGCTATGCAGGCTATGCCGAGGCGCAGAGGGCCGTGCAGGAAACCTTGCGCCCGTCCGAGCCCGGCTACAACGCAAGGGCCGGAGCGGTGCGGATGATCGGGTCATCCTCGCTCCTTCAGGCGCTGGCCGACGCCGCACAGTCGAACGCACGCCGGGCCTTCGATGCGTCGACACTGGCCGAGATCGAAGCGATCGTTCCCGACCTGATCGCGGCGCGGCGGGTGCATTGCATCGGGGTGCGCATGGCCTTCGGACTGGCGCATTACTTCGCCTATCGCGGGTCGATCGCGCATGCCAATGTCATGCCGGCCCCGGCCTTGCCCGGTCTCATCGCGGATACCCTGATCGAGGCCGGGCCGGAGGATATCGTGATCGTGATCTCCTTCGCGCATTACTCGTCCGAGGTGTTGCGCGCGGCAAAGGTCGCGCAAACCTGCGGGGCTCGGGTGCTGGCGCTGACCGACCGGCGCGACTCACCGCTGGCCGACGGCGCCTGGCGGGTCCTGCGCGCGCCGATCGACGGGCCGAACATCATGTATTCGGTGATCGGCGCCACGGCGATCCTGGAGACCCTGCTGGAACTCATGGCCGCGCGTGACCCTGCAGCCCCCGGCCGGATCGACACCTTCGAACGCAAAATGCTGAAATTGGGCGCCTATACCCCGGCCCATCACTCCGTGTAGGGCAGGGTCATACGGTCACTGATGAACTGATGCCCTGCCATGCGAGCGATGCGGGGTGAGGTTCTGGGTGTTGAGCGCCGTCTGTGACGGGACAATGAAGTGAAACTGGCGATCGTGAGCGCTGTGGGGAATGACGGCGCGACGCTGACACAGGTGGCGCAACGCCACGATGGGACGCGCCAGCAGCACTGGCCATGGCATCGCGAACGGAAGCGAAAGGGTTTGTGGTCGCCCGATACCGGGGCGCTGTTCCTGCACGTCGGCATGGTGCCCGCGATGGAACTGACCCTGGTCGAGGATCGAACTCAGGCACTGCCCCCGTCGTTCGGGTTGAGCGGCGGCGGGCCAAGGCGGCGCCAAGAACCTGAATACCACCTTAGGGCCCGCGCCGCGTGATGTTCAGGGCCGCTTGGGTGCCTCGGAAGGCTCCACGATCCTGAAACCGATGGGCAAAATCCCGTTTCGCATCTTCACTTTTTGTTCCCTTTATGTCCTGCGAAAGAATACGGCCAACCTTCGGACGATAAACATATTTCGTTTGATTTAGGTTCTGGCGCCGAAAGGCGTGGGGTTCGGGTCCCTTCACCCGGACCATCCGGCCCCGGCCGGCCCTGGTGCCCCTCCGTCGCGATGCCGGGGGGCCGCCTTGCCAGGCGCGGGCCCCCTCGCTGCGCGTGTCAGGAGCGCCCCAGCCATTCGCGCGACAGGTGCCAGCCGGTGCGCAGCTTCCGGTCGATGCTCAGGGCATTTCCCCAAAGGCTTCGCCCCACGGTGGTCCGCGTCCGGTTGGCCTGCCGCTCATCCCCCACCAGCGAGCCGCCGAGCTCCGGACTGCTGTCGACCACGGGCGACCCCGGAACGGACCAGATATCGAGGCCCAGTTCCCAGAAATACTTGGTGTCCTCGTCGATCTGGCGAAAGATACGGTCGCGCGACAGGAATTTGCGCGCCCCGTCCCGCGAGATCAGGTATGCGACCATGCCCGCTGTCGGGGATGCCCATTTCGCCAACGGCACCGCGCCCACACGCGTCTCGAAGGCGGCCCGCGGCGGGCGCCGTTTTTCGAAATCGAACAGCTTCACGATATCGCGGCCATCGGCCAACACGGCGCGCCAGCCTTCGAGCGCACCGCGCGCGAGGGTGTGATCGCGGATACGAAAATCATCCTCGAGCACGAGGGCACAAGGCGCGCCGTCATCCAGGACGCGCTGCCAGGCCCTTCGGTGGCTGGCATAGATCGCGACCTCGGTCCGCGTCAGCGGTCGCTTCATCAGGCGGCGGTTGCTGCGCGGATCGTACAGCTTGTCGATCTCGGTGTCCTCGGCGACGGCGCCCATGATGACCTGGACGTCGAGCGCCGGGTGGAGGGCCGACAACTGGTCGCGGGCCGAGGCAAGGCGGGCCGGGGGCGACTTCGCGCAGGTCACGATGAGGGCAGGGGGCGGCCCGCCGCACGCGGTGGCGTCAGTGGTCGACATGGCACACCTCGACCTGGGGCAAACCGATCGGCGGCAGGCCGGCATCATGGGCCATGCGCCCGAAGGCCTCGGTCTCGATCAGGTGGCGATAGGGGCGCTCGGGAAAGGTCAGCCCGGCCCGATGGACCGAGCCGTGCACCAGCAGCACCGCCCCGCCCACCGCGGTCAGCGTCACGCGCTCGGCAAAGCGCATGTCATGCATGTGCAGCCGATGCACGTAGTCGGCCGGCGGCTGGAACAGCCCGTCGCGGACATATTTGAAATACTGCGACTTTCGGACCGTATCGAGGTCGCGGTGGGTATTCAGATCGTAGCTGCGCCCACCCGGTTCGATGACGCAATCGGGCACCACGATCTTGGCCCGGGCCGCCAGCAGCCGCAGCAGCAGGTCGGGCGGCATGTCGCAGACATCGACATCGAGCCAGAGCACCCAGTCATCCGCGTCGCGCAACCCGTCACGGATCAGCGTGTTGCGAACCGAGGCGATGGCGCTGCGACGGCGGAGCTGATGCTCCGGCTTCCAGCGTTCGTGGCGGTCCAGGCGTAGTCCGACCTGATGCTGCAAGACCTCGATCCCGGCGAAGTCGCCCGCACGCCGGTCCCGGAAGTCGAGCAGCCGCGCGCGGCTGTCATCAATGCTGTCGCCCTCGCAATAGACAAGGCGCAACCTGTCGCGCGGCCAGTCCAGAGTGTCGATCAGCGCCCAGTGCCGGTCGAGAAAGCGGGCGCCGTCGCGCACCGGGACGAAGATGGCGACCTGCGCGGGTGCCGCGGGATCATGCGGTGGCGGTGCGTCGAGCAGACTGTCGCGGTCGAGCGCCTCCAGCGCCTCGGAGCCGATCGGCGTCAGGCGTTGGCCCAGCCGCGCCCGCGCCGCCCGCAGCTTGCCCTTCCACCGCACCCATGCGTCGTTGCGCGGCGTGCCGAACCAGCTTCCGGCCCAGTTGTGGCGCGACAGCCGCAAATCGGCGTGGTCGCCATATGTCGGACCCTGAGGCCCTTTGTGGTCGGCGGCGACCGGCGCGAAGAGGTCGCAGGAATTGAGCGAGAAATCTTCAGGCCTGCCCCACCGCTCCACCGCGGCGGTCAGAAGCACGGGGCCCGTGGAAATCAGAACATCCTTTTGCGCTGCGAACCTGCATCTCAGCGCGAGTGTCGCAAGATGCAGCCAGAACGGATGACCGGCCGGGCTTGCCATCGTTCCGTTGAACAGCAGCCTGTCCATACCGAAGGTCCGCGCGGCGCGCCAATTCAGGGGCGGCTCTTCGCACAGGATGATCCGGTCCTCCGGGACAAGGGGCTCGAGCGAGGCGAGGCAATCCGTGTCAATGTCCGCATAAAGGCCGCCGAAGCGATGCAGCAGCAGGTAGCGGCCGAGGTCGGCGCGCTGAACCGGGTTGGGGTAACCCCGGAACAGGTCGATGTACTTCGGGTAATGCGTGTCCAAGAAGGCATCGAGTTCCGAATCCTGCCAAAGATGATAGTCCCAGCCCGGATTGAGTTCTCTCCAGCTGGCCGGCGTGCCCCTGTTCCCGGTATACTCCGGCGCGTGCCAGGTCTGATGAATCATGCGAGGTATCATGGCGGTGCTCGTTCTTCAGGTTGTGCACGACACATACGAGACGCCGGTTTCCGGGAGGGAATGGCGCAACGAGTCACTGCGGCAGGCCCTAGCGCAGTTGGGTGACCTGCGCCAGTTGGCGGCCACCGCATCCGCGGCGAAAGACCGCCCATCGCCCGAGACCCTCAAGCGCCTGCCAAGGCCGGATCTGGTCGTGATCGAAGGTATCGGGCTGATGGATGTGGCCGAGGCCTGCCGTGCCGTCTGGCCCGGCGTGGCGATGGTGATCGATTTTCATAATGTCGAGAGCCACCTACTGCAACAGAACGACCGCGCCCGCCTGCCGCGGATCCTGCGCCCCTTGGCAGGCGCGCTGTTCCGTGGCCGCTGGCGGGCCGCCGAGGCGCTGGATCGCCGCGCCCTCGGGCTCGCCGACAGGGTCTGGACCTGTTCCGACGAGGACCGCCGTCTTGCATCGGCCCTGTGCGGGGATCACGGCGGCAGCCGGGCCGCCCTCTCGGTCATTCCCAACATCGTTCCCGGCTGGTGCGAGGCGTGGGACGCCCCGGTGAACAGACCCTTCGCCGCACCGGAGATCCTTTTCATCGGGCATCTCGGCTATGCGCCGAACAAGCGCGCGGCGCGACGCCTCGCCCGCCGCGTTCTGCCTGATCTGCGGCGCCGCCATCCCTCCGCACGGCTGACCATCGCCGGGCGCAGTCCGAATGCCCGCTTGCGTCGTGACCTCGCGACATGTCCGAACGTCACCCTCAGGGCCGACCCCGCCGATCTGGCGGATCTTTATCGGCAGGCGGACCTGATGATCGTCCCGCTGACCGAAGGCGGCGGGTCACGCATAAAGGTGCTCGAGGCCTTGGCCCTCGGCTGTCCGGTCATCGCCAGCGCAAAGGCGGTTGAGGGGCTGGGGCTCGTGCCGGATCGTCATGTCCTGCTGGCCGAGACGGCACCCGAGATCGCCGCGGCGACCGACCGACTGATGCAGGACCCCGACCTGCGCGCCGCGCTTATCGCGCAGGGCAGGGATTGGGTCATGTCGCGGCACGGCCGGGCGTATCTGGACGCCGCCGTTGCGGCGGACATGACCGACCTTCTCGGCGCATCGCCCAGGCGATGACCCGATGCGCCGGGCGCGCGTTCAAGGCCCCATGCCGTTCGGCCCGCGCCTGCGGCGCGGACGGCCGTCCTGACCGGTTCGGGGTCGGGCCCCCCGGCGCCCCGCCAGCCGTCCTTGCGCCGTGCCGTCCGTGCGATGGATCAGACGAACAGGAAATCGTCCGACGTCACATCGCCCAGGGCGACGCCTTCCAGCAGGATCGTGCCCTCCGGCGTCGTGACCAGCGTCCCGGTCGTGACGGTGGCGATCGTCAGCGCACCGAAACTGGTGCCGAGCGCCGTGAGGTCGATCAACTCTCCGTTCGGGTCGAAATCGCGGATCACGTCGTCGCCGAAATCCGGGCCGAAGACGAAGGTGTCCACGCCCCCCGAGCCGAAGATCGTGTCGTTGCCGGTGCCCCCGTCGATCAGGTCGTCGCCTGTTCCTGCAAAGATGCGGTCGTTGTCCGCGCCAGCCAGAAGCGTATCCGCCCCGGCGCCACCGAAGAGGTTGTCCTGACCGGCACCACCTTCGAGCAGGTCGTCGCCGTCATTGCCGTCGAGCCGGTCGTTGCCTTCATCGCCGTAAACCGTGTCATTGCCGATCCCGCCGATCAGGGTGTCGCCCCGATCCCCGCCGTAGAGCAGGTCGTCATCCGCGCCGCCGCGGATCAGGTCGAACCCGTCGCCACCCCAGATCGTGTCGTTGCCCGTTTGGCCCACCAGCAGATCCTGCCCGCCTTCGCCCCAGATCTGGTCGTCCTGGTTCCCGCCGTAGACGGTGTCGGCGAAACTGCCCCCGTAAAGGCTGTCGAACCCCAGGTTGCCATAGATCAAGTCGGACCCGGCATCGCCATGGATCGTGTCGCCGTTGAGGTTCCCGCGCAGCTCGTCGTCGCCGTCGCCGCCCATGATGCTGTCGCTGCCCTGCTGGCCGAGGATCAGGTTGTTTTCCGCGTTGCCCATGATCGTGTCCTGCCCCGACCCGCCGGTCGCGTTCTCGATCACCGCACCGGCGGCGATGGTGAAGCCGCCATGGATGCCGGTCACGTAGGACACGTAGCCGCCGCCGTTCTCGGAATAGGTCAGCGGCGCCGAGCGCAGGTCGATCATCGCACCGGTACTGCCGTTGTGAACGATCGTATCCGTACCGTCGGCATCCCAGATCGCCGAGTAGAAGGTGCCGATCCCGTTGACCGTGGGCAGCACATAGCTGTCGTCGCCCGCATTGAAGGTCATGTTGGCGCCATAGGTCGCCTGCAGCACCGCGATGTCGAAGGCCATCGGTGTGCCCTGGTAACCGTAGCTGAAATTCGCGGAGGGCGATGTCCCGTGCGGGGCGGTCTGCCAGCCGTCATTGTAGGTCATCGTGGTGTAGATGCCCTGGTTCAGGTCGAAATCGCCGAGGTCGTTGAGAGGCGAGGTCACGCCGCTCATGATCGTCGATCCGTTCCCGGTGTCATGGGGATGCATCAACCCCATGCCATGGCCGATTTCATGGATCAGCGTGATGAAGCCGAACCCGCCTTGCTGGAGGCCGTCGGAATCCCACCCCGTGCCGCCGCTATAGTGCACCCCGATCCCGTCGGGCGTGTAGCTTACGCCATCGACCGTGACCGAGCGGCCGCCGACCCACCAATATCCCAGCGGCGAGTCGGGATCGGTCGACTCGATCATGAAGAACTCGGCATCGTTGGGATTGGTGACGACATTGAATGTCACGTTCGCAACGTTGGAGTAGAGCTGGAAGGCAAGCATCGCCTGCTGCTGGTCAAAGGCATCCCATGCCGAGGTCACCTGCGAGGTGCCGTCGTTGAAGGTCACGCCGCCCGGCACGAAATACACGTCGATGACGCTGGGCGCCGTGTAGAGCCCGTCGATGGAGTCGAGCGGATTGTCACTGCTCGGAGGCGGCGGGGGCGGCGGTGTGCCGCCCTCGGTGATGGTCAGGGTATAGGTGCCGGTGTCGGACCCCCAGGAAGGATTGGCGAAATCGATGTTGTTCCAATAGCTGTCCGCGATGATGTATCCGGAGCCGGTTTCGGGCGCGGTGAGGGTGATCGTTTCGGTGCCACCGCTGAAGGCGAAGTCGACAGGCTCGCTGAAGACGCCATTCGCGTCGACGAACCAGATGAGCGGATCATCCAGCGTGCCTGGCGTCATCGTGATGGTGTAGGTCACGCCGGCTTCGTACTCGACGTAGAACCAGTCCCAGTCGCCGGCAGAGCCCAGCGATCCATTGAACGTGTCGCCCGCCTCCAGCTGGACCGTGGGGTCGGCCGAATTCGGAGCATCGCCGCCCGGCAGGGTCGATTCGTCGATCGTCCGCTCTTCGTCGGCCGCGTGGAGCCAGTCTCCGCCGAACGGATTGATCAGGGAACACGTCAGACACATGGCACACCACTCCTCGCAATGAATTCAATACCCTAACTCGCCCAGACCCAACGGCCGAGTCGCCTTGGACCACCCTTGGATACTCCGCCTCTCCAGCCTTGGCTTGATTTTTTTCACGCCGCCTGCGCGACTCCATGCACATGGATCGGATTGTGAGTCACTGATGCCACACAACACGCGCTTTCGTCCGGGACTGCTCGGTGTCGGACTGACCGGCGCCATGCTGGCGCTGGCCCCGCCCGCCGCGGGCAATGGTGGCGGCGTCGCCGATCTGCCGTTTTCGCAAGGGCGCAGTTTCGAAAGCCTCGATGCCTATCTTGCCCATCTAGAGGACCTCGGGACCATGGGCATAACCTGGTACCAGCGATTGCCCGACGGGCGCTACGTCGAGGTGCAACGCCGCCCGCCCGGACAAGAGGCGCCCGTCTTCACCCGGCAGGACCTCATGGACCGCTTCGGGTTCGCCGAATGACCGGCGCGGCACCCCGTCCCCTTGCGGGCCGCGCGCCCGGCTTGTAACGCAGCCCGAACAGGACCGCGACAGGCCGCATGACAGACGCGACACAGCCCACGACCAAGCCCGCCGCCCCCGGCAGCGCCACCGAGGAACGCGCCAAATCCAAGCGCATCGGGAGCCTGCGCGCGCTTGGCCCCTTCCTTGCGCCCTACAAGGCGATGCTCGCCGCCGCCGTGGGTGCGCTGATCCTGACGGCCATCGTTTCGCTCACCCTGCCGCTCGCGGTGCGCCGCGTCGTCGACGGGTTCGAGAGCAGCAGCGTCGAGCTTCTCGACCAGTATTTCCTCGCCCTTCTAGGGGTCGCGATCATCTTCGCGGGGGGCGCGGCACTGCGCTTCTACCTCGTCACCCGTCTGGGCGAGCGCGTGGTGGCCGACATCCGCAAGACCGTGTTCGACCGCATGATCGGCATGAGCCCGGCGTTTTTCGAACGCGTCATGACCGGCGAGGTGCTCAGCCGGATCACGACAGACACCACGCTCCTGCTCAGCGTCATCTCCTCCTCGGTCTCGATCGCGCTGCGCAACGCGCTGATCCTGCTGGGCGGGCTCGTCCTGATGTTCTTCACCTCGGCCAAGCTGTCGGGCGCGGTCCTGCTGATCGTGCCTCTGGTCATCGTGCCCATCGTGCTGCTGGGCCGCCGCCTGCGCACCCTCAGCCGCGAGAGCCAGGACTGGATCGCCGAAAGCTCGGGCAACGCCTCCGAGGCGCTGGGCGCGGTGCAGACGGTGCAGGCCTTCACCCATGAACGCCCCTCGGCGGCGCAGTTCGATGCCGTGACCGAACGCAGCTTCGCCAGCGCCAAGAAACGGATCGCGACCCGCTCGGTCATGACGATCATCGTCATCTCGCTGGTCTTCGCGGGCATCGTCGGGGTCCTGTGGATCGGCGCGCGCGACGTGCGGGCGGGGGCGATGTCGGTGGGCGAACTGATCCAGTTCCTGATCTACGCGATCATGGTGGGAGGATCGGTCGGGGCACTCTCGGAAATCTGGGGCGAGTTGCAGCGCGCCAGCGGCGCGACAGAGCGCCTTGTCGATCTTCTGAACACGCCCGACACCGTGGCCGACCCCGTCATCGACCGACCCCTGCCTCAGGGCGGGCGCGGCGCGATCACCTTCGAGGATGTCCGCTTCAGCTACCCCACCCGCCCCGAGGATCATGCCCTCGACGGCGTGTCGCTGACCATCCGGCCCGGCGAAACCGTGGCGCTTGTCGGCCCCTCGGGTGCGGGCAAGACCACCATCTTCCAGCTGCTTCTGCGGTTCTACGACCCGTCCTCGGGGCGCATCACCCTCGACGGTCTCGACCTGACCGAGATGAAGCGCGCCACCTTCCGCGCCGCCATGGCGCTGGTGCCGCAGGACCCGGTGATCTTCGCGGCCTCCGCCCGCGAGAACATCCGCTTCGGCCGGCCCGACGCGAGCGATGCCGAGGTCGAGGCCGCCGCCCGGGCCGCCGCCGCCCACGACTTCCTCACCGCCCTGCCGCAGGGCTACGACACCTATGTGGGCGAACGCGGCCTCATGCTGTCGGGCGGCCAGAAACAGCGCATCGCCATCGCCCGCGCCATCCTGCGCGATGCGCCGATCCTGCTGCTCGACGAGGCGACCAGCGCGCTGGATGCCGAATCCGAACGCGCGGTGCAGGACGCCGTGGCCCGTCTCTCCGAGGGGCGCACCACGCTGATCGTGGCCCACCGCCTCGCGACCGTGAAACAGGCCGACCGCATCCTGGTGTTCGAGGGCGGGCGGATCGTCGCCGAAGGCACCCACGACAGCCTCGTGGCGCAGGACGGCCTTTATGCCCGCCTCGCCCGGCTGCAATTCACCGAGGGCCTCGCGGCCGAGTGACCGCGCCTGCCGCCGCGTGACGCTTGCGTGACAGGGTCAATCCTTCCATGCTCGGCCCCGGAGGCGCGATCCCGCACGCAGAACGGGGCGCCGCGAGGGAGATAGGGAGGAAAGGCACCATGGTCCGGTTCGCCAGCCTGCAAGACGTCAAGACGATCGAGGCCGACATGCCCTGGCCCGACAGCCAGCCGGCCACCACGCTCTACGAGCTTCTCTCGCAGACCACGGACCGGCACGGCCCGCTAAAGGCCACGACGTTCCAGATGTTCTCGGGGCCGAAAGACCCCGCAGAAACCCTCACATGGACCGAGCTTCACGCGCGCGTCACCCAGGCCGCCAACATGTTCCGTGCGCTGGGGGTGCAGGAAACCGACACCGTCGCCTATGTCCTGCCGAATTGCACGGAAACGGTCGTGACGCTCCTGGCCGGGGCCGTGGCGGGCATCGCGAACCCGATCAACCCGCTTCTGGAGCCCGAGCAGATCGCCGCCATCCTGCGCGAGACCAACGCCAAGGTCGTGGTCACGCTCAAGGAGTTTCCGAAAACCGACGTGGCGCAGAAAATGGCCGAAGCCGTGCGCAACGCCCCCAACGTGCAGGTCGTGCTCGAGGTCGACCTGCTGCGATACCTCACCGGCCTGAAGAAATTCATCGTTCCCTTCATCCGCCCGAAGAACCCCACCGGCCACCACGCCCGCGTCGTCGACTGGTCCTCCGAGGTGGCGAAACACCCCCGTGACCGCCTGACCTTCGAGGATGCGAAGGGCGACCGCGTCGCCGCCTATTTCCACACCGGCGGCACCACCGGCATGCCCAAGGTCGCCCAGCACAGCTATTCGGGGATGATCTACAACGGCTGGATCGGCCACACGCTTCTGTTCACCGAAAAGGACAACGTGATCTGCCCCTTGCCGCTGTTTCACGTCTTCGCCTGTCACGTCATCCTGATGGCGATGATCGCCTCGGGGGGGCACATGATCCTGCCCACCCCGCAGGGCTACCGGGGCGAGGGGGTGTTCGACAATTTCTGGAAACTGGTCGAACGCTGGAAGGTGACATTCATCATCACCGTGCCCACCGCCATCTCCGCCATGATGCAGCGCCCGGTGAATGCCGATGTCTCGAGCGTGAAAACCGCCTTCTCCGGCTCCGCGCCGCTGCCGGTGGAACTGTTCCGCCGGTTCGAGAAGGCCGCCGGCATCACGCTGGTCGAGGGCTACGGTCTGACCGAAGCGACCTGCCTCGTCTCCTGCAACCCGGTCGACGGCGAGAAGAAGATCGGCTCGGTCGGCGTGCCCTTTCCGCATTGCGACGTGAAGATCCTCAAGACCACGCCCCATGGCGTGCTGGAATGCGAGGTGGACGAGGTGGGCGAGATCTGCGTCGCCAACCCCGGCGTGCGCACGAGCGGCACCTATACCGAGGCCGACAAGAACCGCGACCTCTACTACCACGACGACTACCTGCGCACCGGCGACCTCGGCCGCGTCGACCCCGACGGCTATCTTTGGATCACGGGCCGGGCGAAGGACCTGATCATCCGCGGCGGTCACAACATCGACCCCGCCGAGATCGAGGAGGCGCTGGCCGGCCACCCCTCCGTCGCCTTCGCCGGCGCGATCGGTCAGCCCGACGCCTTCGCGGGCGAGCTGCCTTGTGTCTATGTCGAGCTGGTGGCGGGGGCCGAGACCTCGACCGAGGAGCTGATGGGCTGGTGCAAGGAACATATCCACGAACGCGCCGCGATGCCCAAGCACCTCGAACTTCTGGACGAATTGCCGAAAACCGCGGTGGGCAAGATTTTCAAGCCCGACCTGCGCAAACGCGCCATCACACGCGTCTATGACGCCGCGCTGAAAGAGGCCGGCCTGCCCGTCCATGTCGACCATGTGACCGAGGACAAGAAGCTGGGCCTCGTCGCCTATCTGCGCGCGTCCGGCGAACCCGACGAGGCCGCCGTCAAGCAGGTTCTTGGCGAATTCACCCGCCCCTGGGCCTGGGCCGACTGACACCGCCGCGCCCGGGTGTTTCGAAGCCTCCGGCTCCGACCCGGCGGCGCAGCGCGTCGGGCCCCTCCGGGGCCGCTCCTTGCTGCGCTGGGGCCCGGCGGGAGATGTGTCGCCCGCAGACCGACCGCGCTCTCCTGTGTCCGCGTGCGGGAGCCTCCGGCGGGAGTTGTATTTGCCAAGATGAAGCAAGGACGTCGAAGACCCCCTTGTCTTTGCGGGATGCGGCAAGTTTTCCCCCTGCTTCATCTTGGCAGATACAACTCCGGGGGAGTCGCGGAACGCGACGGGGGCAGAGCCCCCCACTTCGGGAGCGACGGTCCCCTCCTGCGCGACATGACCCGTGCCGGGCGCAGCCGCACCGCGCCAGCGGTGCCACCGCGGTCGTGGGCGCAGGCGCGCCGCGCCGAGCCACGCCGCAGGCGCGCGGCCAGGGTCGTGACCCCGCGCCAGAACAGGCAGCGCCGGTCGGGGCATCGGTCGGCACATCGGCTTGCCATCCCTCCACCCATGGCCGCAGGATATCCGTCCGGAGGGCAGGCATGGACCGCATCGACAATCCGACCGCGCGGCGGCTCTTTCTTCAGGCGCATGCGCTGACCGACCGCCCCGCGGGGCCGGGCAAGGGCACGGAGCTCGCGGCCCTCATCCGTCGCCTGGGCTTCGTGCAGGTCGACAGCGTCAACACGCTGGCCCGCGCCCATGACCTCATCCTCTGGTCGCGCCGCCCCGCCTACCGCCCCGAAAACCTGCGTGTCCTGAACGACCGTGACCGCGCCACCTTCGAGCACTGGACACATGACGCCAGCATCGTGCCTGTCGAATTCTTCCCCAACTGGCGGCTGCGCTTCGCCCGCGACCGGGGCCGCCTGCGGGCGCGGTGGAAGGATTGGCACGGCTCCGCCTTCCACGACGAGATCGAGACCGTGCTGCGCCATGTCACCGACCACGGCGCGGTCCAGTCCGCCGAGATCGGAGAGAAACGCGCCGAGACCTCCACCGGCTGGTGGGACTGGCACCCGTCGAAAACCGCGCTCGAATACCTGTGGCGCTGTGGCACCCTCTCCGTCACCCGGCGCGAGGGGTTCCGCAAGGTCTACGACCTGACCGAACGCGTGATCCCGCCCGAACACCTGGATGCCCATGTCCCCGAGCCGCAGATCATCGACTGGGCCTGCCGCGCTGCGCTCGACAGGCTGGGCTTCGCCACCTCGGGCGAACTGGCCGCCTTCTTCGCCCTGGTCACCCCTGCCGAGGCCAGGGACTGGGCCGCCCGCGCCGTCGCCCGGGAAGAGGTCGCCGAGGCCGGGATCGAGACCGCGCAAGGCACACCCCGCAAGGTCCTGCTCTGGCCCGGCACCCTCGATCGCCTGAAGGACCTGCCGGAGGCCCCGCGCCGGATGCGCCTCTTGTCGCCCTTCGACCCGGCCTTGCGTGACCGCAAGCGGGCCGAGCGCCTCTTCGGCTTCCACTACCGGATCGAGATCTTCGTTCCCGAGGCGCAGCGCAGATACGGCTATTACGTCTTCCCGCTGCTGGAGGGCGCGCGCATCGTGGCGCGCGCCGATATCGCCGCCGACCGTGCATCGGGCGCGCTGCACCTGCGCGCGCTCTGGCCCGAACCCGGCATCCGCTGGGGCAGGGGGCGCGAGGCCCGGCTGATGGCCGAACTGCACCGCCTCCTTCCGCTGGCGGGCTGCGACCGGGTCACAGTCGCCGATGGATGGTTGCGCGAGACCCGGACCAAAGGTTGACGAAGGCGGCGCGGAGAGGTCAGCTTTTCGTGTTCCGACACGAGGCTGGCGCACGATGTTCACCCGTTTCACCCTTGCGGCCGCCGTCGCTCTGGCGGCCTGCACGCCCGCCGGCGGCCCCGCGCCCCCGGGGGGCGGCGGCATCTGTGCCGCGGCCGGCATTTTCCGCCCCGGTGCGGCGACTTTCGCCTTCGCGGGCGACGTGATGGCCCACCGCCTGATCCAGCAAGACGCCGCTGCCCGCGCGCAGGGCTTCGCCCCCGCGCTGGCCCCTGTTGCCCCCTTCCTGCGCCGCGCCGACGTGACGGTCGTGAACCTCGAAACCCCGCTTGCGCGCGACACGCTGCCCGGCGGGCGCGACGCGGGCGGCCCGGCATCCCCCGCCGACAACCGCGTCTACACCGGCTACCCCGCCTTCAACGCGCACCCCTCCTATGCCGCGGCGCTGGCCGCCTCGGGCATCGACGTGGCGCAGACCGCCAACAATCACGCGCTGGACCGCGGCCCCCTCGGCGTGGAGCGCACGCTCGAGGCGCTCTCGGCCGCGGGCCTTGCCACCACCGGGACCGTGCCGCGCGGCCAGTCCGGCCCGTGGCACAGCACCGTGCAGACGCAGGCGGGGCGCATCGCGCTTCTGGCCTGCACCTGGTCTGTCAACGGCCTGCCAGATCCGGCGGGGCAGGCGCTGCGCTGTTTCGGCAACGCCCCCTCCGTCCCGGACCATATCCGCGACCTTCTCGCCGATCCCGGCATCGACGCGGTGATCCTTCTGCCCCATTGGGGCACCGAATACAGCCATAGCCCCACCGCGCAGCAACGCCGCCTCGCGCGCGCCGCGATCGAGGCCGGGGCCAGCGCCGTGATCGGCGCCCATCCCCATGTCCTGCAACCGATCGAGACCGTCACGGCCCCCGATGGGCGGCAGGGTGTCGTGGCCTACAGCCTCGGCAATTTCCTGTCCTCGCAATGGGCGCTTCCGCGGCGCACCGGCGTGATCCTCTACATGGACCTCACCCGCGACGCGCAGGGCCGCGTCATCGCCGGGCCGCCCCGTGCCCTGCCCACCCGCGTGAACCGCTACGTCGATCCCGGCGTGACCGTGACCCCCGCGGCGCTGGTCGCCGATGGCGCCCCCTCCATCGCGCATGCCGCCGAGATCCTCGGGGCCGAGCGGCTGCTCAGCCCGTCCGACTTCGGTTTTGCCGTCCGCCACCCGGGCGGCGCGGCCTGCGCCACCGCGCCCTGAGGGGCGCGCATGTCGGGGCAGGCGGTCAGGTCGTCGCGCCGGGGATCAGGCGGAACCCGACATCCTGCACCCGCGCGACATGGTCGCCCTCGAGGCGCGACAGCAGCGCCCGCGCGGCGAGGTTGCCGATCTCGGCACGGTGCGAGGCGACGCTGGTCAAGGGCAGGGGCAGGGCCTGCCCGATGGCCAGCCCGTTGAACCCCGCCAGCGCAAGGTCCGCAGGCACCGCCAGGCCGGCGCCGAGCGCATGGAACATCGCGCCCACCGCCATGTCGTCGTTGGAAAAACAAACGGCAAGCCCACCCGGCGGCACCTCGGCCAGCAGGCGCGCCACCGCCTCGCGCCCCAGCGGCACCGAGGACGGGCCGGGCAAGATCACCGTGGCCTCCAGCGCGACCTCCGCCTCTGCCAGCCCCAGCTCCAGCCCCTGCTTGCGCGTGGTGGCGCGCGGATCGGTCGAGATGTCGTGACCGACATAGGCCACCCGGCGATACCCGCGGCCCAGCAGGTAATGCGCCATCGCCCGCCCCGCCGCGCGCTGCGACAGGCCGACCGACATGTCGATCGGTGCGGGGTCGATATCCATGATCTCGACCACGGGCACACCGGCGCCGGCCAGCATCCGCCGCGTCGCCTCGGTGCTGGCGGCCGGCGCGATGACAAGGCCCGCGGGCCGCCACGACAGCAGGTCGGCCACCAGCCGTTCCTCGTGCTGGGGGTCGTAATTCGACACGCCGAGAATGGGATGGTGGCTGGCCCGTTCGAGATGCGTCTCCAGCCCGTCCAGCACATCGGCAAAGACGCTGTTGGACAACGAGGGCAGCACCACGGCGACCTGGCGCGACTGCCCACCGGCCAGGGTTCCGGCAAGGCGGTTGGGCACGTAGTTCAACGCGCGGGCCGCCGCCTCGACCCGCTCCAGCGTCGCGCGCGCCACATGGACCCCGCCGCGCAGCGCCCGGCTGGCCGTGATCTCGCTCACGCCCGCGGCGCGGGCGACTTCGGCAAGCGTGGGGCGGGGTTCGCCGCCATGGAAAGGGTCTGTTGTCATGGCCTGCGGGATAATGACAGGGCTGTCAGAAGCATTTTCAGAATGATTTACGAATTGTTTGAGAAAATCAAACGCCTTTGACAGCGCTGTCATGATTTGTCAGGATCACCCCGGGAGGAGGGACCGTCGATGCGAATCGTCGTGACAGGGGCTGCCGGCTTCATCGGCCGCATGGTCGTCGAGGCCTTGGACAAGGCCGAAACCGTCATGCTGGACGGCGCCGAGCGCCGCGTGTCCGCCATCCTCGCCGTCGACATCGCGGCCGAGCCGCTGGCCCGGCTGGCCGAGGGGCGCGCCCGCGTCCATCCGCTGCCCGGTGGCCTGCTCGACGCGCCGGTCCTGACCCGCATCGCCTCGGACGCGCCCGACCTGATCATCCATCTCGCCGCCGTCGTCTCGGGGCAGGCCGAGGCCGACTGGGATCTCGGCATGGCCGTCAACCTGCAGGGCACGCTTGCCCTGGTCGAGGCCTGCCGCCGCATGGCGCGCCCCCCGGTCTTCGTCTTCTCGTCTTCGGTCGCGGTCTTTTCCTGCGCCGACAACGACACGATCACCGAGGATACGCTGCCCGCGCCGCGGTCCTCCTACGGCACGCAAAAGCTGATGGGCGAGTTGCTGGTGCGCGACGCGACCCGGCGCGGCATCATCCGCGGGCGCGCCTTGCGCTTTCCCACCATCTCGATCCGCCCCGGCGCGCCCAACCGCGCGGCCTCGAGTTTCGCCAGCGGCATCCTGCGCGAACCGCTCGCGGGGCTGCCCGCCGCGCTGCCCGTGGGCCGCGACCTGCGGCTGCATCTCGCCTCGCCCGACAAGGCGCTCGATTACACGCTGCGGGCCTGCGCGCTGGACCAGGCCGCACTCGGGGCCGACACCACCCTGACGCTCCCCGGCATCACCGTCACCGTCGGTCAGATGATCGACACGCTGGCCGAAGTCGCGGGCGCCGATGTCGCCGCGCGCATCACCCCGGAACCCGACCCTGCCATCGAGGCGATCGTCGCCTCCTGGCCCGGCGAGATCCTCTGCCCGCGCGCCCGCGCGCTGGGCTTCGAACCCAACACCGGAATTGCGGCGCTGATCCAAGAGCATCGCCGCCGCATGGAGAGCGCGGCCTGAGGGGGTCGCGACGGATATCAAAACAGGGAGAGAGACACAGATGAAGCACTACATTCTCGGCGCCGTATCGGCCATTGCCCTCGTGGGCGCGGCACAGGCGCAGGAAAGCCTCGTGATCGGCCATTCGCTCTCGCCGACCTCGCATTACGGCGTCGGCGCACAGGCCTTCATCGACACGCTGGCGGAACTGTCCGGCGGTACCTTCACCGGCGAACAGGCCCCCGCGGGCCAGCTCGGCGGCGAGCGCGACATGATCGAGGGCCTGCAGATCGGCTCGCTCGACCTCGTCATCACCTCGACCGGCCCCTTGGGCAACTTCGTCCCCGAGGTTCTGGCCATCGACCTGCCGTTCCTGTTCCGCGACTATGACCACGCCCGCCGCGTGCTCGATGGCGAGATCGGGCAGGAACTGCTCGACGCCATCGGCGAGAACGATCTGGTTGGTCTCGCCTGGTCCGAGAACGGCTTCCGCCATGTCACCAACTCGCAGCGCCCCGTCACCTCGCCCGAGGACATGAGCGGACTCAAGCTGCGCACGATGGAAAACGCCGTCCACATGGCCGCCTTCGAGGGAATGGGCGCCGCCCCCACGCCGATGGCCTTCCCCGAGGTGTTCGGCGCGCTGCAGCAGGGCGTGGTCGACGGGCAGGAGAACCCGATCACCGTGATCACCGCCTCGCGCTTCTGGGAGGTGCAGGGCTATGTCACGCTGACCGGCCATGTCTATTCGCCCGCCATCGTGCTGGCCTCGCCGATCCTGTTCGACGGGCTGACCGAAGAGCAGCAGGGCTGGTTCATGGAGGCCGCCGCCGCGTCGGCCGCCGCGACGCGGGCCGAGGTGGACCGTCTGGAGGCCGAGGGCGTGGCGCTGATGCGCGATAACGGGATGGAGGTCATCACCGAGATCGACCGCGCCCCCTTCCAGGCATTGGCCGCCGAGGCCGCATGGCCGGTCTACACCGACCGTTTCGGCAGCGAACTGATCGAGCGCATCGTCGCGTTCGAGTGACACGTCGGGCCTGAGGGCCCAATCCTCGTGGGCCGGTCGGCAGCGATGCCGACCGGCCCCTTGTCACCAAGGCGGGTCAGGAAGGCAAAGACATGGAACGTGCCGCATCGCTGTTTCTGAAAATCGAGACGAACATCACGCGGCTCGCGCTCTGGGCGGCGATCGGGTTCCTCGTGATCGCCGTGGCCCTCGCCATTTACCAGGTGACCACGCGCTTCGCCTTCGGGCGGCCCTCGACATGGTCCGAGGTCATCACGCGCTCGGCGATGATCTGGTCGGTGTTCCTCGGCGTCGCCCCCGCCTTTCGCGAAGGCACGATGATCGCGCTCGAATTCATCCAGACGGCCCTGCCGCGCCGGCTGGGCCACGCGCTCTACCAGCTGTCCATGGTGCTGACGCTCGTCTTCTTCGCGATCCTGTTCTGGCAGGGCCTCGCCATGACCGAGCGCGTCGCGAACCAGACGCTGGCCGCGCTGCAGATTTCCATCGCATGGGTCTACGCGGCCCTCCCGGTCGGCTCGGTCTTCATCTCCATCGCCGTTCTGGGCTGCATGATCCGCGCCGCCCGTGGCGACTGGCCCAGGCCGGACGGCGATGCGCCCGTACCGACGGAGGGGCAGCTATGAACACCGCCCTCGCGCTCTCGCTCGGCATCTTCTTCCTGCTCGGCGTGCCCATCGCGGTGGCCATCGGGCTTGCCTCCGTCATCGGCATCGAGGCGCAGGGCCGTCTGCCGCTGCTCCTGGTGGCGCAGCGCATGTTCACCGGGCTCGACAGCTTTCCGCTGATGGCGATCCCGCTTTTCATCCTCGCCGGCAACCTGATGTCGGTAGGCGGCATCTCGCAGCGGCTGGTCGACCTCGCCAAGGCCATCGTCGGCGGCGTTCAGGGCGGGCTTGCCGCCACCTGCGTGCTGACCTGCATGATGTTCGCCTCGGTCTCGGGCTCGTCGGTGGCCACCACCTTCGCGATCGGCGCCATCCTGATCCCCGCCATGGTGAAACACGGCTACCCCAAGCCGATGGCCGCCTCGGTGCAGGCGTCTTCTGCGGAACTGGGCGTGCTGATCCCGCCCTCGATCCCGCTGATCCTCTATGGCGTGGCGACCGACACCTCCATCGGGCAGCTGTTCCTTGCCGGTCTCGGGCCGGGCTTTCTGGTCGCGGGCGCGCTCATGGCGCTGGTGCTGATCCTGTGCCGCGTGCGCGGCATCGGCGCTCAGGACGGCGACGACCGCCCGCGCCTCGGCCCCGCGGCGCTGGCCGCGCTCCCGGCGATGCTGGTCCCCGTGGCGATCCTTGGCGGCATCTACACCGGCGTCTTCACCCCGACCGAGGCCAGCGCCGCGGCCGTCGTCGTGGCGCTGCTCGTCGGCATGGTCTTCTACCGCGAGCTGAAACTCCACCACCTGCCCGACGTGCTGAAAAAGACCGTGCTCGCGACCTCGGCGATCATGCTGATCATCTCGGCCGCGGCGCTCTTCTCCTTCCTCGTGACGCGGTCGGGCCTGCCCAACGACATCGCGGCCCTGATGCGCGAGGTGATCGAGACGCGCTTCGTCTTCCTGCTGGTGGTGAATCTGCTCCTGCTCGTCGTCGGCATGTTCATCGAGACCTCGGCCGCGATCCTCGTCCTCGCGCCGATCCTTGCGCCCATTGCCATGGCCTATGGCGTCGACCCGGTGCATTTCGGCCTGATCATGGTGCTGAACCTCGCGCTGGGCATGATCACGCCACCCCTTGGCGTGAACCTCTTCGCGGCCTGCTCGGTCGCGGGCATCCCGGTCGAGCGGATCATCCCGCAACTCTTGTGGTTCGTGCTCACCGTCTTCGCCGCGCTGATGATCGTCACCTACGTTCCGGCGGTCTCGCTCTGGCCAATGCAAACCATCATGGGGCTCTGAACATGATCATTCACTTCGCCGGTCTTGGGTCCATGGGGTCCGGCATGGCCACCGCTTGCCTGCGCGCGGGCCACGAGGTGCACGGCACCGACCCCAGCGCCGAGCGCCTCGCGGCGCTGGTCGCCGCGGGCGGGCACGCGCTGACCGAGGGCAGCCCCGCCGCCGATATCGCCGTCTCGGTGGTGTTGAACGCGGACCAGAGCCGGGCCGCCATTTTCGGCGCGGGCGGGCTGGCCAGCCGCCTCGCCCCCGGCGGCGTCATCCTCGGCTGCGCCACCGTCGCCCCCGACTTCGCCCGCGAGATGGAGGCGCAGGCACAGGCCATGGGCCTCCACTACCTCGACGCGCCCATCTCGGGCGGCGCTGGCAAGGCCGCGACGGGGCAGCTCACCGTCATGGCCTCGGGCACGCCCGACGCCTTCACCACCGCGCGCCCCGCGCTCGACGCCATGGCCGAGACCGTCTTCGAACTGGGCGACAGCGCAGGCCCCGCCTCGGCGATGAAGGCCGTCAACCAGCTTCTCGCCGGTGTGCATATCGCCGCCATGGCCGAGGCGCTGACCTTCGGCATGACGCAAGGCATCTCGCCCGAGAAATTCCATCAGGTCATCCCCCGCTGTGCCGGCACCAGCTGGATGCTGGAAAACCGCGCGCCCCATATCGTGGCGGGCGACTACACCCCCCACAGCCAGGTCAACATCTGGCCCAAGGACCTCGGCATCGTGCTCGACATCGCGCGTGACGCGCGGTTCAGCGCGCCGATCACGGCGGCCGCTCTCCAGCAGTATCTCGCCGCGGCGGGGATGGGGCTGGGCCGCGAGGATGACGCCGCGGTCGCCAAGGTCTACGCCCGCAACGCGGGCCTGACCCTGCCGGGAGAGGCGGGATGAAACTGGGCTGCATCGGCGACGATTTCACCGGCTCGAGCGATCTCGCCAACACGCTGGCCAAGGGCGGCATGCGCGTCGTGCAATATTGCGGCATCCCCGAGGGCCCCGCCGCCGCCGCGGACGTCGAGGCGGGCGTCATCGCCCTCAAGACCCGCTCCATCCCCGTGGCCGAGGCCGTGCGCCAGTCGCTCGCCGCGCTCGACTGGCTGCGCGCGCAGGGCTGCACGCAGATCCTGTTCAAGTATTGCTCCACCTTCGACTCGACGCCCGAGGGCAACATCGGCCCCGTCGCCGACGCGCTGGCCGAGGCGCTCGGCGCGCACAAGGTCATCGTCTGCCCCGCCTTTCCCGGCACCGGGCGCTCGATCTACCAGGGGCACCTGTTCGTCGCCGACCGCCTGTTGAGCGAGTCGGGCATGCAGAACCATCCGCTCACGCCCATGACCGATCCCGACATCCGCCGCTGGCTCGCCCCCCAGACGCGCCATTCCGTCGGCCATGTCCCCGCGGCGGAGGTCTTTGCAGGCCCCGACCGCATCGCCGCCGCGCTCGACGCCCAGCACGCGCAGGGCCATCGCCTGATCGTCGTCGACGCGCTGCGCGACGCCGATCTGGTCGCCATTGGCCGGGCCGCCGCCGATCTGCCGCTGATCACCGGCGGCTCGGGCATCGCCCTCGGCCTTCCGGCCAATTTCGGCTGCACGCCCGCGCCGGTGCCGTGGCTGGGCCAGCCGGGCAGGGGGGCGGTCCTGTCGGGGTCTTGCTCCACCGCCACCCGCGCGCAGGTGGCCCGTCACGCCGCCCGCCACCCCGCCCGCGAGATCGCCGCCGCAGACGTGATAGAGGGCCGCCTGACCGCCGCCGAGATCGCAGAGTGGTTGCTGGCGCAACCGGGCCTCCCGCTCGCCTACAGCTCCGCCGACCCCGCCGAGGTCGCCCGCGTGCAGGACCGCTTCGGCCGCGACCGCGCAGCCGCCGCGCTGGAAGACATGTTCGCCGAGATCGCCCGCCGCCTCGTCGCGGGCGGCATCACCCGGCTGATCACCGCGGGCGGCGAAACCTCGGGCGCCGTGGTCGAGGGCCTCGCCCTCGATGCGCTCGGGATCGGCCCCGAGATCGACCCGGGCGTGCCTGCGCTGCGCGCGCGCTCCGATCTGGCGGTGGCGCTGAAATCGGGTAACTTCGGGGGCGAGGATTTCTTCGAAAAGGCCGACCGGATGCTGGCGGGAACACCATGAGGGAAACGCACCTGCGCGAGCAGATCTGCGATCTGGCGAGGTCGCTCTTCGACCGCGGCCTGACCCATGGCAGCACCGGCAACATCTCGGCCCGAACCGAGGATGGCGGCCTCTTGGTCTCGCCCACCGGCACCAGCTTCGGCCGCCTCGATCCCGCCCGGCTCAGCCGGTTCGACGCGCAGGGCCAGCTTGTCGGGGGCGATCCGCCGACCAAGGAAATGCCCCTTCACACCGCCTTCTACGACACCCGCGGCACCGCGGGCGCGGTGGTGCATCTGCATTCCTGCCATTCCGTCGCGCTCTCCATGATGCCCGATGTGGATGCCGAGGATTTCCTGCCGCCCCTCACTCCCTACGCGATCATGAAGCTGGGCCGGGTCAAGCTTCTGCCCTTCTTCCTGCCCGGCGATCCCGCCATGGGCGCGGCGGTGCGCGGGCTGGCGGGCAAGCGCAGCGCGGTGATGCTGGCCAATCACGGCCCCGTCGTCGCGGGCCGCGACGTCGAGGCCGCCTGCACCGCGATCGAGGAACTCGAGGCGACCGCCCGCCTCGCCCTTCTGCTGCGCGGCACGAACGCCCGCGCGCTCGACCCCGATCAGGTGCGCGCCGTCGTCACCGCCTTCGACGTGGAATGGGACGCATGACGCGCTTTTCCGCCAATCTGGGCTTTCTGTGGACCGACCGCAGCCTGCCCGACGCGATCCGCGCCGCCGCCGCCGCGGGGTTTGACGCCGTGGAATGCCACTGGCCCTACGACACCCCCGCCGACGATGTCGCCGCCGCGCTGGCCGAGACGGGCCTGCCCATGCTCGGCCTCAACACGCGGCGCGGCGACGTGGCCGCGGGCGAGACCGGGCTGGCCGCGCTGCCGGGCCGCGAGGCCGAGGCCCGCGCGGCCATCGACGAGGCGCTGAGCTATGCCGAGGCCGTGGGCGCGGGCGCCGTCCACGTCATGGCAGGCCGCGCCGAGGGCGGGGCCGCGCAGGCGGCTTTCATCGCCAACCTGCGCTACGCCTGCGCGCAGGCAGGCCCCGGCAGGATCATCCTGATCGAACCGCTCAACCCGTGGGACGCGCCGGGCTATTTCCTGAACCACACCGAACAGGCCGCCGCGATCATCGCCGAGATCGGAGCGCCGAACCTGCGGCTGATGTTCGACTGCTACCATGTCGGCCGCACCGAGGGCGACGTGATCGCCCGCCTGCGCGCGCTGATGCCTCTCATCGGCCATATCCAGTTCGCCGCCGTCCCCGACCGCGGCCCGCCGGATCACGGCACCCTCGACCTCGCCGCCGTCTTCGCCGAGATCGCGGCGCTGGGTTGGACCGCCCCGCTGGGCGCGGAATACAAGGTCGCGGGCGCGACCGACGACACGCTGGGCTGGATGACCGCGCTGCGGGCCATCTGACGGCACAGGCCCCGGCCACGCAGCGGCGCGCAGCGGACCACGCGCGATACGCGGCAGTGCCGGTTTCGGTTTCGGTCATGACGGGGCAGGGGGCTGGTGCCGCAGGGGAGGATTGAACTCCCGACCTCACCCTTACCAAGGGTGCGCTCTACCACTGAGCTACTGCGGCATCGTGGGCGTCCCTCTAAAAGCAACCGCCCCCGCGTGCAAGCGCAATCTGGACGCCCCGGCCCATCACGGGTAAACGCTCCCCATGGCCCGGACCGGCAGCGACACACGAGCGAGCGGACGGGGCGGCAAACCCGCCGCCACGGACCGCGACGCGCGGCTCAAGGCGGCGCTGAAGGCCAACCTTGCCCGACGCAAGGCGCAGGCCCGGGCGCGCAGCGCCGATGACACGGACACCAAGCCGGACGACACCGGCGAGACCGACTAGGCAGGCAAAGGGGCAGGGGTGATGGACAGGATCGTGGTAACGGGCAACGGCCCGCTTTCGGGGCAGATCCCCATCGCCGGCGCCAAGAACGCCTGCCTCACGCTGATGCCCGCGACGCTGCTCAGCGACGAGCCGCTGACGCTGACCAACGCGCCGCGCCTCAGCGACATCCGCACCATGTCCACCCTGCTGCAATCGCTGGGTGCCGAGGTCCAGGCGCTCAACGACGGCAAGGTGCTGGCGCTGTCGTCGCACGGTCTGAACAACCACACCGCCGATTACGACATCGTGCGCAAGATGCGCGCCTCCATCCTTGTCCTCGGCCCGATGCTGGCGCGCGACGGGCGGGCCGTGGTCTCGCTGCCCGGCGGCTGCGCCATCGGCGCGCGGCCCGTCGACCTGCACCTCAAGGCGCTCGAGGCGATGGGCGCCACGCTCGACCTGCGCGACGGCTATGTCCACGCCGAGGCGAAGGGCGGCCTCAAGGGCGCGATCTTCGAGTTTCCGCTCGTCTCCGTCGGCGCCACGGAAAACGCGCTCATGGCCGCCACGCTGGCCAAGGGCACAACCGTGCTCAGGAATGCCGCGCGCGAGCCCGAGATCGTCGACCTCGCCCAGTGCCTGCGCAAGATGGGCGCCCGGATCGAGGGCGAGGGCACTTCCGAGATCACGGTTGAGGGCGTCGACCGCCTGCACGGCGCGACCCACCCCGTCGTCACCGACCGGATCGAACTGGGCACCTACATGCTTGCCCCCGCCATTGCCGGTGGCGAGGTGGAACTGCTCGGCGGCAAGCTCTCGCTCGTCGCGGCCTTCGCCGAAAAGCTCGAGACCGCGGGCATCTCCGTCACCGAAACGCCGACCGGCCTGACCGTGACGCGCAAGGGCGACCGCGTCCGCGCCGTCGACGTGATGACCGAACCCTTCCCGGGCTTTCCCACCGACCTTCAGGCGCAGATGATGGCGCTTCTGTGTACCGCCGAAGGCACCTCGGTGCTCGAGGAAACCATCTTCGAAAACCGTTTCATGCATGCCCCCGAACTGATGCGCATGGGCGCGCAGATCGACGTGCACGGCGGGCACGCCACCGTCACCGGCGTGGACCGCCTGCGCGGTGCGCCCGTCATGGCCACCGACCTGCGCGCCTCGGTCAGCCTGATCCTCGCCGGTCTCGCCGCCGAGGGCGACACCGTGGTCAGCCGCGTCTACCATCTCGACCGCGGTTACGAGCGGGTCGAGGAAAAGCTCCGCAATGTCGGAGCCAGGATCGAAAGGCTGCCCGAGCATGGTTGAAGACGCCCGTTTCGAAGACGCTGGCGGCCGCCCGGTCGCGCTGCGCGCGCTCGACGCCGATGACCTGCGCGTCATCTCCAGCCTCGCGCAGGACGCGATCTTCCCCGTGACCGAGATGACATGGGACCGCCCGCGCCGCCGCTTCGCGCTCCTGCTCAACCGCTTCCGCTGGGAAGAGGCGGGCGGCAAGACCGCCCCCGAACGCGTGCAATCCGTGCTGACGATCGAAGATGCCATGGCCGTCGCAAGTCAGGGCATCGACCGCGCCGACCCCGATCTTGTCCTGTCGCTCCTCGCGCTGGAATGGGCACCGGGCGAGGACGGCACCGGGCGGATCACCCTCGTCCTTGCAGGCGACGGCGCCATCGCCGTGGATGTCGAAGCGCTCGAGGTCACGCTGCGCGACGTGACACAACCCTACACCGCCCCCTCGGGCAAGGCCCCGCGCCACCCCGACTGACCCCCGGCGCGGCGGTTTGGGTGCTTCACCCCCGCGCGCATTGACGCTAGACCGGCCCGGCGATCAGGAATGGGACGACGATGCCGATCTTTCTCGACAGCCGCGATACCGGGTTCGACGCGCGCTTTGCCGCGCTTCTCGAGATGAAGCGCGAGGATACGCCCGAGGTCGACGAGATCGTGGCCGCCATCATCGCCGATGTCCGCGCCCGCGGCGATGCCGCCGTGATCGAGCTGACCGAGCGTTTCGACCGGCTGTCCCTCACGCCCGAAACCCTCGCCGTCTCGCAAGACGAGATCGCCGCCGCGGTCGAGACCGTCCCGCCCGGGGAACGCGCGGCGCTGGAACGCGCGGCCGAGCGCATCCGCGCCTACCACGTCCGCCAACTGCCGCAGGACGCGCGCTGGACCGACCCCGAGGGCGCGACGCTGGGCTGGCGCTGGACGCCGGTGTCCGCCGCGGGCCTCTACGTGCCCGGCGGCCTTGCCTCCTACCCGTCCTCGGTCCTGATGAACGCCATCCCCGCGCAGGTCGCGGGCGTCGAGCGGCTGGTGATGTGCGCGCCCACGCCAGACGGAAAGGCGAACCCGCTGGTCCTGCTCGCCGCGCACCTGTCGGGCATCGACACGATCTATCGCATCGGCGGCGCGCAGGCCGTGGCCGCCATGGCCTACGGCACCGCCACCATCGCGCCCGTCGACAAGATCACCGGGCCCGGCAACGCCTATGTCGCCGCCGCCAAGCGCCGCGTCTTCGGGCGCGTGGGCATCGACATGATCGCGGGCCCCTCGGAAATCCTCGTGATCGCCGACCGCGACAACGACCCCGACTGGATCGCGCTCGACCTGCTGTCACAGGCCGAACACGACGAAAGCGCGCAGTCCATCCTCATCACCGATGACGCCGCCTTTGGTGATGCCGTTGCAAAGGCTGTGGAAAAACGCCTCGAAACGCTCGAGCGCCGCGCCATCGCGGGTGCCAGCTGGCGCGACTTCGGCGCCGTGGTCACCGTCCGTGATCTCGATGAGGCAGCGGAACTCAGCAACCGCGCCGCGCCCGAACATCTCGAGCTTTGCGTCGCCGACCCCGAGGCGCTGGCCGAAAGGATCACCCATGCCGGCGCGATCTTCCTGGGCCAATGGACGCCCGAGGCGATCGGCGACTACATCGGCGGCCCCAACCACGTCCTGCCGACCGCACGCTCGGCCCGCTTCTCCAGTGGCCTGTCGGTCCTCGACTTCATGAAGCGCACGACGCTCGCGCAGATGACACCGGCGGCCCTCAAGGCCATCGGCCCGGCCGCCGAGACGCTCGCGCGCTCCGAAAGCCTCGAGGCCCATGGCCTCAGCGTCCGTGCAAGGCTCGACCGCCTGAACAAAGGGGAGGGGGCATGACCACCCATATCACCCATATCGACATCGACATGGACGGCATGCCCGCCCCCACGCCCGAGATCGAGCAGGAACGCCGCGTCGCCATCTTCGACCTGCTGGAGGAGAATACCTTCGCGCTGCCCGCCCGCGACGACCGCACGGCGCCCGCTGGCCCCTATCACCTGACGCTCGCGATCCGCGACAAGCGCCTCGTCTTCGACGTCAACACCGAGGACGGGCAGGACGCCGCCGAGTTCCACCTCTCGCTCTCGCCCTTCCGCCAGACGGTCAAGGATTACTGGCAGATCTGCGAAAGCTACTACGCCGCGGTCAAGACCATGCCACCCTCCAAGATCGAGGCGATCGACATGGCCCGCCGCGGCATCCACAACGAGGGCGCGCGCATCCTGCAAGACCGGCTCGAGGGCAAGGCCGAGGTCGACACCGACACCGCGCGACGCCTCTTCACCCTCATTTGCGTCCTGCATTTCGGGGCCTGAGGGGCGGGGTGGTGACAGACCAGTTTCCCCAGTCCGTGCTCTACTGTTGCGACCACAACGCGACGCGCTCTCCCATGGCCGAAGGGCTGATGAAGAAATTCTACGGCCACCGCGCCTATGTGCAGTCCGCGGGCGTCAGGAACGACCTCGAGATCGACGGTTTCGCCGTGGCCGTCTGCGCCGAACTGGGGGTGGAGTTGCAGCGCCACCGCGTGCGCTCCTTCGACGAGATGCAGGAATGGGGCGACGACCTGTCGGGCTTCGACCTCATCATCGCGCTCTCGCCCGCCAGCCAGCGCCGCGCCCTCGACATGACGCGGCATTTCCACATCGACGTGGAATACTGGCCCATCCTCGACCCCACCGGCCTTGGCGAAACCCGCGAGGCCAAGCTCGACGCCTACCGGCAGGCCCGCGACCAGATCGTCAGCCGCATGATCGCCCGCTTCGGCCCGCCCACCGAAACCGCCTGACCCCGCGACCCTTGGCAAACGTGCCTCCCTGCGCTACCAGCGCCGGTAACGAACAAGGAGCCGGGTGAGATCCCCGGCTGGCTCTTCCGGCCGCCGATCCGCCGGATAACCTGACACAGACCAGACATGGATACCGGCGCAGCCGCCCATCGCGCAGCCCGGTCAGGGACATTTTTCGCATGATTTCACTCGATGCCTACCGTCGGCAATGGACGGGCAACATCCGCGGCGACCTTCTGTCGGGCCTTGTCGTGGCCCTTGCCCTGATACCCGAGGCCATCGCCTTTTCCATCATCGCGGGCGTCGACCCCAAGGTCGGCCTTTACGCCAGCTTCTCCATCGCGGTCATCACCGCCATCACCGGCGGGCGGCCCGGCATGATCTCGGCGGCGACCGCCGCCACAGCCGTCCTCATGGTGACGCTGGTGCGCGACCACGGGCTGCAGTACCTGCTGGCCGCGACCGTCCTCGCGGGGCTTCTCCAGATCGGCATGGGGCTGCTGCGGCTCGGATTCGTCATGCGCTACGTCTCGAAATCGGTCATGACGGGCTTCGTCAACGCGCTCGCCATCCTCATCTTCATGGCCCAGCTGCCCGAGCTCGATCCCCGAAACGTCACGTGGCTCACCTATGCCCTCGTCGCGGCGGGGCTTGCCATCATCTACCTCTTCCCCCGGATCACCACCGCCGTGCCCTCGCCGCTGGTCACCATCATCGTGCTGACAGCCCTCACCGTGGCGCTCGGCCTCGACGTGCGCACCGTCGGCGACATGGGCGCGCTGCCCGACACGCTGCCCGTCTTCCTGATCCCCGACATCCCGCTCAACCTCGAGACGCTGGCGATCATCTTCCCCTATTCCGTTGCTGTCGCCGTCGTGGGCCTGCTCGAAAGCCTGATGACCCAGAACATCGTCGACGACCTGACCGACACCAAATCGGACCGCAACCAGGAATGCGTGGGGCAGGGGCTGGCCAACACCGCCACCGGCTTCATCGGCGGCATGGCGGGCTGCGCCATGATCGGCCAGTCGATCATCAACGTGAAATCCGGCGGCCGCGGGCGGCTCTCCTCCTTCACCGCGGGGGTTGTCCTGCTGATCCTTGTCGTGGGTCTCGGCGATCTGGTCAGCATCATTCCCATGCCCGCCCTTGTGGCGATCATGATCATGGTTTCGATCGGCACCTTCTCCTGGTCCTCGATCACCGCGCTGGCCGTCCACCCGCGCTCCTCCTCCATCGTCATGCTGGCCACCGTCGTCACCGTGGTCTGGACCCACAACCTCGCCATCGGCGTGCTGGTGGGCGTGCTCCTGTCGGGCATCTTCTTCGCCGGCAAGATCGCCCAGCTTTTCCGCGTCACGACCGAGATCAGCCCCGATGGCCGCATCCGCACCTACCATGTCGAGGGGCAGCTGTTTTACGGCTCGGTCGAGGATTTCATGAACGCCTTCGACTTCCGCGAGGCGCCCGAACAGGTCGTGATCGACGTCAGCCGCGCCCATATCTGGGATATCTCCAGCGTTCAGGCGCTTGACATGGCGATCCTGAAATTCCGCCGCGACGGCGCCGATGTCACCGTGAAGGGCATGAACACCGCCACCGAAACGCTGGTCGACAGGCTTGCCATCCATGACAAGCCGGGCGCCATGGACAAGCTGATGGAGCATTGAGAGGGAGATGGACATGACAGGCAAGATCATCGCGCTGGTCGACGGGTCGATCTATTCCGAAAGCGTCTGCCACAATGCCGCGTGGATATCGCAGCGCACCGGCGCGCCGGTCGAACTGATCCACGTCCTCGGCCGTCCCGAGGGCACCGGCCCCACCGACCTGTCCGGCTCGATCCGGCTGGGCGCGCGCAGCGCGCTGCTCAAGGAACTGGCCGACCTCGACGCGCAGCGCGCCAAGCTGGTCAGCCACCGGGGCCGTGCCATTCTCGAGGATGCCCGCGCCATCGTCGATCAGGACGGCGTGACCGAGATCACCACCCGCCTGCGCCACGGCGACGTGGTCGAGGCCATCGCCGAGATCGAGGGCGAGGCCCGCGTCATCCTGATCGGCAAGCGCGGCGAGGATGCGGATTTCGCGAGGGGGCATCTCGGCTCGAACCTCGAACGCATCGTGCGCGCCGCTCACCGCCCCGTCTTCGTCGCCGCCCGCGCCTTCCGGCCCATCGAAAAGGTGCTGGTGGCCTACGACGGCGGCGCCTCGGCGATGAAGGCCGTGGACCACATCGCGCGCAGCCCGCTTTTCGCCGATCTCGCCATCACGGTGGTGACCGTGGGCGCCGAAAGCGCCGCAGTGCAAAAGGGCCTCGCCGATGCACAGGCGCTGCTCAAGGCCGCGGGGATCGAGGCGGCCACCCGCATCGTGCCCGGTCAGCCCGAGACCGAACTGGGCAAGCTGGTCGAGGACGAGGGCTTCGGCATGGTCGTCATGGGCGCCTATGGCCACTCGCGCATCCGCAGCCTGATCATCGGCTCGACCACGACCGAGATGATCCGCTCCTGCAAGGTGCCCGTCCTCCTGATGCGCTGAGCGCCGCCGCCTCTTTCCTCTTCCACCGCCAAGGCTATGCTGACGCCCATGCAAGACACCATCGACCTGATCACCCGCTACTATGCCGCCTTCAACGCAGGCGACACCGAGGCCATGATCGCCTGCCTCGCCCCCGACGTGGCCCATCACGTCAACGAGGGGCAGGTGCGCATCGGCACCGAGGCCTTCCGCGCCTTCTGCGCCCACATGTCCCGCTGCTACGACGAACACCTGACCGACATCGTGGTCATGGCGACCGCCGACGGCAGCCGCGCCGCGGCCGAGTTCACCGTGAACGGCACCTACCTTGAAACCGACGAAGGGTTGCCCGAGGCCGGCGGCCAGACCTACCGCCTGCCCGCCGGCGGTTTCTTCAGCGTCGAGGGCGGGCGCATCACCCGCATCGTCACCTATTACAACCTCGCCGATTGGGTGGCGCAGGTCTCGGCCTGATGCTGAGCTTCCGCACCTACATCGGCCCCGAGATCGCGCAGGTGGTCGAGCCATTCGCCCGCCTGCGCATCGCCGTCTTCCGCGACTGGCCCTATCTCTACGACGGCGATCTCGATTACGAACGCCGCTACCTCGCCGATTACGCCCGTGGCGACACGATCCTTGTCGCCGCCTACCATGGCGATCGCATGGTCGGCGCCTCCACCGGAATGCCATTATCCGACCACGCCGACGACTTCGCCGACGCCCTCCAGACCTTCACGCAAGACATCAACACTGTCTTTTATGGTGCTGAATCCGTTCTACTTTCCGAATTCCGGGGGCAGGGCACTTACCGCCGCTTTTTCACGAAACGTGAAGCCCACGCGCGCGCCCGGAATTTCACTTATTCAACCTTCTGCGGCGTCCGGCGCCCCGACGACCACCCCCTCCGACCCAAGGGTCACCAGCCCCTCGATCCGGTCTGGCGCCACTTCGGCTACACCCCTGTTCCCGGCGCCATCGCGCAGTTCAACTGGCGCGACATCGGCGAGGCCGAGGAAACCCCCAAACCCCTCCAGTTCTGGATAAAGCCGCTATGAAGATCGCCGCCGCAGCCTATCCGCTCGACGCCTTCGACCGTTGGTCCGACTACGCCGAGAAACAGGTCGCCTGGGTGCGCGAGGCCGCCTCCGCCGGGGCCGACCTGCTGGTTTTCCCCGAATACGGCCGAATGGAACTGGCCGCCCTTCAGGGCGCGGCCCATGACCTCGAGGCCAGCCTCCACGCCGCCTCCGACCTCGCGCAGCAGGCCGATCATCTCATGGCCGACCTCGCGCAGGGCTACGGCGTCCATATCCTCTGCCCCTCCGGTCCCGTCTTTGACGAGGATCGCGACCGCCCCGTCAACCGCGCCTGGCTTCTCGGGCCCGACCCGCAGGCGCCCTTCATCGCCTACCAGGACAAGCAGGTCATGACCCGCTTCGAGCGCGAGACCTGGAATGTCACCCCCGGCGACCCGCTCGAGGTGATCGAAACGCCTTTGGGCCGCATCGGCATCCTGATTTGCTACGACGCCGAGTTTCCCCTTCTTGCCAGACGCTTGGCCGATCAGGGCGCCGAGATCCTGCTCGTCCCCTCCTGCACCGACAGCGCGCATGGCTACAACCGCGTGCGCATCGGCGCCATGGCCCGCGCGCTGGAAAACCAGTGCATCGTGGTGCAATCCCCCACCGTGGGCGATGCGCCATGGTCCCCCGCCGTGGACGAGAACGTCGGCGCCGCAGGCATCTTCGGCCCGCCCGACACGGGCTTCCCCGAGGATGGCATCCTCGCCCAAGGGTCGCTCAACGACCCCGGCTGGGTGATCGCCGAGATCGACCGCGCCGCCATCGCCCGCGTCCGCGCCGAGGGGCAGGTGCTGAACCACGCCCATTGGCCCGAAAGCGCCGCCCGCGCAGATTTGCCTTGAAAACCGCCGCCAAGCGGCGCATTTACCCGCCACCTGCACCGCGCGGCGGTGCGCCAAACAAGGAGTGACCATGGCCAAGGAAGAAATGCTCGAATTTCCCGGCGTCGTGAAGGAACTCCTGCCCAACGCGACATTCCGGGTCGAGCTTGAGAACGGCCATGAGATCATCGCGCACACGGCAGGAAAGATGCGCAAGAACCGCATCCGGGTTCTCGCAGGCGACAAGGTTCAGGTCGAGATGACCCCCTACGACCTGACCAAGGGCCGTATCAATTACCGCTTCAAGTAAGGCGGCGGCCGCAAGCCGCCCCTTGCGGGCAGGCGCAGCGACGCGCGGCCCGACCTCTCTTTCCGATCCGGGCGCCGACATGACCGACCCACAGCCCGCGCGCCCCCGTCTGATCCTCGGCTCCGGCAGCCCCCGGCGGCTGGAGCTTCTGGCTGCGCTCGGCATCACCCCCGACGCCGTCACGCCCCCCGACATCGACGAAGACCCGCGCAAGGCCGAACTGCCCCGCGACTACTGCGCACGCATCGCAGCCGAGAAACTCGCCGCCATCCCCGCAGGCGAAGGCGACATCGCGCTCTGCGCCGACACCACCGTCGCGCTGGGCCGCCGAATTCTGGGCAAACCGGCGGATGAGGCCGAGGCGCGCCGCTTCCTCGACCTCCTCTCCGGCCGCCGCCACCGCGTCTACACCGCCCTCGCGATGAAACGCGGCGACAAGACCTGGGCTCGCATCACCGAATCCCGCGTCCGCATGAAGCGCCTCAGCGACACCGAACGCGAGGGCTACCTCGCCACCGGCGACTGGCAGGGCAAGGCCGGCGGCTATTCCATCCAGGGCCCCGCGGGCGCCTTCATCCCGTGGATATCGGGCAGCCACAGCGCCATCGTCGGCCTGCCGCTGGCCGAAACCGCGCAACTCCTCTCCGCCGCGGGCTATCCCGTCTGGGGGCCGCGATGAAGGGCCGGGTGATCCTGCTCGACCGGATCGAGGGCCGCGCCGCCGCCGCCCTCATGGTCGACGGTCAGCTCGAGGACGTCCTGATCGACCCGGCGGGCGACGTGGCGCTGCCCGGTGCCATCTACCGCGCCGTGGCAGACCGCCCGATGAAGGGGCAGGGCGGCCTGACCCTCTCCATGGGCGCGCACAAGGGCTACCTGCGGCAGGCCAAGGGCATCGCACCGGGCGAGCGTGTGCTGGTGCAGGTCTCGGGCAATGCCGAGCCGGGCAAGGCCGCCCCCGTCACCCCCCGCCTCCTGTTCAAGAGCCGCTACGCCATCGTCACCCCCGAGGCGCCCGGTCTCAACATCTCCCGCCGCGTCCGCGACGAGGAGGAGCGCGACCGCCTGCTCGAGATCGCCCATGCCGCGATGGAGGGCGCGCCCGAGGCCCATGGCCTGATCCTGCGCAGCGCTGCCGAGGGCGTGGCCGAGGATGTGCTGGCCGAGGATATCGCCACCATGCGCGACCTCGCCGCCGCGATCACCGCCGACACCGAGGGCCCGCCCGAATGCCTGCTCGACGCGCCCGACGCCCATCTGACGGCATGGCGCGACTGGGCCGACCCCGATCCCGACGAAGTGGTCGAGGCCCCCGGTTGTTTCGAGACCCATGGCGCGGCCGAAGCGATCGAGGCCGCGCTCTCCCCGCGCCTTGCCCTGCCGGGCGGGGCCACGGCCTTCATCGAACCCACCCGCGCGCTGGTGGCTGTCGATGTGAACACCGGCGCCGACACCTCGCTGGCCGCAGGCCTCAAGGCCAATCTCGCGCTGGTCCGCGCGCTGCCGCGCGCGCTCCGCATCAAGGGCTTCGGCGGGCAGGTCACGCTCGACCTCGCGCCGATGCCCAAGAAAGACCGCCGCGTCATCGAGGACGCGCTCCGCCGTGCCTTCCGCGAGGACGGCGCCGAGGTGGTGCTGGCGGGCTGGACGCCGCTCGGCCATTTCGAGATCCAGCGCAAGCGCGACCGCCTGCCTCTCGCGTCGCTCTGGCCGCACCGGTAGGCTACGCCGTAGGCCGGGCTATAGCCCGGCACTGCCGGCGGAGCCGGCATTTCGCATACGCGCACCATTAATCAACCCACGCGTCGGTTCCGTGCAAGAACCGCGTATGTACGCGATGTGTACAGACTGTGTACCGGATGCCGACGCGGGCCAGACGGCCCCGGCGGCCCGCCCGGGGCGCCGCGGTTAACCCTGCCGCAGCGCCCGCAAAAGCGCCTGCGACGCCCGCCCGTCCACCGGCAGCCCCCGCGCCTCCTGGTAGGCTCGGATCGCGGCCTCCGTGCCGCGCCCGATCACCCCGTCGGGCGCGCCCGCATCGAAGCCCCGCCGCGTCAGAAGCCTCTGCAATTCCCGCCGCTCGGCTTGCGTCAGCCCCGTCTCGTCCGGCCCGAAGGCCCGCGTCAGGGGGCCGCCACCGGCCAGCCGGTCGGCCATGTAGCCAACCCCGATCCCGTAATTGACCGACGGATTGTAGCGCAGGATGACGTTGAAATTGCGATACAAAATCCAGGCAGGCCCGGTCGGCCCGCCCGGCGCGTGGATCGCCGCCTCGCCATGGTCGGGCAGGGCACCGCCCCGCGCGGGCCTTATGCCCGCAGCCCTCCAGGCGCTCACCGGGCGGCGATTGTCACGCCCCGCGCTGCCCATGTCGAACCCCTCGGGCAGATGCACCTCCAGCCCCCAGCGCTCGCCCCTCCGCCAGCGATAGCGCCGCAGGTATTCCGCGGTCGAGGCCAGCGCATCCGTGGGGTCCGACCCCCAGATATCCCGCCTGCCATCGCCTTGAAAATCCACGGCATATTCCTGGTAAACCGTGGGCATCAGCTGCGTGTGCCCCATCGCCCCCGCCCAGGACCCGACCATCCGGTCCGTCGTCGTGTCCCCCGACTGGATGATCTTCAAGGCCGCCACCAGTTGCGCCTCGAAGAACCGCCCCCGCCGCCCTTCCCAGGCGAGCGTCGAGGTCGCCGAGATCACCGGGATCTGGCCCAACCGCGTCCCGAACCGCGTCTCAAGCCCCCAGATCGCGGCCAGCACATTGGCGTCCACACCGCTTTCGGCCTCGATCGCCGCCAGCGTCCCGCGCTCTGCCGCGACCCGCGGCCGCCCCGTCGCAAGGTCGTCCTCCGAGGCGACCAGCGCCAGGTAATCCTCTGTTGTTCTTCGAAATTCCGTCTGGTTCCGGTCCCTGTCCACGACGCCCGGAAGAAAGCCTTGCCCGCGGAACCCGCGGTCGAGCGTCGTCTCGCTGATCCCCTGCGCCAACGCACGCCCCCTGAACTCCGCGACCCAGGCGTCGTAATCGGCATTGGGCTGTGGCCGGAATTCCGGGCCAACGCCGCTACCGCCACCGCTGCCTGCACCTTCACCGCCCAGGACCGGAGTGCAGCCCGCGGCCAGCGCCGCCCCGCCCAATGCCATCGCCGTCCTGCGCGTCACGTGTTCCATCTGCCCGCCTCCTCGGTTTACGGTTTCGTAACGCTCCCGATGCATACTGGGCAAGCGTTGCCGCATGGGCGGTTGCGATCCGGCAAGGGCTGGCGCATCTTCGGGGCGAACCACAGACAGAAAGGTGCAAGATGTCCTGCCCGATCTGCTCCGGCGACACCGCGCCGGCCTACCGCCCCTTCTGCTCGCGCCGCTGCGCCGACGTGGATCTCGCGCGCTGGCTGAACGGATCCTATGCCGTTCCGTCGCAAGATCCGGAGGACCTCGAGGCCGCGGCCGAGGCGCAGAACGTGCCCATGACAAAGCCGCACTGATCCGCCGTCGCGGCAATGACAAAAAACGCCGTCAGACCTATGGACAGCCCGGCCGCAAGGCCCTAGAACGCCGCTCACCCACGGGCCCGCACCGCGCCGCCCGTCCCGTGCCCGGGTAGCTCAGGGGTAGAGCAGTGGATTGAAAATCCTCGTGTCGGTGGTTCGATTCCGCCCCCGGGCACCACTTAACAAGCTGAAATGGTTGATTTTTGTTGTCATGTCTGGTCCTTGTTAGGGTCGGGTTTGACGGTTTTCGGCGGAAGGTTTGACAATCTTCGCGCGTCTCGCGTTCTCTTTTTCCAGCGTCGCCATCGTCTCGCGGTTCTTGTCGGCAAGGTTCGCCGACCGTGAATAGTGCCGCGCCATGGACGGTGTTTTCTGCCCCAGCAGGTCCGCGATGCGCCGCTCATCCAGCCCCGCCTCGCGCAGCGTCGTCGCAACTGTGTGACGCAGGCCCTTGAGCGTGAGGCCGGGCGCGATCAGTTCTTCCTGCTCCAACCCTGTCTTGAAGCGATGCCATACGGTCGAAAAGCCGTTGTAGGTCCATGCCGCGCCCTGTGAACTGGCCAGCACGGTAGCCGCATCATGCGCGGGGATGCTGTCGAGGGCTGCCTGCAGGGTCGGGCTGACAGGAATCGCCACCTCTTCCCCCGTCTTGCCGCGCACGCCCCAGATCGTGTCACCGTCGATCTGGTCCTTGCGCAACTTCAGCGCGTCGGATGGATCGAGCCCGGTATTCATCATCAGCGCCAGCGCCACCCGCACATGCGGTTTGGCGCGGGACAGGACGATGTCGCGCTCCTCGATGCTCCATGGCCGATTGGCATAGGCGCGGTCGCGGGGGCGGCGCTTGGGGATCACGTCCTTGGCGTAGTTCGCCGCAATCAGACCCTGCGGAATCGCGTGGCGGAACACCTCGCTCAGCAGGGTGCGCACCATGTTGGCCCGTCGCCAGCCGATCTTTTTCGCCGCCTTGTCGTGGATGCCTGCGATCAGCGGCGTGGCGATCACATGGACCGGCGTGTCGCGGATGGGGGCAAGGAAATCGGCGCATTTGCGGTAATCGCGGCGCGTGGCCTCGGCCAGATTGGCGAAATGCCCGGTTTCGAAATAGCCCTTGATCAGCCCGCCCAAGGTGCCCGAGCGGGGGCCCTTTTCCTTCTGCGCCACGGCGATGGCGCGGATCGTCTCGCATTGCGCCAGAAATTCGGCCGACCCCAGCGGCGCCTCGCTCAGATCGATCTTGTGCCCCGTCGCGCGGTGGTAACAGCGCATCCGGCCATGGCGATCCTTGAATATCTTGAACCCCTTGACGCGCACATGGGTCATCACAGCCGGTCCAGAATGTCGTCGCGCGTCATCTCGACATGGTCGGCCTTCATCGTGTCGATCCAGCGAT
>Ga0076930_100292_pt1 | contig 58041 bp, 59 predicted proteins | sample HotLakConsoUCCRE_FD_71149 | JGI IMG/M metagenome (GOLD analysis project Ga0076930, IMG submission 71149) | Hypersaline microbial mat communities from Hot Lake, Washington, USA - Hot Lake Consortium UCC-RE (version 3) (version 3) ...
GGCAGAGTAATTTAGGGGAAAGCAGACAGGCTCTACTTCTCCCTAAATTACTGGCAGCTAAAAGCCCAATCTCCCAAACGCCGATGACAACAACCTGGCCTCTTTAGCAAACACGATGCAAACTTATGACTGTCCAGTGAGCATACTTTCCAAATTTATTGCGATCAGCGCCAACTTCACTGGTTTAAGCGTTTTGTAGAAGATCAGCAAACTAAGCGAGCCAGCAAAAACCAGCACTCCAGTGCGCTCTTTACCCTTCGCTCCGCTCGTATCTCTTGGCAAGAGAACGATCGCAAGGGCAGTCCCTGGGATACCCACTACATCACCCTCTCCTGCACAGTCGACGTCCGCCTTTGGAGCGCCGAAGGCAACGATGAAGTTCGTCACGAGAAAGCTGCCGATGTGGCTAAAGTGCTTACTCGGCTAAATGAAAAGGACAGCCTCACAGAAACTCAAGCAGGCTATGCTCGACGCCTCACATCAACCCTAGAGAAACTCGACAGCCCCTTTGAACGGCCTAGCCAATCCCGCTATCGAGGTAAGGCTCACATCATCGCAGGGATTAGCTTAGGTTGGGATAACCCCGTTACCGTAGCTGTCTGGAATACTAGTACTCAAGAAGTTTTGGCTTATCGCAGCCTTAGACAGCTATTAGGGAAAGACTATCCGCTATATCGCAGACACCGTCGGGAGCAGCAAAAACAGTCCCATGAACGTCACAAAGCCCAAAAGCAAGGCAAAGGAAATCGGTTTGGCACCTCAAATTTAGGTGAGCACATTGATCGTCTGTTGGCTAAAGCCATCGTCGCGATCGCTCAGCAATACAGTGCTGGCAGCATCGCTGTTCCTAGGCTTGATGGCATCCGGGATGCCCTTCAAGCCGAAATTGAGGCCAAAGCAGAACAAAAGATTCCGGGTTATCTGGAAGGTCAGAAACGATACAGCAGAGACTACAAGCGCAGCATCCATAAATGGAGCTACAGGAGATTGCTGAACCAACTTGCCAGTAAAGCGACTCAGGCAGGCTTAGCAACTGAAGAGGTCGAACAACCAATGACAGGCTCTACGCAGGATAAGGCTAAGGCGATTGCGATCACGGCCTATGAATCCAGACAAATAGCAGTACAGAAAAACTAATCTTAGACTACAATTAAGCAAAGTATTTTGAACCTTGATAACTCCATAGCCAATAGCGCCGCGACTCATGCATTTGTCTCTGAGTCGTGTGAAATGAGGGTTAGTTTGGCTGCCGGAAGACGGTTTTGCTTTCTGGCCCTGGTAGCTGCTCGCCTTGATGCTGTCGGACGAGAAGCCTTGACTTCTCCAAGAGATTAAGCCGTAGTTGATGTTCTTTCTAACTCAATTATGACGTAGGTGCGCTCCCAGCAATAGAGGTGCGGATGTACTGCTGTAGTGGCTACCAAATCACCCCCGATCAAGGGGGAACTCGCCCCAATTCTTCATTTGAAGCATTGATCTTGAGCGATTTTTCCAAATCGATTCGCGCAAACTTTGAAAAGGTTTCTCTGAAACTGTTTCAGGGTTTTGCATTGATATAGAAAACCGCTCAAGCCTGTCAAACCGGGATGGCTGGTCCGATCCGCGCAGATTGCTTACAGAAGCATTGATTTCACTGACTTCTGGGCGACTGCCGTCGCAATCAACCACCCTAGCTAGGGTGAGTTGAAAGATGAAACAGTTCCCCAAGGATGCAGGAATTAAAGGTCGCAATCAACCACCCTAGCTAGGGTGAGTTGAAAGGATATGGGTTTGCTTTTGGCCGGGGCTGATTTTCGTCGCAATCAACCACCCTAGCTAGGGTGAGTTGAAAGCAATTTGAGTATGATTACGAATTTTCGCCCCCCGTCGCAATCAACCACCCTAGCTAGGGTGAGTTGAAAGCGTTATCTGTGTACGTTCGCCCCTGGCCGTCGTCGTCGCAATCAACCACCCTAGCTAGGGTGAGTTGAAAGCCCACGATTGGAACCGGAGCGGGTTTGTGTTCCCGTCGCAATCAACCACCCTAGCTAGGGTGAGTTGAAAGGACGGCATTCCCAAGCCAGAGAACGGAGCTTTTTCGGTCGCAATCAACCACCCTAGCTAGGGTGAGTTGAAAGATACTGACGGGAAATTTCGCGATAGAAGCGAAAGAGTCGCAATCAACCACCCTAGCTAGGGTGAGTTGAAAGTCCATCCTTGTGTATCAGTGCCCTCGTACCCGAGCGTCGCAATCAACCACCCTAGCTAGGGTGAGTTGAAAGATTAAAACCCCCTGGGGATTTGAGTTTCTTCAGCTGTCGCAATCAACCACCCTAGCTAGGGTGAGTTGAAAGGGATAGTCTTTGCGGAATTGCTCCAAGGCCCTTTCGTCGCAATCAACCACCCTAGCTAGGGTGAGTTGAAAGAAGCTTGGATCAACCTACCTCTGGTCACAATATCGTCGCAATCAACCAGAAAAAATCTTGGCGAGTTGAAAGAGAGCACCACGTTGACATTAAAGTCAACCTTAGACATGTGGTGATTGGAGCTTTGCTTGAAGGTTTGATAGTGCTAAACAGCACGAGACTCACCACCCAAGGGCTTCGCCAAAGCCCTTCTCAGCAAGGCATTTCAGGGTTTTTGAGACACTTAAAATGTCGCCGTGACATGTAATTCGCCGCAACGGTCATATAGAATGCCGCTCTACAAGTAATGGACGTAACTGGACTCGAACCAGTGACCCCCACGATGTCAAGTTGGGGATGGATGTCCATATTTCAAGGGTTTCAGCCATTTCTATTGCTGCTTGCACGTTATCTGCACGTTATCGACCCGTTTTTGCCCCGTTTAGTCGTTATCTGACGACTTGACCCATATCAGGATTTCGTTGGGCTGCACCTCATATGTGTCGCAAATCTTGGTCAGAACTGTTGACGAAGGAAGCTGCTCAGGTCTACCTGCAAGGTTGTAAGCCGTGCTTGGAGCTATCCCAGTGTCTTTCTGGAACCGATATACCGATATTCCTCTCTCTTCAAGAAAGGTTTTAATTCTGTTTCTCACTGGCATTCCTCCAATGTATGAATATTGCCGATGTTTTAATAGTACTCATTAGTGAGTAGTGCTATATAGTGGGACTACTACTTTCTAGTAAGTAGTAGAGACTGATGGGAATATCCAATTAACAGCCCCGACCGTCGCTTTCAACATCGGTCGGGGCATTGCCCATTTACCCAATAGGCACACACATTATGGACTGCAATCAAATAAGGCACCACGTCGTTAGTCCACCAGACCGCCCTGGCCAATGGTGGGAAGTGGCTGTTGCCCCACCCGGTCGCCTGGTCTGGCAGCAAGAGATCCGGGGCCGCGAGTGGGCTAGCAGCACTGAAGCTGTCTACAGCACTCTTCAGGCAAAAGGCATCTGTACGCAACAGATGCAGCCCGTGCAATCAACTACGGTTCAACCAACGTCAACGCCACCCGTCGCCACCCTCAGCAATACCAACGCTGGTGAGGGTGCCATCGGTGTGTTGTTGGTTTTGGGGTTGGTTGGGTCAGCCGTTTGGGCCTGGTTCAACAAAGGCAAGGACGACTACGCCGATGACTATCACCCCATGGCTGACGTGCCAGAACTGCCACCCGTTTACATGACCGCATGGACAGAACCGCAGGGGAATCAGGGCGACGGAATTCCTAGCGAATTCGCAGGTGAATTCGCTAGGAATTCGCTCGAATTCGACCGGAATTCGCAAACAGTCGAAAGTGCGAATTCCCCCGGAATTCCGCAGGTTTCAGCCGCTTCGGAAGATTGGCCGCCCAAGACAATCGGGGCCGCCTATGACCCCTTACAACCGGAACAGGATGGTGAATTTGAGTCCTATCGTCGCGCCATCGATGCCGATGGTTTGAGTCCCAAAGGTAACGACATCATCAAGGTCATGTGGGGGGCAACACCAGGTCGCAGCGCTGCTTATCAAGCTGCTCGCAAACGTCGCGATGACTTTGCCAAACGACTCGACTACTACCGCTATGAGGAGATGTGACCGATGAGACGGCAACAAACAACCACTTCACCACGCCCTATTCCGCAGCCACCCACCCAACGCATCAGTAACCAGCGGGTACAGATGATCAAATCGCTGGCTCAGGTCGGGGCGATCGCTTTAACCATCTTCGATGCCAAGGTTAGCTATGACGGGTTTCGACAGTTAGCCTTGCCGCAATATGTGCCCCTGGTGCTGGCTCTGCTCATCCTCAGTATTCAGTTAGCGAGTGGGGCCGTGCAGCAATTGGGCATGAACCCTTTTCGAGGGGTGGGCGGTAGCGGTTTGATGGATTTTATGTGGCGCTGGGTGCTGATCTCGGTTTACGTCATCGACATCGGTTCAAACGCGATCGCGTTTGGCATCGACCAGCTCTTGACCCTACAAAACCTACTGCTCAACCCGGTCGAAGCGCTCACGATGCCTTTGGTACTGCTACTGCTCAGTTGCCTACTGACCTTTGGGGATGAAATCTTGTTGCGCCTGGTAGACCGTCTTGATGTCGGTAGCAAGGCAAACGAGATGGCCGCACGGAAGAGCGGCATCGACCGCAACGCCTATAACCGATACCTCAAGGGCTATGAGCAACGCGCCTACAGTCAGGCTGACGCAGCCGGGGCGAGGGCCGAAGTTGACTTTGGTTGGCTGAGACAGCAAGGAGAACCATGACCTATCTCAAGCTCATTGTTACGATGCCTCAACGCGCCTGGTGTTGGGGACAGCAATATCCCTACGAAGCCATTTTGTACGGACTGCTGCTGTTGGCAGCGGCAATGGTCAGCAAACTTGCGATCGCCATCATCGCCGCCGCCGCGATCGTCAGTGGTCTGACCGCAATTTTCCGAATAACTCCGAACCGAAACCCTTAAGGGGTTCCAGTAAATTTCACCGAATAACTGGATGATGAGATCTGCCCTCTTAAACCGAATAACTAATCACCGGAACGTTAAGAACGTTCCAGTGATTCGCAGGAGATAGCAACCTGCCGGAAAGACATATACCTTTCCGGCAGATATCACCGAGCCGCCCAACAGAGGGGAGTTAGTCGTAAGAGGTTTTGTCAGAACCCTATGGGTTTCAGCACTAACTTGGAAGCATGGGGAGGGGCGTCTCAGCCCTGCAAGATTTTGTTGAAACCCTAACGGAAAAATTCTTTGCTCCCGTACCGGATTGCCTCGGTTTAAACTTCGGAACCCCTAAACCCTTCTACGCCGGATCAAGCTTGTCAAGTCAACGTTCATCTGCTTCCTGAGTTTGCCCCATTAATTAGCATGGGTTTCAGCGACAACAGGTAGCATTTCTTGCCCTGGAAAAGCCCTCGTCGGATGTTAGATCAGACGACTTCACGATGGCATAGGAGAAGGGCAATTCCCCAAAATGGCTGCAACGTACGTGAAGCACGGTGCAGCCTAAATAAAACGTATTCGGGGTTAAGTGCGAAATGGAGGGCTATTGAGCCTTGAGAAGGCTTTGGACATGAGCCAGCTTGCGTCTTAGAGAATTCCAGAAGAAAAATTTCTCAAATTGGGATAAATCGACTTTTCAAAAGTATCAAAAAAACACCTTTTTGCACTCAATTTTATATATGCAACTATTTGCATATAAAGCCTGAAATTCTTTGCTGAAAAGGCTTGCAGCGCTCAGTTGCTTGTGCTACTTCTTGAGAAGAGTTAGGACTTTTTAACCATGAAAATTGAGCCAGCTTTCTCGACTGCTCATAAAATTTGTGAGCTTATTAGCGTTTCCAAATCATTTCTAAGAGACCGTAGAGATTCAGGTGATTGGAAAGAAGGAATTCATTGGGTTTACCTAAACCCTGAAAACCATAAGAGCGGCATCCGATATAACACCGACCTTTGCCTTCATTGGTTGGCTACTCGCTCTTGTCCTCAAGAGCACGAACGAGCCGTACGGCTATACCTGAATGCCCTCAACAAGGGCAATGCAGCGACTCCCCAATAAAAAAACCGCGTCTTTTGGACACGGCTTTGTTAGTTACATGATGAAACAAATGTCTAGTTTTTCCATTATCAACCATCTCGATCAACTTGTCCCGGTTGAAGGTAAATCAACTGCCGCAACCGGCGAATACTACTGCCCTGTTTGTGGGTCAGAGAATTTCAAGATTGACTTGAAATCTGGGAAGTACAACGCCTTTGGGTGTGGCTGTACTGCCACTGACGACGGTAAGCGTAAAATCCGCGATGCGATCGCGCCTCTCACCTGGGAGAAACCATCGCGACCAGAAAACCGCCAGGTCTTTACCTACGATGCACTCAATCAAGGTGTGGCTGAAAGCATCGCTGAAGTGGTGAGGATTGACGATGGCAGTGGCAAACGTCAGTTCTTTCAGCGACATTGGGACGGTTGCCAATGGGCAAAAGGCTTGCCCGATACGGTGAAGTCACAGGTCAGGCTGTACCGCATCTTTTCACCCATCAATGAGAAGGCAAAAGGCGATCGCATCTTTCTCGTTGAGGGTGAAGGCAAAGTCAACGCCCTGCTCAGTCTGGGCATTCCGGCAACCTGTGCCCTTGGCGGCGCTGGCAAGTGGAAGCAGTACGGCTACCCTAACTACCTCGAAGACTTGCAGGGCTACCAGGTCGTGCTGTGTCCTGACCGGGATGAGCCAGGGCTGAAACACTGTGAAGAGATAGAAGCTGACCTGCTGGAGAACGGTATCCCGGTCGCTGGTTGGCTGTATGCCTTCCCTGAGTCGTATCTGTGGCAGCGCTTGCCCAAATCAGGCGGGGCCGATGTGGTGGACTGGATAGCCGATGGTGCTACCCGTGACGACATCCTCAACGCGGTTGAAACCCGTCGCGCTGCCCCCTCACCTGTCGAACCAGACCAGACCAACGGTAGCGACTACGGCGATAACCATGTTCCTATGCGAAAGCACTACCACCGCATCAAGCAACAGGTTGGCGATCGCATTCGGTTCAACCAACTGACCAAGGGCATTGAACTAGATGGTGAAGCGCTCGACCTGGATGACTTGCAGGTACGGCTAGCCGTGGAGCACAACATCCAAGCACCTGACAGCCACTTTCAAAAGATTGTCAGTTGCATCGCCAGGGATAACCCCTATTCGCCTGTGGTGGAGTATCTCGACCGGGTATCGGCTCAGCACGGTACCGATACTGCCATCCTCAGCGACCTTTCAACCCGCTACTTCGGCACTGACCACCCGCTGCACGATACCTACCTAAGAAAGACCCTGATCGCCGCTGTTGCTCGTGCCTATGACCCTGGTTGCCGTTCTCAATACACGCTCATCCTCCAGGGCCGTCAAGGAACGAAGAAATCGACCTTCTTTCGCAGCCTTGCCAGTAACCCCTGGTTTGATGACTCGTTGGGCAAAGCCAGCGACAAAGATGAACGGCTGAAACTGCACATGGTCTGGTTTGTGGAGTGGGCAGAACTCGAGACCGTCTTTCGACGAAAGGATGTTTCAGAGGTAAAGCAGTTTCTCACCACTGAATATGACCTCATCCGACCGCCCTACGGTCGCACCGTGCAGAGTATGCCGCGACCGAGCATCATTGTCGGCACCACCAACGAGACCGAGTTTTTGTCTGACCCCACGGGTAGCCGTCGCTTCTGGGTGATACCCGTGGCCAAGGTCATCGACATTGACCTGCTAGAGCAGGAACGCGATCGCATTTGGGCCGCTGCCGTCGCTGCCTACCGAGCTGGCGAAATACCCGACCTCAACGATGAAGAGAAAGCCATGAGCCAGGTGCTCAACGACGACTACGCGACTGAAGACACCTGGACAGACATCATCGCCCCCTATGTAAACAGCCTCAGCATTGATGGAGTGACCACAGAGCAGATACTGAGCCAGTGTCTGAACATTGACATTGAGAGGCACACCAAAGGAACCCAAATGCGAGTAGCCGGAATCATGAAGCGGTTGGGGTGGACTCAGCAACGAAAGCAAATTGATGGTGCTCGTTTAAGAGTCTGGCAACGCATTGAAACAGGAATCAGATAGTTTACCCCTCAAAAAGGTTGGGCAGGTCGGGCAGAGAGGCTGAATGCACTGGCATACAAAGCTTTCATCGCTGCCCAACCTCAAATTAAAGGTTGGGCAGGGTCGGGCAGGTCGGGCAGCGACTCAGATGATCTGCCCAACCTGCCCAACCTTGCCCGACCATATTTAGAGGTTGTCCACCGCCAGACGGCTTGTAGGGCAAGGCTTTCAAGCCGCTGCCCGACCTGCCCATCTGAAAACGGCAACTTTTAGAAATTGCTCATTCTTTCAAGGTGATGATGATGGCTTCACGTAAACGTAAAAAAACACGTGCAAAAAAAGGAACTGTTTCCGTAACAGACCGTAACGGCATGTTGCGGCTGCGATGGACTCACCAGGGCGATGCCTACAACCTGTCGCTGAAGATGACCGATACACCGCTCAACCGCCACTTGGCACAGGGCAAGGCTTCAGAGATTCAAGCCGATATTGCCTACGGTCGCTTTGACCCCACATTGGCTAAGTACCGAGAACAGAGGGACGAGATCGCCGTGGTGGAGCTGGGAACCCCGCAGCTATTCGAGCAGTTTATTGACTATCGCCAAAAGGACGGCACCAGTGGTCAAGCGATTGCCTCTCGCTATAAGCCATTACTCTCTAACCTCAAGCGCTTTGGGCGCTGCATTGAGGACATAGACACCGCAAGAGAGTTTATAGACATGCTGCGATCGCGACAGTCACCCCGCATCGCCAATCAGAATTTGACCTTGCTACGGGCCTTTGGCCGTTGGTGCCTAGACCAAGGGCTGCTGCCGATGAACCCATACGCCACAATCAAGCCTCTCAAGTGCTCTCGTTCTGTACAAAACCGTCAGCCCTTCAGCCGTGATGAGGTTGAACGGTTCCTCTCAACGCTCAAATTCGACCGGAAGAACCGCCATTACTACGATTTCTGCTACGTCATGCTCTCTTTAGGGCTGCGACCAAGTGAAGCGATCGGGCTGCGATGGCAACATATTGACTTCGACCGCAAGCAGGTGACGATCTGTGAGGCGATGGCACGGTCTGAAGACGGGAAGACGGCAGGGTATGCCCGTCAACGCAAAGCGACCAAAACGGTGAACATCAGAACGCTACCGCTTACCCCTCGATTGGTGGCTGTCCTCCAGGGCCGTCGCTCTCCAGACTCGCAGCCCGATGACCTGGTGTTCACCACTCCAAAGGGCTGCGTCATCGATGACCACAACTTCAGAGAGCGTGTGTGGCTCAAGACTTGCCAGCAAGCGGATATTCGGTACCGACCGCCGTACACTGCTCGACATACCCTGCTGAGTCATGGCATCGAGTATGGTGGCTGGTCACTGCCCCAAGCAGCACAGATTGCCGGACACACCAGCACTCGCATGGTGGCTGAAACCTATGGTCACATGCTCGATCAGCCTCAATTACCAGAATTCTAGCCAGGGTAAAGGCTTGCACGTTATCTGCACGCTATTTGCTGTTTTAACAAGCCTCACAAAGTACCAATATGTACTAGCGGCAAAGTCATGAAAATGGCTGAACCCCTTGTCGGAAAGGCTGAAACCCTTGATGGACGTAACTGGACTCGAACCAGTGACCCCCACGATGTCAACGTGGTGCTCTAACCAACTGAGCTATACGTCCTTGCAGACTCATAAAGTATCACAGTATTGAATACGGATGCAATGTGGTGGCAGCAATTCTCAATTTAAAGATTCAATTGCTATTGGGCGGGATCTCGAGCTCAAGACCCTGGAGCATAAAGGTAAGCAGATGATCCCAACTATCGAAGTACATGTACCGGGTTAAGGCCCGCAAATCCTCAAAGAAGGTCTTACGAGTGGGCAGATGTGCTCGCAACAGTTTGTACTTCTGGTCGAGCACGGTAAGGGTGTAGCGGGTAACAAAGGCGTTGTGGTAAGTCACCCGACCGTCCGGACGGCTCACCGTGAGTTCACACCAGTTCACCCGCAGGGCATCCTCCCCATCTCTGAGGGGCACGTCGTTGAGATAACGGTAGGTCCAGGTTTCGTCGACTTTTCCCGTCCACCGGTGGACGATGAGCGTCGGCAGGTCAATTCCCTCCAGGTGGTCATAGAGGGTGGGGTGCGAATCCGGACGACAGACCAGGATGAAGTTCAACGGATGGTCGACGAGCTGCTGACAGAAGAGTTGGTGGCAATAGAGGTCATCGCCTAACACGGTCACCTGCAAGCGACTCAAGCGCTCCCCATGCTGCGCCAACCACCGCTGAGCGGCGGCGTTCTCACAGTCTTGTTTGTCATGGCCATCTTGCGGTCGGACAAACTCAGGCACTCACGGAATCACCTGGCTCTGCCCCGGACAAACGATGACAGGGGTGACCACGCTGTGGAAGTAATGGGTGTCCCCGGACTTCAAGGTGCGGGTCGAGCACTGCGGACAACAGATTTGAGTCGAACTGAATTATTCTGTACCATCCATCGCCACCCACAGCGTGTCGGATACCGAGCGGAACCTATCCAACTGACCCTGCTCGTCCAACACCGGCAGGATTTCCTCAAACACCGGAAACATCTGCTCGGGCGCGACGCCGTCCAGCATGTTCCGAATCGGGTTGTCACTCAGAATCTGATGCACCCCGAACAGGCTTTGGGCGTTACTTTTTCCCTTGCTATCGGCCATCTTGCGCTGATAGGCCAGAAAGGACGGCGTTTGGGTGAAAAATACGCTACATGCGCTTAAAGCGGCATCCTCCATCCCGTAACGGGTATTTTTGCCGGTGCGGTTGTCCGGTAGCGACGACAACCGTTGGCGAAACGACCCCACGAGCCTGTCAAACAATCCCTGTTCTTTCACCCGTTCTGGCTCTATTGGGTTGCTTAGATGTCATTACCATACCGGCATTCCTGGGGCTTGAACAGCTTTTCGCCAAATTGAGAATTGCTGGGATCAATGTTATCCCCACTATCTTGCCCTTACCACTACAAAAGAGGGATCTGGATAGTTCCCCGTTTTCTTAAACCGAAAACGGAGACAACGCATGTTTCAACCTCCCAGCGGGGCGGCCCCAGCCGCTCCCCAGTTCAACCTACCCTCCTTTAACCAGGAAGCTGTCCGCCATCTCTTGATTGGCGACTATGGCGCGATCGCCGCCACCATCCACCGCTTAGAAGTGCTGGGCTACTGCGATCGACTTGCCTGGAGCGAACCCCTACCCACCGGGCGCACTGGCGAATTCATCAGCGTTATGACCCGCAAGCGCACCCTGTCGTAACGGCTGCGGGCAGAAACCGGAGTTCTTTGGTCAATAGCATCCAGTTGTGAACTCAATTTCCACAAGAACTCCGGTTTCTCTACTCGAAGTCTCTAAGCAGATTCTCCATCTGCTGAACGGGGCATTGATTCAATCAGTGCTCTTAGTACTTGGTTAACTGATTCCGGCGTCTTAAAAACTTGAGCGACATCCTCATCCAAAACCACGACGGTGCGTTTTGCAGTGCTCTCTTGGGCCGCAAATCGATTGGGTTTGGCTTTGGTGTAGTCAAAGCGGTATTCATCCAATAGCTCATCTTCAGAGTAATGTGAATTATCAGAGGGCGTATTGTTCATAATCCTCACGCTCCTGGCGAGTCGCTAAACGAGCACTAATTAGGCGGATCTGGCTGGTTCGAACGGTAAAAGCAACCAGTAACAAACGATTCTGTTGAGAATGACCAATCACAATCTCTCGGCGTTCATCGGCAGAATGAGCTTCATCATCGAAAATGACTGTCAACGGATTCTCAAAGACTGTCTTAGCTTCTTCAAAGCTAACACCATGCTTTTTCAGATTAGCAGCCGCTTTGAGGGCATCCCATTCAAATTCCATACCCGCGCCGCGCCTCAATCAATTTGCTTGAGCGCCGCCACTGCCGCGTCTAATGCCAACGCCACATGGGTCCAATGGGTGCCGCCCTGGCAGTAGACCACATAGGGTTCTCGCAGGGGGCCATCGGCGGAGAGTTCCGAAGTGCTGCCGTCGATAAAGGTGCCGCCTGCCATCACCAGTTCGCTGTCGTACCCAGGCATCTCTGCCGGGATGGGCTCCACGTAGGAGTCCACCGGAGAGTGCTGCTGGATGGCCTTGCAGAAGGCGATCAGCTTTTCCGGGGAGCCGAGCTTGATGGCCTGGATCACGTCGCGCTGGCGGTCATCAGCGGGGGGATTCACGGGGTAGCCGAGCTGGTCAAAGGTGTGGGCGATGAGAGCATTCCCCTTCATGGCTTCTCCCACCATTTGGGGCGCGAGGAAGAGGCCCTGAAAAAAGAGACGATTTTGGTTCAGGCTAGAGCCGCCGCTGCCGCCAATGCCCGGAGCGGTGAGGCGACAGAGGGCCATTTCCACCAAATCTTCCCGTCCGGCGAGGTAGCCGCCAGTGGTGGCGATCGTGCCGCCCGGATTTTTGATCAGCGACCCCGCCATCAGATCCGCACCGACCGATGTGGGTTCCCGATCTTCCACAAATTCCCCGTAGCAGTTATCCACAAAACAGACAGTGTTGGGGTTTTGCCGCTTAACCGTTTCAACGATCCGGGCAATCTCGGCAATGGTGAGACTCCGTCGCCAGCTATAGCCGCACGATCGCTGAATTAAAACCATCCGAGTATGCTGGTGGACGGATTCCCCCAGGCGATCCCAGTCAACGCAACCGCCCATAGTAAGGGATAATTCCCGATAGGTAATGCCAAAATCCTTAAGGGAACCTTGGTGATTGCTACGAAGTCCGATCACTTCCTCTAAAGTGTCGTAGGGTGAGCCTGCTACGGCGAGGAGTTCGTCGCCGGGACGTAAAACGCCATACAAGGCACACGCGATCGCGTGAGTCCCCGAAACGAACTGTACTCGCACCGCCGCAGCCTCTGCCTGCATCACAGCGGCGAAGACGTGATCCAACGTGTCACGACCCAAGTCGTCGTGACCATACCCAGACACACTGGTAAAGTGGTGACTCCCGACCCGATGCTGACGCATGGCCGCCAGTACCCGGCTCAGGTTTGCCTTGACCAGCCTGTCAATGTCCCAAAACGTTTGGGAAAGTGCGCCCTCAGCGGCTAAAAAGTTGTCTGGGGAGTTCATCGGGAAGTCAAGCTCTACGTTGTAGAGTGTATGCTCCCGTGAGTCTGTATCTTCCTGTCCAATGCTGAGAAATTTCGAATGACAGTTGCACGTAGTTTAGAAAAACCTAATATCAACTGGGCAACGACCCTGTTTATGGTGGCCATTCATTTGTTAGCCCTGCTCGCCTTCATTCCCGGTAATACGACCTGGGGTGCAGTGGGCGTCGCCTTGGTGCTGCATTGGATTACCGGCTGCTTGGGAATTACCCTGGGGTGGCATCGGTTAATTTCCCATAAAAGTTTTGAAGTGCCCAAGTGGCTAGAGTATTTCTTTGTGGTCTGCGGCAGCATGGCCTGCCAGCAGGGGCCGATTATTTGGGTGGGTCTCCATCGCCATCATCATCGTTATTCTGACCAACCGATCGACCACCATGACGCGGGTAAAGGCTTCTGGTGGAGCCACATGGGTTGGCTGCTCCGCGACGTGCCCGCTCGCAAAGAAATCCACAAATTCACCCGCGACATTGCGGATGATCCGGTTTACAAGTTTTTTGAAAAATACTTTTTAGCCACACAACTGCCCCTCGCGATCGTGCTGTATGCGCTCGGCGGTTGGCCTTTCGTCATTTGGGGTATTTTTGTCCGCCTGGTGGTGGTGTATCACTGCACCTGGTTTGTGAACAGTGCCACCCACAAATTTGGCTACCGCACTTACAACACCGACGACACCTCCACCAACTGCTGGTGGGTGGCCCTGGTGACCTACGGCGAAGGTTGGCACAACAACCACCACGCCTTCCAGCATTCGGCTCGGCATGGCCTCAAGTGGTGGGAGATTGACTTCACCTGGATGCACATTCGTCTGCTGCAAGCGTTGGGACTGGCCCGCAAGGTGAAGCTGGTAGATTCGTAGGCTAGATTCAGCACTGACCACCTGAGTTTTCAAAAGAGGGGCGATCGCCCCTCTTTTTTTTGTCCCTCAGCGACCGCTTGATCAGAACAAAATTCGCCACGGGAGCATTGAGGCTTCCCCATTGTCATCATCAAAAAATCCAAGCATTCAACTAACCCACGCTGAAAGTCACCTGTGTTACGGTATGTAACAAGCGATTGAATTAAAGTCAAAATTGACCACTAGGAGTTGCTTAATCATGGAAAACGAAAACAAGTTTGGCTTTGTGAGCTTTGCTGAAACCTGGAATGGCCGTCTGGCAATGCTGGGCTTCATCATCGGTGTCGCCACTGAGTACATCACGGGTCAGGGCATTCTTTCTCAAATTGGCTTGATGTAGTCAGTCATTGCAATAGAGTCTCGGAAGGGGGGTTGCGAGCGATCGCGGCCCCTTTTTGGTTGGGCAGCCTATCCTCAATGTTGAACAATCCGCCCGCATCGATAGGGCGATCGCCCTGCTAGTTCACAGATACCTCCTTTATTCGAAATGAACTCAAGCCGCCTGACAAAATCGACATTATGATGGAATATGTCGCGAATTCTGGCAGTAGCTTATGACTTCAGTAGTTACGTCTAATCCAGCCCAGGGTATGGAAGATACCAAACACGGCATGCCCGTGACCATCATTACCGGCTTTTTAGGAAGCGGTAAAACAACCCTGCTCAACCACATTTTGAGCAACCAAGAAGGGCTCAAGACGGCGGTACTGGTCAATGAATTTGGGGAAATTGGCATTGACAACGATCTGCTGATTACCACCGAAGACAGCGACGACACCATGGTCGAACTCAGCAACGGCTGCATCTGCTGCACCATCAACAATGATTTGATGGATGCGGTTTACAAAGTGCTGGAGCGTCAAGACAAGATCGACTACCTGGTGGTAGAAACAACGGGTTTGGCCGATCCGCTACCGATCGCGCTGACCTTTTTGGGCACTGAGCTCCGCGACCTGACCCGCCTCGACTCCATCATTACGGTGGTCGATGCCGAAAACTATAGCCTCGATCTGTTTAACAGTCAGGCGGCTTACAACCAGATTGCTTATGGCGACATCATCCTGCTCAACAAGGTCGATCTCGTCGATGAAGCCGACCTGGATTTGCTGGAAGTCAAAATCCGTGATGTTAAAGAAGGGGCGCGGGTCATTCGCACCACGAAATCGGAAGTGCCCTTGCCGCTGATCTTGAGTGTCGGCTATTTTGAATCAGACCAGTACTTTGGTCAGGAAGCTGGGCACGAGCATGACCATGGGCACGAGCACGAAGCCCACGAGCACGAAGCCCACGACCACCACGACCATAGCAACTGCGACCACGATCATGGTCACTGCGACCATGAGCACGAGCACGAGCACTCCCATCACTCCTCTGATCACTTAGCGATAGACGGGTTTACCTCGATTTCGTTTGAGAGCGATCGCCCCTTTGCGATTCGCAAGTTTCAGCATTTTCTCGACAATCAACTGTCCGAAAACATCTTTCGGGCCAAAGGCATCCTCTGGTTTGAGGAAAGTCCTAAGCGCCACATCTTCCACCTCAGCGGCAAGCGCTTCTCGCTAGACGATGATGAATGGAAAGGCAGCCCGAAAAACCAATTAGTACTGATCGGCCAAAATTTGGACCACGATACTCTGCGGGAGCAACTCAATAGTTGTCTCTGTATGCCCTCCGCTAACCGTGGCAAGGGATTTGGCCAGAGTGTTTAAGACCGATGTCTGAGCGTTTTTTCACCATTCCCTGGCTACCTGATACTCACAAGTTGCCTGTGAAGTCTTGCAGTGCTGTTCGCCCCCTTTTCTGGTATGCCCGGAGGGCTTTAAGCCCCTAATTCTGGGGGACTTTGAGATCCGGTCTCCCCCCCAGAATAGCTACGGTGTACACATAAGTCCTGAAACCCTTGTTGTCAGGGCTTTTCCTTCATCCCCCAACCCCTTCTCCCAAAGCGGGAGAAGGGGAGCCGGAAAGCCTTGTCTGGCCTCCCCCTCGCCCAATTTTGGGAGAGGGGGACTGAGGGGGTGAGGGCCGAGATGTGTGTACACGGTAGCCCCAGAATGGGGGGGACTAAGGGGGGCCAATGCCGCATTTTGAGGCAGTACACCGAGATGTGTAAACTTAGTAGCCGCTCCCTGGGGGAAGACCCTGATTGCCATGGCCGTACTGGACAGCATCTTGCTGTTGGGAATTCCTTGGGCGGGCAGATGGACAGAACCGCGACCAGACCGGGGCTGATGGGTGCCCATGGTGGTGTTGCCGTTGTTGCTCTGGGCGATCGCCGCCCTGTCTATCATTCGGGGTTACGTCTGGACTGACGACCCCTTGCCAGTCCAGCGCCTCGGCTAGAAAACGGCCATCCGGCTACAAGATTGGTGATCGGCTGATTATCGCCCCCCAGCCATGGGCCCCTATCGCGCTTTTGTAACAGACCTTAAGCATACGGTGGTCCTGACTTTCCCAGACCGTAAGATTGTGCTGTCACCTGCAAACCCAGGCGAATTTGTCGATAGCGTGTTGCCCCGACAGACCAATGCATAACCACTCACCGAATGGTCATACTCCCGTGCCGGACTGCCTTGCCTGTCAAATCATTGAGGGGCAAATGGCGGTGCCGGGCGGCATCATCGCAGAAAACGCCTGGTGGATTGCTGATCACTGTTTAGGCAATCATGGTCTGGGGGCGGTGGTGGTCAAGACCCGCGCCCATCGAGAAAATTTTTGGGATTTGACCCCCAATGAAGCCGCCTCGCTGGGAGCATTTTTGCAACAAATGACCTTTGCAATGCAGACAGCCCTGAAGGCAGAACGCATTTACATCAATTCCTGGGTCGATCAAGCGCCTTATCACATTCATTTCGTCTTGCAACCCCGCTTTTCGGGCAAGGCCGAACTCGGTCTGCAAGGCCTCGAATTGCAGATCTTCCGCTCCCTACAAAACAAACCCCAAGATCAGGAAATTGCCGAAGTCGCCGATCAGATTCGCCACGCCTACGCAGCTCACTTCGGCCAGCATTCCCTCAGTCATCGTTAGGTTAATTCATGCGAGTTTTAGTACAGCGAGTCCTCAGTTCCCAAGTGCTGGTAGCCGGGGAGGTTGTGGGGGCGATTGGCCGCGGCTTGAACCTGTTAGTGGGCATTACCGATACCGATACCCCAGCGGAACTGGACTGGATGGTGCGTAAATGCCTGAGTTTGCGGCTATTTCCCAATGCTGAGAGCGATCGCTGGGAGGCCTCAGTCCAAGATATTGGGGGCGAGATTTTGGTCGTCAGTCAATTTACGCTCTACGGCGACTGTCGCAAAGGGCGACGGCCTGCCTTTGCCCAAGCCGCCCCGCCCGGCCAGGCCGCCCCCCTCTTTGAGCAATTCGTCGATGAATTACGCGCCAGTGGCTTGAGCGTTCAAACCGGAGAATTTGGGGCTCACATGCAAGTTGAAATTAGCAACGATGGGCCAGTCACCCTCTGGCTCGAACGGGAAGCGGCGGGATGATCCCAAAGAAACAATAAAACTTATCCTTGACTGATAAGCAATAAGCCGAGGCTATATGAAACCTGCTAATAGTCGCCCTATTTTCTAAATGGGGCTGCTAGAGTGTAGAGACTTAGTTACAGTTTTTAATCTTTCTTAAGCTTTCAGCTCATGCAAGATGTTGTGTTCCGGTCTATGCCTCCCTTCGCGTCGGGTAACGGTGCTTCCTCAAAGTTGCCGCCTGGCAGTACGTTATTTTGCGATTTTGATGGCCCCATCGCAGACGTCTCCGATCGCTACTATCACACCTACTGCCTCGCCCTCAAGACCACTCAGGCCGCCTATGCCAGAGAGCATATTGCCCTGCCAGTGAGACGGCTGACCAAAGCGCAGTTTTGGTATATGAAACAAAATCGGATACCCGACACCACCATTGCCGACTGGTCTGGCCTATCCGGGGAGCAAATCGACCACTTTTTGGCGCGTGTCGCTGATCTGGTTAACCAACCCACCCTCTTGCACCAAGACCAGTTGCAGCCCGGAGCCCGAACCGCCCTAACTCAGCTCCGAGAGCATGGCATCAGGATCGTCATTGTCACCCTGAGACAAGCCTCCCAGGTGCTGGACTTCTTACATCACTATGAATTAGCCACCGTGATCAACCAGATCTACGGGACCGAACTGGCAGAAACCGCTTACGCCAATCGAACAGAACACAAAATCACCCAGCTACGAGAAGCGATCTTGGATCAAAATCGACTAGGGTTTGATACCACCGATAGTTGGATGATTGGCGATACCGAGGCCGATGTTTCGGCCGGTCAGGCATTTGAATTGCCCACGTTAGCGCTGACCTGTGGCATCCGCAGCTCTCTCTACCTCAAAGACTTTGCCCCGACTGGTGTTTATCGCAACCTGTACGCAGCGGTGGAATATTTGACCCAACCCACAGCGATCGCTCAAACCGTTGTCTGAGATTCTCTCAGCCCCCTAGTTCAGAGGATTTTTGAACCGTAATAACGGAATTACAGCGTCAAGAAATCATCGCGTTGAGCCGGGAATCAACTGTGGTATCTGGGGAAGTAGACACCTTCGTCTCAGCATTTAAGTGGTTAAGGGTTTCGGTAAAATCTTGAATCCCCTGGAACTGACGGTAGACCGAAGCAAACCGAATGTAGGCGACTTCGTTAACTTGTTTAAGGCGTTTCAACACCAACTCACCGATTTCAGTACTGGTGATTTCTCGTCGCGCTCGTTGTTGAAGTTCGGCTTCAATATCATCCACCAGGGCTTCTAAGGCGTTGGATACCATCCCCGTTTTTTCACAGGCTCGGACAATCCCCCGTAAGACTTTCGAACGATCAAAGGATTCGCGATCGCCACTTTGCTTGATCACCGTGATCGGTACGTACTCAATCCGCTCATAAGTCGTGAAACGTCGCTGACATTCCAGACATTCACGGCGACGTCGAATGCTTCTGCCACTCTCAGCAGAGCGCGACTCTAATACGCGATTGTTAGGGTGCTGGCAGAAGGGACACTGCATGCAGCTAAATGTCTCCGGTAGAACTCAACGATAAAGCACCCTACCCAGACACTACCAATAGTGGAACGCGTGTCCTACTCGGGTGGATGTTGGGTCATGTGCATACCCCCATGGTATCTAACTCTCAAAAAATGAAGCGACAACCCATAAAAATAGGTTGCCGCTACGTTAAACAATCGCACCGGGGGATTGTCAAATTCTGTTGAAATCAGCGAGAAAAACTAGTCTTTGGAAATCCGGGGGGGTTCACGAAATGCGATCGCGAAAAACAGGGTACCGATGATACAAGCAAAAATGAAAATGTAAGCCACAGCTTCCATGTTTCAGAGCCTCCTACTGAACCTACTCTATTGTTAGTCTAAAGGATTGCGATGAAAAAGCGCTTGACTGTTCAAAGACCATTGCATCCAGAACAAAGCCAAGCGCTAAATGAACATCAAACCGCTAACGAACTCAATCGATTAAACCGTCTCTTTGTTCTTAGTCGTGCGGTCACCCACCTTCTGGAAGAAGCCCCACTCCACCTGTTCGGGGGAGAGGTCGGGGTCAATACCGGCAAACACGTCGCGGTACAGGGTCCGAGAACCATGCCAGATATGACCAAAGAAGAAGAGCAACGCAAACACCGCGTGCGCATAGGTGAACCAGCCCCGGGGACTCGTCCGGAAAACCCCGTCAGAACCCAAGGTTTCGCGATCGAACTCGAACGGCTCACCTAGCTGAGCTTTACGGGCAATCCGCTTCACCTCAGCCGGTTCAGTAATCGTCTGACCCGCCAACTCACCGCCCAAGAAAGACACCGTCACCCCGGTCTGCTCGAAGCTATACTTCGATTCAGCCCGACGGAACGGAATATCAGCCCGGACGATGCCGTCTTTATCCGTCAAGACCACGGGGAAGGTTTCAAAGAAGTTCGGCAGACGGCGAACCGATAGCACCCGACCTTCACCATCCTTAAAGACAGGATGACCCAGCCAACCGCGAGCAATGCCGTCACCTTCATTCATCGGACCCACACGGAACAACCCCCCCTTAGAGGGGCTATTGCCCACATAGTCGTAGAACGCCAGCTTTTCAGGAATTTGCGCGTAGGCTTCTTCAGCAGAGATGCCCATCGCAATGGACGATTGAGCCCGACGCTGAATCTCTTCTTGGAAGTAGCTGCTATCCCATTGATATCGGGTCGGACCGAACAACTCGATGGGGGTCGCCGCATTGCCGTACCACATGGTGCCAGCCACTACGAAAGCCGCAAAGAAAACAGCAGCAATACTACTGGAAAGCACCGTTTCGATGTTCCCCATCCGCAGGGCTTTGTAGAGCCGCTGAGGCGGTCGCACCGTTAGGTGGAAAAGCCCCGCAATAATGCCCACAATACCAGCAGCGATGTGGTGAGCCACAATCCCCCCAGGATTAAAGGGGTTAAAACCATCCGGTCCCCATTCAGGAGCGACTCCTTGCACATGGCCAGTGACGCCGTAGGGGTCAGAAATCCACATGCCTGGTCCCCATAGGCCCGTCAGGTGGAAAGCCCCAAAGCCAAAGCAAAGCAAACCGGACAAGAATAAATGAATGCCGAACATCTTGGGTAGATCCAGCGCCGGCTCACCGGTACGCGGATCGCGGAACAAGTCTAGGTCCCAATAAACCCAGTGCCAACAAGCTGCCAAAAATAGCAGGCCGGACAAGACGATGTGAGCTGCCGCCACACCTTCAAAGCTCCAGAAGCCTGGATCAACAGCCGCTTCACCCGTCACGCTCCAGCCGCCCCAGGATTGAGTTACTCCTAAGCGGGCCATAAAGGGAAGCACGAACATCCCCTGACGCCACATCGGATTCAAAACGGGATCGCTGGGATCAAAAGTTGCCAGCTCAAATAAAGCCATCGAGCCAGCCCAACCAGCCACCAATGCGGTGTGCATCAGGTGAACGGAGATTAGACGGCCTGGGTCGTTCAACACGACCGTATGTACTCGGTACCAGGGTAGTCCCATCGACTACTCTCCTCCTCTTAGTTTCAACAGATCTCTTGCGAGCTTATTAAGAGTCACAGTTATAAACAGACTACCAGACTTGCACTCCCTCCTTGCCCTCAAGATTGGCTCAGGAAGGATGTTCACCGTTTTCCAGGGGCAGCGACAAAACGAAAAGATCGCTCTTCAGGCTGGTCAGGGTGCCCTTGTGATGATAAGTCTGTAGACAAGATATAAAGAAGTGTAACCAGTGTCACAGGCCTGCGCAATCTAATCGTTTAATCGAAGGCTGAATTGGACGGTGGGGGGCGATCGCGCCACCGGTTACACGCCTTGCTATCAGGGCATGAGCCACCCGATAGACTGGAACTAAGTAGCTCAGGAGAAAGCTGATGGCTGTTATTAAGTTTCTTGAAGAAGGGAAGGAGGTTGTCGCTGCCGATGGCGCGAATTTACGCTACAAAGCCATGGAAAACGGCATCGATATCTACACCCTGGTCGGCAAGATGATGAACTGCGGCGGCTACGGGCAGTGTGGCACCTGTGTGGTCGAGATTGTCGAAGGGGTGGAGAATCTCTCGCCCCGGACTCAAGTGGAAGAGCGCAAACTGCGTAAACGCCCTGAAAATTGCCGGTTGGCTTGTCAAACCATGGTGAATGGTCCGGTCACGGTAAAAACCAAGCCGAAGAAGTGAGGTTGGCCTCAGCGGGCTAATCAGGATCTCAATGGATCATGCTCAAGCAGGAATCAAGATGACGTAGACTGTAACTGTGTCTTTGTTGTGCTGGAGAGTTCAGACTTTAAATTATGGAAGTCAACAATCTTGGGTTCGTCGCAAGTATTTTGTTCGTTCTCGTGCCAACCGTCTTTTTGCTAATTCTGTACATTCAAACGTCTAGTAAGCAGACTGGATCCTAAACAGGCATTCTATAGAGCTTCTCACTGGAGTGCATATCCAGTTTTAATGATTCCCCTAAAAAGCGATCGCCCCTGTGACGATCGCTTTTTTCGTAGCCGCTGCTCAGGCAGGGGCAGCCATGCCGACGGGGGCATCAGGTGCGGTAGTGATGCGATCGCACAGTTGGGTTTCCCCGGTGCCGCCGCAGGCCCTAATCCCGCAACGCCTCTTTCCACAGGGCGGTGCTCAGGTAGCGCTCACCCCCGCTAGGCTGAATCACCACAATCAACTGCCCCTCGAATTCGGTTCGTTGCCCAACTTGCAACGCTGCCGATAACGCCGCCCCGGTCGAAATGCCGCTGAGAATGCCTTCTTCTCGCGCTAATTGGCGACCTAGCTCATAGGCTTGAGTCTCGGTTACCGCAATAATTTCATCAATCAAATCCACCCGCAGCACATCGGGAATGAAGCCCGCGCCAATGCCTTGCAGGTCGTGCAGCCCGGCTGTCTGACCGCTGAGCACGGCACTGTTAGCCGGTTCCACAGCAATAATTTGCAGCTCAGGGCGCTGCTGCTTCAAATACCGTCCAGCGCCCGTCAGGGTGCCCCCAGTGCCAACGCCAGCGACTAACACCGCCACCTGTCCGGCAGTGTCCTGCCAGATTTCTGGGCCGGTGGTTGCGTAGTGAATTTTGGGGTTGGCGGGATTGCTGAACTGCTGCGGGGAGAAGGCCTTGGGAAGGGTGGCGAGGAGGTCATGGGCGCGAGCGATCGCCCCGGCCATATCCAACTCGGCGGGCGTTAGCATCACTTCGGCCCCGTAAGCCCGGACGATCTGCTGCCGCTCTCGACTCATATTTGCTGGCATGGTCAGGATTAAGCGATAGCCTTTGGCGGCGCACACCATCGCCAGCCCGATGCCCGTATTGCCCGACGTAGCCTCCACAATCGTCGAAACTCCCGGTTGAATTAGCCCCGTCTGCTCCGCCTCTTGAATCATGCTGATGGCGATCCGATCTTTGACCGAAGACGCCGGATTCAGCCCCTCTAACTTGAGGGCGATCGCCGCTTTACAGCCCCACTTTTGCGGTAAGCGCTGCAGCCGGACGAGAGGCGTACGGCCAATCAGAGCGGTAATAGAGTCATAAATCGGCATCAGGGTTACACAATTAAGCGGGATAGGAAGCCGCCCCCAGCCCCACCCCAGGCTGAAGGCGCACGTTAGAAGACCAACAGCTGAAAACCCAGCATCGTCAGTCCGGCCAGCAGTAGCAGATGGGGCCAGTTGCGCCACCAGGGGCGGCGGGTGATGCGCAACAGGGGATACACGCTAAACAGCAGTCCTGACAGCAAGGTCACCCCTTGAAGAAACGCGGCGACCTCCGGGCTCCAGGTGAGGGTGGGCCAACCAGCATCACTCAGACCAAAGCTACGGGCGATGACCGGCAGGATTTGCCCCGCTTCGGTCATGGCGGCGGGAATATAGTGGGCCAGGTTGGCGGCCAGGGTAAAGGGCAGGTAGGCATAGACTACGGTCAGATAATCAGGCATTTGTGAGTCAAACTGGCGGGCGATCGCGTGGGCCGCCGCCGTCAACCCCCATGGCAGACTCAGGAGAACCAGGGTGATCGGGAGAGCACGCCCCAGATGCGCCGCATCCACGGGTAAATTTTCCCAGCCGCACCAGGCCAAAATCTGGCGATCGTGATGCATCAACACCCCACCCAACAGCAACAGCAGCAGCGCCGCCTCGGCCCCAAAGCCGCGATGGTTTTCAAGTAAGTCGGAAGCGGGAAAGCGTAAATTGACCTGAACGGAACGATGGGGACAAGCTTTGAGACAGGTCATGCATAAGACGCAGTCGCGATTGTCTGGCAGTTGGGCCGGGTGCGAGTAGAGGGGACACCCAGCCGTCGCCTGCCCTTCCGTCGAGAGGGCCTGGGGAAAGGTCACTGGCGTTGCCGGACTGCCCTTGTAACAGCCAAAGGTACTGCACTGACTGCCACACACCTGCTGCACCGATCGCACCTCTACCATCGCTAGCTTCGCAAACATGCCATTCATACCGCCAATGGGGCACAGATACCGACACCACAGCCGCCGCTCATAAATCAAGCTGCCGATCACAGCTCCGGCGGTAATCACCACCAATAGCCAGGCCGACAAGTAGGCATGATGGGGCAAATCCCACAGATGCTCCCACAGGTAAATCGCCCCAAACCCCGCAAACAGCACCCAAGCTCCCCAACGGTTCAACCAGGGGGTCGGCCAGGGCCGCAATTGCCGGGGCCACAGCCAGAGGGAAAACTGCCGCAACCATTCGCCGGTAATCATAAACGGACAAACCGCGCACCAGGCTCGACCCACGAACGCGAATAGAAACAGGTAGCCTGGCCACCACCAGGCCCAGAAAAAATTCAGGGTCAGGCTGGACTCACGCGTCTGGGGACCGACAAACCCGATCAACGTCACGGGAATGAACAGCGCCATCATCACCAGCCAAACCCCCTGGGGCCACCAATCGCTGAGCAGCCACGGGCGCAGCCAGGGTACTTGATTCAGTAAATCAATGCGAAAGGCATTTTTCTCAGACTGCACCGACCAGAGAACCGATTCGGGAATGACGGTCTGATCGGGCGGGGTCATTAGCACTGCCCGCTTAAGAATGCCCGCCAGTTCACTGAGGTTGCCAGGGTAGGCGTAACTGATGAGCCGCCGCCAGTCTCCCTGATCAAGCTGGAGGGGAGGCCGCCCCTGCTCGCGACAAAATTGATCTAAAAACTGTTGGGCAAAGGCTGGAATGTCGTCTTTGCGTTGGGCCAAGGGAAAGAGCTTGAGGGCGTGTCCGGAGAGGCCAGGCCGGTTGAACGGTTGGGGGCTGGCGAGCACCAGCCGCACCCCGGCAGTCACGGAAGGGGGCGACGAGGTCGGGGCAAGGGGTTCGCCAGCGGCAGGAGGGCGGGTCAGGGTGCCGCTCTTGAGGTAGGCGGTGAGCCGATCGCGATCGCCACTCGTCAACATCTGCACGTTATCGAGCAGTAGTGTGCCCCGTTCCAGCAGCTCAATCAATCCTGGTGCCCCCTGCTCAGTGCCAAATAGCACCGTCGTTTGCACCTGTCCGATCTCGTCGCGGGGCAGTTGCGCACAGTCCAATTCGGCAAAGGGATGCGCACTCAAGCGCGATCGCTGATGGATGAGGCTAGCCAAAAAGGTTTTGCCCATCCCCGGTCCGGCCTGCAAGATGACCGGAGCGAGATCTTGGGCGGCAACGGTCACCCGCTGGGCTAACTTCTGGGCGGCTTTGCTGGAGCCCATCACCTCGGCCTGCTCAGGCACCGGACGAATGTACCCCTGTAGCGCTTGAATGCGCGTTTCTTCCCAGGCGATACGCTGGGCAAATTTCGCCAGATCTTGGGCCAAGAGCTGATTGAGCGGCATCTGAATCTCGGGATGGATCGCGATTAACTGCTCAAAATCGGCCTGGGGCAAAAACCAGATTTCGCTAGCGGTGAGGGCGATCGCGCTGGCCTGGTAGAGCATCTGAGTCACCGTTTCCGCAGCGGCCTGCACCAGCGGGATATAGCCCAACAGGTCTCCCGCACTGTAGTAGTGAATGTGGGTGCGACCGACGGGCGAAGGTCGATAAATTTCCACCGAGCCCCATTTCAACAAGTACAGCCCGACCGCCGTTTGCCCCTGCTGATAGATTGCAGTCTCGGGTGTAACCCGGAGCGGGTGCAGGCAGCGGGCGAGCGCTTGCAGGCTGGCCTCGGTCAACTGTCCCCAAAGCCGATGAAAACTTAACCAGTTCACCCGCTCAGCGATCGCTGACCCCGAGGGCTCAGCGGTGGTTGTCAGTCCTGCCCCGAGTGGCGCTGACTGGCTGACCGCAGCGATGTCGGAAATGCCCAGTGGAACGGCCAAAATTCACCTTTGAAATCGGTTTCACCCCGACGCTGATCGGCCAAGCTCAGCGCTATAGGAGCAAAGTAGCCCAGGCTCGCGGCGATCGCAGCATCGCCACCTACCTGATGGCTCCCCCCTGCCCCTCCGATTGCATCCGGTGGAGAGGTGGCAAACTCATCCTATTGCGTCCCTTTCGGTTGGGGGGGCAACTCAACTGACTTTTCATAAACCTTATGGAAGCTTAAGATGCCCATCTCCCTTAGTGGGTGAAGCCTGGAGCTGTGAAAACGCGATTGAGAAGGGTCTGGGCGATCGCCACATCAAAACACGCCTGCTGAAAAGACTCTCCTTGCAAAACTTCACAGGGCTGGTCCGGTTCGCCCAGATGACTCAGCACCAGAGTTGCCGGAGCAAAATCTTGGCCGCAAGTGTAATCATTCACCGTGATCACGGTAGCGATTCCGGCTTGGGTAGCGGCAGTCAGGCCATGCTCGGTGTCTTCGATCGCTAAACAATCCTCGGGGGCCAGGGCCATCTGATCCAGCACGTATTGGTAAATATCCGGTGCGGGCTTTTTTTGCGGCACGATGTCACCAGCGGCAATCACCTCAAACCAGCTCGGGGCGTCTGGGGCCAGAGCCGTTTCGAGTAGGGCGAGGGCGTTTTGCGGATGGCTAGTGGTGGCGATCGCTAATCGCAGGTTCTCCCCCCGCGCCTCGGCAATCAAACGCTCTACCCCTGGGCGCAGAGAGACTTGCCCGGCACGTAACAGCGCGGTGTAGTAGCCGGTCTTCGCCTGATGCAGATCAGCGATTAAGGTAGCCCAATTCTGCACTGGGGGGGTGGGGGGCGCGTACTGCTCCACAAAAAATTGAATGCGCTCTTTGCCCCCCGCCACCTGCAACAAATCGCCGTACAACGCAGCATCCCAGTGCCAGGGCAAACCCGCCGCCGCAAACGCCTGGTTAAAGGCGACGCGATGACCGTCGCGCTCGGTTTCGGCGAGGGTGCCATCCACGTCAAAGATGAATGCTTTCAGTGCCGCCATAACGATTCCTGAGGGTGAGCCGCGAGGTCAAATCTTTAGTCCTGTCGCGATGAGGAGACCATGACGCCCCAGACAATAAAGACCAAAAACGAGACATATCCCGCTACAAAGAGCCATTCTTGCAGATTATCGCTGGTCGCCATGAGCCGTTTGCGGGAAAGGATAAAGGGATGAGCAGGGGGGATGGAGCGATCGCGATCGCTAAATTTCCACAATGACCGGGGTGTGATCACTGGGCTTTTCCAGTTGGCGGGGTTCGAGGTCAATGACGCAGCTTTGGGCGCGATCGTACAGCCCTGGCGACAGGTAGTGATGGTCAATGCGCCAGCCCCGATGCCGCTGAAAGGAAGCCGCCCGATAGTCCCACCAGCTAAAGTGGCCACCCTCGTCGGTAAATTTCCGAAAAGCGTCTTTCAAGCCGAGAGAGAGCACGTCGGCCAGGGCGGCTCGCTCTTGGGGCGACGACATGATGTGGGTGGCTTTGCCCTTGGGATCGTGGATGTCGCGGTCTTCAAGGGCAATGTTGAAATCGCCACAGACCAGCAGGGCGTCATGATCGGCTAGCAGCTTGTCTAGATAGACTTTCAACATAGTCAGCCACCGGAGCTTGTACTCATATTTTTCGCTGCCCACCGAGGAACCATTGGGCACATAGAGATTCACGATGCGGACATCGCCTAACTGGCCGGTGATCACTCGCTTTTGGTCATCCAGGTCGCCGACCGCCGCCGCTCCCACGATGGGGGTAAAGCCCGTGCTGACATCTGCTAGCGGTTGCTGGCTGAGCAGGGCAACGCCGTTGTAGGATTTTTGGCCGCTAATTTCAGCCCGATAGCCGACTGACGCGATCGCCTCGCGAGGAAAATCCTGATCGACCACCTTCGTTTCTTGTAAACACAACACATCCACTGGATTAGCTGCGAGCCAATCGGTGACGTGGGTTAAGCGAGTGCGGATGGAATTGACGTTCCAAGTAGCAATTTTCATGAAAGCTGACTATCAAAAAAAGGAAAGAATCAGTAGCCTTAAACAATTGGGAAGCAGTCACAGTCGGCAGCCCTCGCGGCAATTCGCGACGGCCTCGGCAAGCGTCTGGGAGCGCTCGGCGGGTGGAATTGTCCCGTGTTGATAGTGTCACATAGCGGGCCTCAGGAGAAGCCTGCCACCCTGAGATAAGGACTTGGAACGGAGGAGTCAGCGATGCCCAAATCTCAAGAACCGCTGGAGGGCGAGGCCCTGATCAAGGAAGTGTGCCGCCGGATTCGGGTAGCGCGCAGCTATTGGGAAGCCCACAACAATGCGGCCTGTCGAGGCGAGCGGGAGCGCGCGCTGGAACTCTACAACACCCTCACCCAGGCCGAAAAGGAGAAGATTCCGCAGCAGTTGCGGATCTGGCTGCGCTATCGCAGTGAAAAATACTTTGGTCCCCATCGCACACCGCCTCAGGGCAAAGGGCGATCGCGAAATCGTTGATCCCCGCCTGGCCAGTCGCCTTGGGCAGACTGCATTACGCTACGAGACATAAATTTCTGCTAAGAACCCAAACAGTCTGTGTGATCCCCGTTAGCGATGCCGATTTCGGTTGCCCATGCCGCTAGCATTTGAGGTGGGCAGTGGGTGCCAGCGAACGGCTCAGGGGTGGGGGTCTGACGCGGCATGCTGATGAGACTGGTTTGCCCATCTTTGACTGGACTCGCTGCCCGCAGTAAGGAACGGCCCGGCGATCGCCGACCTCAGACCGGCCCAGCCCAACCTGAAACCCATGCCAGGAGGCAACTCATGAATATTGAACAACTCCACAAACACATCAGCGGCAAGACCATTGAGGTCACGGTTTATCAACGAGTGGAAGCGCTCGTTGTACAAGCCGCCAGCGATGGCGAGATCACCTGTGAAGAAGAAACGGCGATCGTGGCCGCACTGACCCGGACTGGCCGCCCCACCGCTGAGGTTTGCCGCCTGTATCGACTGATGCAAGAACGGGTCTGGGACGGTGAACTCCTGCTCGATCGCCCCCGCAACTGATAGACAGTCAGCCCTATCCAGATTCGTCAACGATTGTTGATTGTTGTTGCCGGGATATTGTTGCCGGGATCCGTCTTGCCAGCGGTCTAGATTCATGGGGTGCTCGCCACCGGGTGGAAAACTGCGGGCCTGAGTTCAGGCGATCGGCGGGTGGGGGTAAATCACCTCTAAGCTAGTCCATGACATTGTTACGCCAAATGACATGGATATTCAGTGGCAAGTTGCCAAAACTTACGAAGACATTCTCTATCACAAAGCCGAGGGCATGGCGAAGATCACCATCAATCGCCCTCATAAGCGCAACGCCTTTCGCCCCAAGACCGTGGTCGAAATGTATGACGCCTTTGCCGATGCGCGAGAAGATCCGACGGTGGGGGTGGTATTGCTCACGGGCGCGGGTCCCCACACCGACGGCAAATACGCCTTTTGTGCCGGGGGCGACCAGAGCGTGCGCGGACAGGGGGGCTACATCGACGAAGGGGGGATGCCGCGCCTCAACGTGCTGGATTTGCAGCGCTTGATTCGCTCGATGCCTAAGGTGGTAATTGCCTTAGTGGCGGGATATGCGATCGGCGGCGGTCACGTGTTGCAGGTGCTGTGTGATCTAACGATCGCCGCTGACAACGCCATTTTTGGTCAAACTGGCCCCAAAGTGGGTAGTTTCGACGGTGGGTTTGGGGCGAGCTACCTCGCTCGCATCGTCGGTCAAAAAAAGGCGCGAGAAATCTGGTATTTGTGCCGCCAGTATTCCGCGCAGGAGGCCCTGGACATGGGTTTGGTGAATACCGTCGTCCCGGTGGCAGACCTGGAAGCCGAAGGGGTGCAATGGGCAAGTGAGATTTTGGCGAAAAGCCCGATCGCCATTCGCTGTCTCAAAGCCGCCTTTAACGCTGATTGCGACGGTCAGGCCGGGCTGCAAGAGTTGGCGGGTAACGCCACCCTGCTTTACTACATGACCGAAGAAGGGGCCGAAGGCAAACAAGCCTTTTTAGAAAAGCGATCGCCCGACTTTGGTCAATATCCCTGGCTACCATAGCCCGCAACGCCAGGCTGAAACTGATTCCGCCCACCAGACCTGGCGTTGACATTCCTTCGGCGATCCGCAGCCGCTAAGCGCTTTCTTGCAGATAATCTGATTCCAACGGTTCCAACTCGGGATGATGTTCAAACTCGGGATGATTGAGGACGATGCCCTGCGCCCAAACAGCAACTTGCGGCTGAGCCACAGCCCTGATCGGTTCCATAAACACGGGCATCGCTAATGAGCAAGCCGACCAGGTGCCCTTCACAGTGACATTAAGCTGCCCACAGTGTCCTCCTCGTCGACCGGCCAACGTAAAGTGACGACAGCGCTGACAGCAAGAAACACCCGACTGAGAAGCGTCCATTTGAAACCTTCTAACAACATCTTGTTTCTTATTTTCCCGAGGAACTTTCTCTTCTTTTCGCAGATAAAAAATAGCAAATCCAAGCCTATCAATTGTTTCGGGGGATCTTTTACTGTTTGGGTAGTTTATATTCTCTTTATGTTTACTTTAAGAATCTATAGTCATCTCTATTTCAGGAAAAAGGGGGTCTTATTGATGGCATCAGGGTGGGGATCGCACATCATCTAAAATCCAAGGGTCTTACAGATTCAAAATGCCGGACTTAATTAGAGTCAGCATCCTGACCGAGAACGGCAACCACGAGCTGACATCTTTCTGCAGAAAGATTTCGACGGACAGGCAATCGTCAGTATTTTCACTGAGAAACCTAGCAGCGGTTTAACCTCTACCCGGGAAGAAATGCTAGCTAAAAAGCAATAATGAGCTGCATTTCGTCGTGTTGACCGCGATATAAATTGTCTGGGATGGTTTGGATCACACAGAAATTTTCATCGGTTTTGAGGGCTTTGTGACTAAAGTCAAACAACGAGTTTTTCCCAACCAAGTCGATGGTGCGTTGTTCCGCCTAAATGTTCTTTGGCCTAAATTCTGCCTGTTTATAGATGACTTTAAGCTACTTTTCTAGATTCTGCAGAGAATGACCTAAAGTTTGCTTTTGTTTGCGCGCTTGTGGTTGGCGATTTTGCGACTGGGGGGTATACCACTGATGCGCGATACACACAGCACACACCCCCCAACGAGCAACTTCCTGCGTTGGGCAAGGACTCTGGCAACGCGGACACTGGCTCTGACTGGCGAGTTGCGCCTGCTTGCGCTCAGCCCATTGCTGAAAGGCTGACATGGCCGACTGTGCAGGCCGGACGGGTGACCGTTGGGGCCATGCGGCCCAACTCGGATGTTGATTGATTAAAGCGCTGTCATGGGGTTGCGATCGCCGCCCCTCTTGATGCCAATTACCTGCCGCAAACCGTAGATCCGCGATCGTCGATTGGGTTTCAGGTAGGGACTCGTGAAGTTTTTGTAAGATCCGCGATCGCTCAAAGGTGAGGGTTTGTGACCAGGCGGCACTCGACACCGCAACCTGCAAGACCCGGCGCTGAATTTTAGTGGGGCGGCTGTGTTGCGCGACCGCCTCGCCCACGAGTTGCGGCCACAATGCCAACACCCGCCGCAAGCTTGCATTGGCCTGCCACTGGGGCGATCGCTCTAGCGTGTTCATCAAGGTTTGAATAGACTGCATCGCGATCGTTCTAAAAAGTATCTAAAAGTAATTGAGTGCGGGAGCTATGGGCGATCAGGTTCGCCGTAATCAGGTTCGCCGCAAGTAGCCAATTGCGGGTTGCCGCCATCAATGGCGGCAAGATTGCCCTTCACCCACCAAATATAGAGATTTTTGTGAACAATGGGCAAAACTTCTCGGGCAAAGCCGATCACTTTTGGGCAGAGGTTGTTATAACTAAGGGCGAGTTTCTCTTGGCGCTGCCGTCGGTGTATCGTTAAGCAGCCATAACTCTCTGCCTGAGCCCCGATGAGACTCCAGTGATCTTGATTTGATGTCCGTGTGAGGCGAACCCATGCCAGCTTCAATTGCTCCCCAGACACCTAATTTGTCTTCAAATTGTGCCCAGAGTGCCTTGCTGGAAGGATTGCAACCGGCACTGCGGAGCACCCTGTCGAACTTAAACATTAACCTCGACTACGAATTGGCCCGGTATCGCTACGCTAAGCGGGGGGAGACGCCACCGGGCACGACGGCCCCCAATTTTCAGCCCCGGCGGCGATCGCTCAACCTGATCAACGTGCCCCCAGCGACTCAGCCCAGCCCCCCTAACCCGGTCACACGGGCCGCCGGTACGCCGCCCCCACCGCCGCCCAATCCTCGGCTTCAACAGGTGGCATCCCCCCCCGGCATGGCCAAGTCCCCCTCCGAAGTCGCGGCCCTCAGAAGTGCGATCGTGCAGCAAGCGGCACGCTCCCCCGAAACCTACCTGGCGTCATCAGCCGCCCTCTTGCAAAATTTCGATGCGCCCCCATCATCGCCGCGCCACGAACCGTCGCCGGAGCAAGCCTCCCGCCGTTGGACAGAAAGCGTGATGACGCCCCTGGGATTGGGTGCCCTGATGCTATTGCTGGTAGCCAGTGCCGGGTTTGGCTTCGTGTTGGTCAATCCGTCAGCCGCGAGTCATCTCTTTCAGAACACGCCACTAGCCCGATTCTTCCCCAGTGAGGAAGAGGAGGCAGCGGCGATCGCCGACGCCGAAGCTGATGAGGACGTTGAGGCCACCACTGATTTTGATGAGCCCCCTTTGACTGCGCTGAGCCCTGACCTATCGCAGCGGGAGTTTAACAGCTTAGATCTGAATGACTTGAGTACATTGCCCTCCAATTCAGCTTCGCTCTCGGCTGAGGACGACCCTTTGGCAAACACTGATCCAGCAGCGGCGACCACGAACCGCGATCGCTTGACCTCTGACCCAGCGGCGGTGGCGGGTGCCACTCCTCGGAATTTGCCCCAGCGGGTCAACCAAATCCCCACCCGCACCACTCCCGCCCCTCAGCCTGCGGCCCCCACTTATGTAGAACCGGCTCCGGCCCCAGCAGCCCCGCCCACGTACCCAGCCCCCCCCGCAGCGGAGACCCCGACCCAACCCGGCCCCCCCGCAATTTCTGAGGGCAGCCGCGAGCCCGTCAGCTCCTATTATGTGGTGACCGACTATACGGGCGACCCGTCATTGGATGCCGCGCGGTCAGCCGTCGGCGAGGCGTACGTGCGCAACTTTGACGTGGGTGCCCGCATTCAAATGGGGGCCTTCAACACGCCGGAGGGAGCCGAAGCCCTGGCGGAAGAGCTGCGCAATCAGGGCATTGAGACCGAGATTTACGAGCCGTAGGTAGTCGGTGAGGTAGTGGGTCGGTGGAGTCATGGGGTAGTTGGAGCCTGCCCGCAGGGATTGGATATGGGGGTGGGAAACACAGTGGATACTGTGTTCGATCAGGGTGCTTGTGGGGCTTGCTTGGTAAAGCGGTCCTCAGCGGCAGGAATTCCCGCAAAATCAATCTATTCAATCGTGATTCTGTTAGATACTATAGATAAGCACGCGGATGTGGCGGAATTGGTAGACGCGCTAGATTTAGGTTCTAGTGCCCTCGTGGCGTGAAGGTTCAAGTCCTTTCATCCGCATAGTTTTTGGCCCGAAATCGGTTGTGCCCTAGTAAAGGTTGGGGCATCTGAGGGCAAGTTGTGGGCGATCGCCCTCCCCAAACGGACAGCGATACCGTTTAATAGCAGCGGGAGGGTGGGCGGATTGCCGTGTTTGATTTTTTGCAGCTAATTATTTATGGCATCGTGCTGGGGTGCATTTTGGCCCTGGGGGCGGTGGGGGTTTCGCTCACGTTCGGCATCTTGGGGTTTGCCAACTTTGCCCACGGTGACCTGATGACGGTGGGAGCCTACTTTGGCTACATCTTCATCCGGCAGGTGGGGCTCCCGTTTTGGGTGAGCTTGCCGATCGCCTGTGCGCTGACGGTGGCGGTGGCGCTGACGGTGGATTGGACGGTGTTTCGCCCGTTGCGCTCGCGCCCCCCAGTGATTTTACTGATTTCCTCCTTTGGCATGGCGCTGATTTTGCGGAGTCTGATTCAGCTCATCTGGGGGTCGGATCAGTTGGTGTATGAACAGGGCATTCAGCAGCCCTGGCGCTGGGGAGAACTCAACATTCAGCCAGATCAGGTGATCATCATCGTCGGGGCGATCGGGCTGGTGACGGCGCTGCACTTTTTTCTGCAAAACACCAAGGTCGGCAAGGCCATGCGGGCAATGGCGGACAACGTGGATCTGGCTAAAATCACTGGCATCAACACCGAGCGAGTAGTGATGTGGACCTGGATTTTGGGCGCATTGATGGCGGGGGCAGCGGGGATCTTTCTCGGTCTAGATACCCAGATTGCGCCGACGATGGGTTGGCGGGTGCTGCTGCTGATTTTCGCGGCGACAATTTTGGGCGGCATTGGCAATCCCTATGGGGCGATCGCGGGGGGACTGGTCATTGGTCTCGCTTCGGAACTCTCGACTCTGGTGATTTCTCCCGCCTACAAATCCGCTGTCGCCTTTGCAATTTTAGTGCTGATGCTGATCTTCAAACCCACGGGACTGCTAGGAGGCCGATAAATGGATGTGAGTGGATTATTGGCCTATGGCGTGTTCTTTTTGACCCTGGCGGGCATTTACGCCATTTTGACCCTGGGCCTCAATATTCAGTGGGGCTACGCGGGCATGTTGAATATCGGCGTCGGGGCGTTTTTTTCGGTAGGGGCCTATGCCAGCACCCTGGCGACCGTTGCCCCCAATGACGCTTTTGTCGGAGGGTTTAACGCGCCGGTCATCGTGGGCCTGCTGCTGGCGATGGCGCTGACAGGCATTTTGGCGTTTTTCGTGGGGCTGATTACGCTGCCCCTGCGGTCAGACTATCTGGCGATCGCCACCATCGGCATCGCCGAGATCGTGCGACTGGTGTTAAAAAATGAGGCGTGGCTGACCAATGGCGTACGCGGCATTGCGGGCATTCCCAAACCGCTGGCGGGGCTGCTCAACAGTCCCTGGGTAATGCTGACGGTGGTGCTGCTGGTGCTAGGGTTGACCTATTGGGCCAGCGATCGGGCCTATCGGGCTCCCTGGGGGCGGGTGCTGCGGGCCATTCGCGAAGACGAACCGGCGACCCTGGCAGCCGGTAAAAATGTGGTGGGCTTTCGCCTACAAGGATTCGTATTAGGATCCATGATCATGGGGGTGGCCGGAGCGCTGTATGCTCACTTTGTCGGCTTTATCAGTCCCGAAGCCTTTCAGCCCGAGTTCACCACGTTTATTGTGTGGGTGATGCTGATTGCCGGGGGCAGCGGCAATACGCGGGGGGCGATTTTGGGAGCCTTCGTGATCTGGGGCATCTGGTCGGGCACCGAACTGCTGACCCATGTGTTGCCGGCGGCCTGGGTGACCCGAACCGGGGCCTTGCGTCTACTGTTAATCGGGGTGCTGTTGCAGGTGATTTTGCGGCTGCGACCGGAGGGGCTCTTGCCCGAGCGACCACCGCATCCGAACTATCGCTCCAGTGCGCCGGGCCAGTCTTCGCGCACTCCCGAGTGAGCGATCGCGCTCATGCAACCGGAACGGAACCGCAAATTAGGATAAAGTTCTGTCACAAATTAATCGGATAGGGGCAAGCTTCTTTACCGTTATTCTTGTTCCCCCACCGGATGAAATCTTTACGTTGGCTAGATTAGGAAATCATGGGCGAGTCTGAACAAATTCGAGTCGGGATAGTGGGCGCTTCGGGCTATGGCGGGGTGCAACTGGTGCGCCTGCTGAGCGAGCATCCTCAGGTGGAGATCACTTACTTGGGGGGCAGCAGCAGCGCCGGACGCCCGTATACCGATCTCTATCCTCATCTCGCGGTGCCGTTGACCGTCGAAAAAGTCGCGGTGGAGACGATTGTCGATCGCTGCGATGTGGTCTTCCTGTCGTTGCCCAACGGCCTGGCCTACACCCTGACGCCGCAATTGCTGGAACGGGGCTGCAAAGTGCTGGACCTGTCGGCAGATTACCGATTCGCCCATTTGGACACCTACCAAGCCTGGTACGGCGGCGATCGCCCCGATGCGGGTACCAATCAGCAAGCAGTGTACGGCCTGCCCGAACTGTTCCATGACCAGCTCGCCGGAGCGCGCCTAGTGGGCTGTCCGGGGTGTTACCCTACGGCGAGTTTGCTGGCGATCGCCCCCCTGCTCAAACAGGGTCTCGCCCAATCCGACAGCCTGATTGTGGACGCCAAATCCGGCACCTCCGGCGGCGGGCGGCAGGCCAAAGAGCATCTGCTGCTGGCGGAAGCGGACAATTCCCTGGCGGCCTATGGCGTCGCCAAACATCGCCACACGCCGGAAATTGAGCAGATCTGTAGTCGCCTGGCAGGGCGCGAAGTCCTGGTGCAGTTCACTCCCCATTTGGTACCGATGGTGCGGGGCATTTTGGCCACGGTGTACGCCAACCTGCGCGATCCCGGTCTGGTACGCGAAGATTTGCACACTATCTATAGTGCCTTTTATCGGCGATCGCCCTGGGTCACCATCCTGCCCACGGGGGTCTACCCCCAAACCAAGTGGGCCTGGGGCACCAATCGCTGTTACATCGGCATTGAGGTCGACGCCCGCACCGGGCGGGTGATCGTCATGTCGGCGATCGACAATCTGATGAAAGGCCAGGCGGGACAAGCCGTACAGTGCTTTAACCTGATGCACGGTCTAGATGAACAGGTCGGCCTCCCTAAGCAGAGTTTCTATCCTTAAGGGAGTTGCTCAAACCAGTGTCCCCAATCGTAGGAGTTTGGCTTGCCAAACCCTTACAAAAACGTTGCTAAGAGAGCTATTCCCCTCTCGTTTAGGTCTGCCCTCCTTATTCAGCTATCCCTTATACAAAAGTCGCTGTATTACTCACCCCAAGAGGGTTTCAAGGAGCGATCGCGCAAAACTCCAGTTCTCAACTTAGGTATGGTTTAGCAGCCATTTTCACTCAACTTTCATGCCATGCGGTTGAATTTGCCGAGGGAAAAAAAGCTGTGATTGATCCTAACGATCATGCAGCGATCGACTTTTGGGATGCACATTTGTCATCACCATCAGGGATAACTAATAATACGATTCGCTGACTTGCCCCAATATGGCTCTGCAAAAGTTTTCCCTTGAGGTTGTTCAAAAGGTCCAGCAGTACATTCGAGCGCAATTGTCACTGCCCGCCTCAGAACAACAACCCGTGACCGATAGTAACGCGCGGGCACTGGCTGTCGAGGCCATGGTGCCAGCCTCGTTAGATGCCCTGGGCGATTTGTTTCGGGTGGGCGGTTTTGGGGATGATGAGGGGGCGGCTCCTAACGCTGAAGGTCGCTGGTTTATCAGCACGGTTGATCCGGCGGCGGCATTGAGCAAATTACCCGGCTTGCTTCTCAAAGACAAAGTGAGGCTGGTGACCTATTTGCAACGGCAATCCATTGGGGGCATGGGGGTGACCTGGGCGCTACCAGAGCTGATGAGTACGACGGCAGAACTCGAAACCGCGATCGAAAGTGCTGGTGAGCGGGCAATTCCGCCACATCCTAAGGGGGCGTTGGGCAATGTGATGGATGGCATCACGGGCGATCGCACCCCGGCCTCCTATCTGACGGCATCGATTCTTTTGCGGGAGTTCAAAGAATTTGGCCGCAGTGGTCAAAATTGTCGCTGGTCGCATCATCGGCTGATCACCGCGCCGCCGAATAAGCCGTGGCAGTGGCAGACGCAAAAACCGCTAACCGATCTCTCACCCAAAGTCCAAATCAAGGATGACAAGATGGTGTTGGTGGAGTTTTTCTCTTGTCGCATGGCTCCACCGATCACGATCTTTCGGCACCTGGATCAGTATGTAGCCAAATCCTATCGTCCTAAAACCCATGATCAAGTAGTTGCTCTGCTGAAATGAGGGGGCGAGCCCAATTTATGCCACGCTTCATGTTGCCCTTTGGGAAAGTTGCTCAGTCGGTCTGGCGGTCTCTGCGAGGACTGTTTTCTCGCAAACGCTGGCGCTGGTTAGGGCTATTGGCGATCGCGGTGTGGCTGAGCAGTTTGGGCACCCAGCTTTACCGCCACGCCCAGCAACCCGCCGACGGGATTCTCGTGTTGGGGGGCAGCATTCGCCGCGAAATCGTGGTCGCGAATCGGGTAGCTCAGGGCAGTGATTTGCCGGTGCTGATTTCCCACGGCGCACAACCACCCTGCACGCGCCTCGTGTTTGAACGGGTGGCGGCTCCCCTCGATCAGGTCTGGCTCGAAACCTGCGCCGAGTCAACGTTTGACAACTATCGCTATAGCTTACCCACCCTCCAGCGGTGGCAGGTGCGCCACGTGGTGGTGATGACCTCGCCCACCCACCTGCCTCGGGCGGAGTGGCTAGCGCGCATCCTGCTGAGCAGTCATGGCATTTGGGTGGAGATACAACTGGTTGAGGAAATTGGCGTACCCGGCAATGTCGAAAATCCTTGGAAGACGGTGGCGGATGTCGGGCGATCGCTGGGGTGGGCTGTGCTCAGCCAGTTTTACCAGCCTGAATGTGCCAACGTCTTTCCCCTGGCCTCAGTTAACTTAGACGAGTGGACTGAGAACGGCTTTACTTGCGAGCATCAAGCTGATCTTGATCTCCCCCAGCAGGAGCCGTGAGTTCGGCTTTGAGGTTAGTCTAAAAGGTCGGCCTCAGGCGTGCTGTCGCCTGCCGCTTCGGTCTCGATGGCGCTGTCGCTGGAGTCGTTGGTTTGAGCCTCGGTGACTGTTTGTGGCAGCTTGTCTACCCAGACAATGGGCACGTGTTTAGCTGACTCGCGAGCGCCATTTTCTTGCAGCACCTGACTCGTTTGAGCGGGATCAAAATATCGCGTAAAGTCACTCCGCAACCGTTTGTTGTGCGCCTGTAAAGTCTCTACCGAAGTTTCCAATTCGGTTAATACCTGGCGTTGGGTTTGGTAATAAGGCACCAGCTTCACCAGGGCTGCTAGCGCCACCAGACTCAGGGTGAGATTGACCGTCAAGCGGCCAGTGAGTTCCCAGCCCAAAGCCCGATACCGAGCAGTCCGCTGGGCGTGCTGATATTGCTTGTGACGCTTGCGCCGCAGCGACAGCACCTTTTCAGAAGGCTCAACGTCAAAATTGGGTTGAGGCAGGGACATAAATTCTCTCACACCGCTGAAAACAGGATATTGGGGCTAATTTTGTCGAACAACCCCAAACCAGCCCCCATTATGAAACAAAAATACAAGAATGAACAGCTCTCGCCAAACTCCCGCTGTACCAGCCTTTGGCAAGTTCGCGGGAGGAATTCATGGACGGGACGATCGCTCGCAGCGGTGTGGTTGGGTTTTTAAGCGTAAGGGTGATGACGCGATCGCCCCACCCCATCACCCCATCACCCCATCACCCCATCACCCCATCACCCCATCACCCCATCACCCCATCACCCCATCACCCCGACTACATCTCAGCACTGTAGGCCATTTGCCAAAAATCCTGCTCCAGGGCGGCGACCCGTAAAAAGGCCTCCTCAGCGGCTTGTTGCACGGGGGCGGGGGCGATCGCCAATGCCGCATCTGCTTGCTGGGCCAGCAGGTTCACATAGTCGGTAAAGCCCGGATTGCCCCAGCGATCGGCAAATTCGTCATAGGGGGCGGGCATGGGGCCGGGCAGTTGCCAACCCTGGTTGTAAGCGTACTCGATCGCCCATAGGGCGGTTGCCTGCACGGCATAAGGGGCATTGACCAGGCTGCCCATAAACTCGCAGTAAATCTGGCAGGTGAGTTGGCGGGGAGTGTTGAGGTTGAGCGATCGCTCTGCCGCCTTTTCGCGAAACCAGTTCAGCTCATCCTGCAAGGCTTGTAAGCCGCTCAGCAAGATATCCAAATCTTGATCTGGGGCTGCCGCCAGCGTCCTGGCCAAAAAGCGGGTGAACTCCGTGACAAAGCGATAATCCTGCACCAGCCAGGTGTTGAACTGCGCCGGGCGTATCGAGCCCTCCTGGCATTGCGTCAAAAACGGGTGAATCGTGGCGGCATCCCAGGCGTCGGGATGGGCCGAGAGCAGATGGTCACAAGTCAGGGGCATGGCTGATCTAGAGAAACATTCGCCCTCGATTGTGACAAAGAGTGGTGGCAGAACACCAGCGGTTAGCGCGATCGCTCCCCCCAAGACTGGTCGCCCCCACGCCTCACCACTAAAACTTATTTGCCCAGCGATCGCCCCTCAAACCGACCGCCGCCGATGTAGCAGCACGGGCACGAGGGACAACACTGCGAGAAATCCCATTGCCCCGGTCAACGGCCAGAGACTCTTGCCTTGCAGCGCTTCCAGGCCGGCGAGGCCAATCCAGGTGTAGGCCACGGTGCCGGGGGCGATGCCCACCAGCGTGGCGAAAAAATAAGGGGCGACGGGGACGGAGGTAAGGCCAAACAAAAAATTCACCAAGCAAAAGGGCGACAGGGGCGCGAAGCGAGCCGCGAGTACGCAATTGAACGAGTGCGTATCCATCACTTTGTCGAGGTTGCGGTAGACCTGGTGTTGAGCAAAGCGTCGCCGAAACCAGTCTTGCAGCAAGTAACGGGACACCCAAAATGCCGCTGTTGCACCGGCTGTCGCCCCCACGAGTGACCACAGCGAGCCCCACCACAGCCCAAACGTGGCTCCGCCGATGAGCACGAGCAGCGTCGCGGGAATGCCGACCATCGTGGCTAAAATATGAGCCGCGACAAAGACTGGCGCAGTCCACGGCCCCAAAGCAGCCAGGGTCTCGACTAAGGCCTCCGGGTCGAGCAGCAACGAAAAATTTCGCAAAAACAGGGCAAGAATCAGGCCCAACGCGACCAGTAACCAGAAGGATCCCTTGCGAAACACGGTGCTCATAGTTTGATACTGGGTGGATTTCAGGGGGACGAGACCTCCAGGGTGGCGGGCAGGCGGCATTCGGCAGTCAGAATGCGAACCCTCACGCTGACATGGCCTCGCCGTTGTCTTCATTCACGCTGGGAACGGACTCCCGCAGCGCTTTGCGGGCGATGCGAGTGACGTAGACGGTGACCGCAACGGTGGCCACAAAGGCCAGAATGCGAATCGTCCAGGTGATGGTGGGGTTGCTAGGCGTTTCGCCCGCCCCCAGGGTCGCCAGGTTGCCCGCCAGAGAGCCGAGGTAGACGTACATGATGGTGCCGGGGATGATGCCGGTGGTGCCGAGTACATAGTCTTTGAGGGAGACTTTAGTCAGGCCCAGAGCGTAGTTGAGCAGGTTAAAGGGGAAGGCAGGCGAGAGGCGAATCAGAAAGATAATTTTGCGGCCGGCGTGGGCGATCGCTTCATCAATGGCCTGAAATTTCTGATTGCTGGCGACCTTGCGACTGACCCAATCGCGGGCCACGTAGCGCCCCACCAAAAAGGCGGCGGTGGCCCCCAGCATGGCCCCAATGAAGACAAACAGGGAACCCTTGACCACGCCAAACACGACGCCCGCCCCCAACGTCACCACCGACGCGGGCACAAAGGCCACCGTGATAATGACGTAGAGCACGATAAAAGCAATGGGCGCAATCAGGCCCAGGCGATCAATCCAGGCGAGGGCGTCGACAAGCCAACCTTGCAGTTGACTGATCAAGCCAGGGCTCGTTTCGGGGGCCGCCGCTTGGGCTAGCACGGGTAACGTGGGACACAGGGCGATCGCTAGCATGGTTAATCCACTCAATTGCAACCAACGGGTAGAGCGTCGTCTTAAGCTTACGGGAAGAGGAAAGTTCATGGGAGAGTCCGGCGAGAGTACAGCGGTCAGGCGAGCAGTCGAAACAGCGGTCAAAGTTGAGTCAGCAATCCCCATCACGGTTTCCCGAGTGACGGCGCAATCGCGCCTGACCACTCAAGCCGCTCCGTCGGTCAGCGCCCCGCCGCAGCTAGAGCCACTGCCAGCGGTGCAGCCATAGCAATAGGGGCGAGTTTGCACAAGGTTGATCACATCTAGTGATTTGGCCGCAAGGAGCGTTTGCAAGGTGACGGGTTGGCCGTCTGGGGTTTGGGCTGGGACTTCCGCCATCTGGTTAAAGTCGCAATCATAAACCTGACCCAGATAGTCAATCGACAGTTCGTTGCGGCACATGAGCCCGGCCACGTTAGCGGGATTGTGGTTCGCGGCCAAAAACTCGGTGTAGGGCCGCAGCAAGCCGCGACGCTCCAACTGCAACCGGGTGCGACCAATGGGCAGATTCGTAATCGTCAGCAAGTGATTGAACGCAATGTCAAAGTGAGCGCCCAAATAGTGTTTGTAGTCGGCGGCCAAGCCGACCTGGCTCGGCGTCAGCTTAAAGTTTTCGTCCTGGGGCACAGGGGGGTTGTACACCAGGTCCAAAATGAGCTGCGGATCCCGACCGTAGCCCCAAGCATTGAGTTGTTGGATGGCCCGAATGGAATCGTTGTAAACGCCCTGGCCACGCATGCTGTCGACATTGTCGGGCAGATAGCAGGGCAAGGAAGCCACGACCCGCACCTGGTGTTGGGCAAAATACTCTGGCAAGTCTTCAAATCCTGGTTCGAAGAAGATCGTCAGGTTCGATCGCACAATCACTTCCTGGCCGAGCGCGTGCGCTTTTTCCACTAGCGGACGGAAGCCGTAGTTCATCTCGGGGGCACCGCCCGTTAAGTCAACAGTGCGAATCTGGGGAAAGCGATCGAGCACCTCTAGTAGTTGCTCTAAGATCGCGGGGGTTAATTCCTCGGTGCGATGCGGCCCCGCTTCGACGTGGCAGTGGGTGCAGGCGAGATTGCAGCGCCGTCCCAAATTGATCTGCAAAACTTGCACGGTTTGCTTGGTCAGGGGACTGGTCAGGGCGGCCTCAAAGGGGCGCATGGAGGTAGCGGTTTGAGGATTTTCGGACGATAGAACCATATTGCTTAACGAACGACAGAACGAGCGATAGATAATTGGTTGAGCGCAGCCCAACCAACCTTATTCACCATGACATTTTCTTGCGAGAAGAAGCGCTCTCAACCTTCACTATCCTGATTAAACCGGGCTGAGCTGAATATTTCCTGAGAGCGCAAAATGAACTTACTGAGCGGAAAAATCAGCATTTTCTCAGGAACCCTTGTTAGCGTTGTGATCAGTCATCTCAAGTTGATATATGCCCTGGTTGCGCCGCCCACTGCCTCAGTTTTTGCCATCGCCGGATCTCAATTCGATCCGGTTTCGATTGACGGCGGGGGTGGTGCTGGCATCGGCGTTGGCGATTAGTGGCGTGTCAGTCTGGTTGCATTGGCGGTTACAACAAATTTTGTTGACGGGGCATCAAGAAGCGGTCGCTGGCATTTCGCGACGCTTTGCAGAAGATGTGGCGCTGTACGAAGAGATGATGCCGACCCAGGAAGCGGTGCAAAAAGTCATCGATCGCCGCGCCCTGGGGGATACCGCGATTTGGGTGGAAGCCCAGGATGGCACGGCCTTTGCCCAGTCTGAGACGCTGTCGATGGGATCCTGGCAAACGGCTGGGTTGACGAATTTTTTACAGACTCTGTCACCCGAAAAGCGGCTCGACATCATCACCGTGGGCGATCGCACCTTAGCCGTCTGCATTGGCCCTTTGACCCTCGCCGGAGAAGAGATTGGCACCCTCTACGTTGCCGAAGATGTCACCCAAAACCGTCTTACCTATGTCGCCTTGACCCGCAACTTGATGCTCATCAGCGGCAGCGCCATTTTATTGCTGGCGGGGTTGATTGCGGTGTATGTCGGGCGATCGCTGCAACCTCTAAAATCCTTGAGCACGGAGGTCATGGGCGTCACCGCCGAATCGCTCACCGCCACCCAGCTAGAGCTGGACAAAGCCCCCACGGAAGTCAGAGAACTGGCCGCTGCGCTGGACCACACCCTGGAGCGCTTGGCCCAATCTTGGGAGCAGCAACGGCGCTTGGTGGGGGATGTTTCCCATGAGTTGCGGACGCCGTTGACCCTGGTGCAGGGCTATTTGCAAAGCACCCTGAGGCGTTGTCAAACCTTGACTGCTCCTCAACGAGACGGTCTGGAGACGGCAGCGGCGGAGACCGATCGCACCATTCGCATTTTGAACGATTTGCTCATTTTGGCGCGCGCTAGTATGGGGCATCTGCAGCTGACTGCGGAGCATCTGGACTTGAAACAAGGGGTCTTAGAAGCCGTGATGATGGCCGATCCGCAGGGCGATCGCGTGACCACTGAGATCGAAGCTGCGCCGGTCTGGGTGCGGGCCGACGCTAGTGCCTTGCGCCAGGTGTTGATCAACCTGATGGATAATGCGCTGAACTATTCTCCCCCGGAGGCCCCTGTGACGGTGCGGCTGTTTCAGCAAGCGGATCTGGCCGTGGTTCAAGTCATCGATCGCGGACGGGGCATTCCCCTGGCGGACCAGACCAAAATTTTTCAGCCCTTTTATCGGGTTGAGGTGGACCGGTGTCGGACCACTGGCGGCACTGGCCTGGGGCTAGCGATCGTCAAAACCCTGCTGACGCCAATGCGGGGGCAGATTAGTGTGCAATCGACCCCCGGTGTAGGCAGCACTTTTACTGTTCAACTACCCCTCACTCAAGGAGTTTGACCCCATGAATCCAAAAATTCTACTCATTGAAGACGAGGAGAAACTGGCTAAGTTTGTCGAAATGGAGTTGGGTTACGAGTCTTACGATGTCACCGTGGCCCATGATGGCCTGTCCGGTCTGATGGCCGCCCGCAATGCCGAACCTGACCTCGTACTGCTCGACTGGATGATGCCCGGCTTGAGTGGGGTGGAGGTGTGTCGGCGGTTGCGGGCTACGGGGTTCAAAGAGCCCATCATTCTCATGACGGCGAAGGATGATGTGGCCGATCGCGTAGCGGGTTTGGATGCCGGAGCTGACGATTACGTGGTCAAACCCTTCAGCATTGAGGAATTGCTGGCCCGAGTCCGCGCCCATCTCCGGCGCAACCAGCCCCAAGCGGTCGATGCTCTCCAGTTTCAAAACCTGTCGCTCAATCGCAAGACGCGGGAAGTAAAACGGGGCGATCGCGACATCGAACTTACCGCCAAAGAATTTGATCTGCTGGACTATTTGATGACCCATCCCCGGCAGGTGCTCACCCGCGATCGCATCCTGGAAGAAGTGTGGGGCTATGACTTCATGGGCGATTCCAACATTATTGAAGTCTACATTCGCTATTTGCGGCTCAAGCTTGAAGCCGAAGGGGAAAAGCGCCTGATTCAAACAGTGCGAGGTGTGGGCTATGTTTTGAAAGATTGACATCAGCCATTGGGTCAAAAATTCCGCCATCTTCTAATCCGGGCTCTGGAAGCGATCGCCCCTATTTTGAAACCCGAAGTCAGAGAAAACCCAGGTCGCTATTTTATTTTTATCTAACTGTAGAAAGAGGCCCAAGTCGACCCAGCTGAAGAGGAAAAAACGGCTTTAAGTCTTTAATTTTTGAATAGTCGATGTCATGGACCAAACATATCTATGAAAGCTGCTCAAAAATTTGCCCTTGCCGTGGGCATAACTTACACAATCATTGGTGTTTTGGGATTTATTCCCGCCCTCGTATCTTATCCAGCCGTCTTGGGTGACGCGGTTAAACAATACGGCACCGCTGGCGCAACGGGTTATTTGTTCGGTTTGCTGCCGGTAAACGGGTCGTTGAATGTTATTCACCTGGTGACTGGCCTGGTGAGTCTGGCGGCGTCGATCGCCCTTGACAGTTCGCGATTTATTTCCGGACAAATCGGCATCTACTACACGCTGTTCGCAGTCCTCGGAATGATTCCCTTTGCGAATACTTTCTTTGGCCTGTTTCCGATTTTCGGCGCAGAGGTCGTGCTACAAGGTTTGACTGGCCTGTTAGGCATTTATTACGGCTTTATTGCGACGCCTTCCTTGCTCCGAGTCTTTAAGCAGGAGCTTCGAGAAGACGCTGAAGCTGCCGAAGTGCTCTAACGCCTCAAAATTTAACTCATCACTATTGTCTGCAAGCGATCGCCCCAGCGGCGATCGCTTTTTTTGTTGTGCGTCCAGTCGATGCTCCAACCCCCTGCCCTGCCAAGACGCATTTACATTGTTTTATTGCTAGAGCCGTGCAACGGGAAAGTCTTGAGCCAGGATTTAAGGGGAGCGATCGCCGGTAGCGCTCATCCCTGGTTGATCGATACTGAACTTTTTTCCTCGCACCCATGCTTGATCCCCGCACTCCCGCTGGTGCCCTACGCGACCAGTGGACTCAATTTCAAGAACATAGTCCCCTGGTGAGCCCCAACAACAAGCGCAAACATCCGGTGCTGGTCGTGGGTACCGGGCTCGCGGGAGCTTCGGCAGCGGCCACCCTGGGCGAACTGGGCTACCACGTCAAAAGCTTTTGCATTCAAGATTCGCCCCGTCGCGCCCACAGCATCGCGGCGCAGGGCGGCATCAACGCCACCAAAAACTATCCCAACGACGGCGACAGCGTGTGGCGGCTGTTTTACGACACCATCAAGGGCGGCGACTACCGCTCCCGCGAGGCCAACGTGTATCGGCTGGCGGAGATCAGCAGCCACATCATCGACCAGTGCGTGGCCCAAGGGGTGCCCTTTGCGCGGGAGTATAGCGGTCTGCTCGCGAACCGTTCTTTTGGGGGCGCACTGGTTTCCCGCACCTTTTACGCGCGGGGGCAAACTGGGCAACAGCTTTTGCTGGGGGCCTATAGCGCCCTGATGCGGCAGGTCCACATGGGGCAGGTGCAGATCTTCGCCCGGCAGGAAATGCTGGATCTGGTGGTGATTGACGGGCAGGCGCGCGGCATTATCACCCGCAATCTGGTGACCGGCGAGTTGGAGCGTCACAGCGGCGATGCGGTGCTGCTCTGCACCGGCGGCTATGGCAACGTGTATTACCTGTCTACCAACGCGAAAAATTCCAATGTGACGGCGGCCTGGCGCTGCCACAAGCGCGGGGCTTACTTCGCAAATCCCTGCTACACCCAGATTCATCCCACCTGCATTCCCGTATCGGGGGAGTATCAGTCGAAGCTGACGCTGATGAGCGAGGGGCTGCGCAACGATGGGCGGGTCTGGGTGCCCCAAGAACCGGACGATCGCCGTCCGCCCAACGAAATTCCTGACAGCGATCGCGATTACTACCTGGAGCGCCGCTACCCCGCCTTTGGCAATCTGGTACCCCGCGATGTCGCCTCTCGCAACGCCAAAGCCATGACCGACGAGGGGCGTGGCGTCGGGGAAACAGGCCTGTCGGTGTATCTCGATTTCCGGGATGCGATCGCTGAGCAGGGGCAGGCCGCGATCGCCGCCAAGTACGGCAACCTGTTCGAAATGTATCAGCGCATCACCGGCGACGACCCCTATCAGGGGCCGATGCGCATTTATCCCGCTGTGCACTACACCATGGGCGGCCTCTGGGTGGACTATCACCTGATGAGCACGATCCCCGGTCTGTTTGTGTTGGGAGAGGCCAATTTTTCCGACCACGGCGCGAACCGCCTGGGGGCCAGTGCCCTGATGCAGGGGCTCGCCGACGGCTACTTCGTCATTCCGCACACCTTGGGAGCCTATCTTGCCAGTCAGCCCCCGGAGCCCGTGACCCCTGACCACACCGCCTTTGACGACGCTGAGGCGAATGCCCGCAACCACCTCGATCGCCTGCTCCACATCAACGGCGACAAATCCGTGATGACCTTTCATCGCGAACTGGGGCGACTGGTGTGGGATTACGTCGGCATGGCCCGGAACCAGGCCGGATTGGAGACGGCGATCGCCCGCATTCAAGACCTGCGCCAGGAGTTCTGGCACAACCTCAAGCTGCCGGGCGAAGCCAACACCCTGAACAAAAATCTGGAATTTGCCGGACGCGTGGCGGACTTCATGGAACTGGCGGAACTCATGGCCCGTGACGCCCTGCACCGCGAAGAGTCCTGCGGCGGCCACTTCCGCGAGGAATCCCAAACCCCCGACGGTGAGGCCAAGCGTGATGACGACCACTTCGCTTACGTCGCCGCCTGGGAATATCAAGGCCGCGATGGCGGAGCCACTCCTTCGGAGTATCGCACCCCCACCCTCCACCGCGAAGACCTACAGTTCGAGAATGTGCAGTTGACGCAGCGGAGTTATAAGTGAGTGGCAGGGGGGCAGGGTGTGAGGGTACTGGGTGTTAGCTATCTGGCTGGAGTTGCGGATGCTCACGCCAAATCCGACATCACCCACCCAACTACCCTCTCCCAACATTGCGTTGTGTAACGCTTTTTTGTCCTTGTTTTCCCTTAGGTAAAGCAAATCCAAAATTTATCCCTGGTATCCGGTTCCACTGCTTAGGATGTTTCCCAGTGGTCATTGTCTAAACGCAATGATCGACATTTATGAACACGACTCCCGCTGGGAGCGATCGCTATGAAACAAATTCCGGCTCCTTTATGGACCCTGACCATCGGCGTTGTCGTCACCCTGATCAGTCTGTGGGTGGGCTTTAACAATCACCTCCTGCCCGAGCAGGCGTCGGCCCAATCCGTCTTGGTCGATAATTTCTTCAACGTGATGGTGGTGATTGGCACGGCCCTCTTTTTGGTGGTCGAAGGCACCATTGTGTATTGCATGGTGCAGTTTCGTCGCCGCGCGGGGGATGACACCGATGGCTTGCCAATTGAGGGCAACTTGCCGCTCGAAGCCTTTTGGACAGCCATTCCGGCGGTGATTGTGATTGGTTTGGGCGTCTACAGTGTGCAAATCTTTCAGGAAATGGGCGGCTTTGCCCCTGGCGACAGGATGCATGATCACGGCATGATGCTGGCCCAGTTGCCGGATGCGTCGATGACCAATTTGGTCGCCCAAGAGGGGGCAGAAACCCTGCGAGCAAAGTCGGTTTACGGCATTGGCGCACCCCTGAGTAAGGAAGGGCAGTCGGCGGATTTAGAAGTGAATGTTGCGGGCATGCAGTACGCCTGGATTTTCACCTATCCCGACACGGGCATTGTGGATGGGGAGTTGCACGTGCCGGTGAATGCGGATGTGAAGCTCAATATTTCTGCCAACGACGTGATTCATTCCTTTTGGGTGCCGCAGTTTCGCCTAAAGCAAGACGCCATTCCGGGGAAGAATACGGAACTGCGGTTTGTGGCGACCAAGGTGGGTACTTATCCTGTCGTCTGTGCGGAACTCTGTGGCGGCTATCACGGGGCGATGCGGACCCAGGTGATTGTGCATTCCCCGTCGGAGTATCGCAACTGGATGGAATCGCGGGTGGCGCAGGCTGATGCGGGGATGAACCCAGCGGCGATCGCCACTAACCCGGCGGATATGACCGAGCCGGAATACCTTGCGCCCTACAGCGACGAGTTGGGTATTGATCCTCGACTGCTGGCCAACTTGGCCGACTAATTGCGCCCTGCCTGGGCGCACAAATTTTTCTCACCCCTTTGATTAACGGCTCTCTCAAATTCTTTTATGGCACAAGCGAACGTTACTAGCGAAATGATGGGGAACTCGTTTCCGCATCCCGAAAAATGGAAGTGGTACCACTATTTCACTTTCAACATTGATCACAAGGTCATCGGCATTCAATATCTGGTGACGGCGTTCTTCTTTTACTTGGTCGGCGGCGCAATGGCGCTAGCGATGCGGACGGAGTTGGCAACGCCGGATGCAGACTTTATGGATCCCAATCTCTACAATGCGCTACTGACTAACCACGGCACCATCATGATCTTTTTGTGGATTGTGCCGGGGGCGATCGGGGGCTTTGGCAATTATTTGGTGCCGCTGATGATTGGCGCACGAGATATGGCCTTTCCTAAGCTGAATGCGGCGGCATTTTGGATCACCATTCCGGCGGGGCTGCTGATCGTCGGGAGTTTCTTCTTTGGGGGGGCGCAGGCGGGGTGGACTTCGTATCCGCCCCTGAGCCTGATTACGGCGAATACGGCCCAGTCGATGTGGATTTTGGCGATCGTCTGTGCCGGTACCTCCTCGATTCTGGGGGCGGTGAATTTCATCGTCACGATTTGGAAGATGCGCATCCCCAGCATGGGCTGGAATGACATGCCGCTGTTTTGCTGGGCGATTATGGCAACGTCAATTTTGGCGCTGTTTTCGACGCCGGTGCTGGCGGCGGGGCTGATTTTGCTGCTGTTTGACATCAATTTTGGCACGTCGTTCTTTCGGCCCGAGGCGGGGGGCGATGTGGTGATGTACCAGCACCTGTTCTGGTTCTATTCCCACCCAGCGGTATACCTGATGATTTTGCCGATCTTCGGCATTATGTCGGAGGTGATCCCCGTCCATGCGCGGAAGCCGATTTTTGGCTATAAGGCGATCGCCTATTCCTCCCTCACCATCTGTATCGTGGGTCTGTTTGTGTGGGTGCACCACATGTTTACCAGCGGCACCCCCCCGTGGATGCGGATGTTCTTCACCGTCTCGACGCTGATTGTGGCGGTGCCGACGGGGGTCAAGATCTTTAGCTGGGTGGCGACCTTGTGGGGCGGCAAGATTCGCTACACCAGTGCCATGCTGTTTGCGATCGGGCTGCTGGCGATGTTTGTCTTCGGTGGCCTCAGTGGCGTCACCCTGGGCACCGCCCCGGTGGATATTCACGTCCACGACACCTACTACGTGGTGGCGCACTTCCATTACGTGCTGTTTGGCGGGTCGGTGTTTGGCCTCTACGCCGGACTGTACCACTGGTTCCCCAAGATTACCGGGCGCATGTTGAATGAGCCCCTGGGCAAGGTGCATTTCATCCTCACCTTCATTGGCACGAACCTGACCTTTTTGCCCATGCACGAGCTGGGTCTGAAGGGCATGCCGCGCCGGGTGGCGATGTACGATCCCCAGTTTCAGTACATCAACATCATTTGCACGGTAGGCGCGTTTGTGTTGGGCATCTCGGTGCTGCCGTTCCTGTTCAACGCCATCTGGAGTTGGATTTACGGCCCCAAAGCTTCCGGGAATCCCTGGAATGCCAAGACCCTGGAGTGGACGACGGACTCGCCACCCATGATCGAAAACTGGGAGGTGCTGCCCGTGCTCACCGAAGGCCCCTATGCCTACGGAGAAGAACCAGCGGAAGTCTCTTCGTAACGAATCCCCGCATCGGGGATGGGGCTAAATCTCACCAAATTTGAGAACTGGAGTTTTGCATGAACGCAAAAACCTCACCTAACCTCTCCTTTCAAAGGAGAGGAACCAGAATGTTCTTAAACCTCTCCTTCCGAAGGAGAGGTGCCGCAGGCGGTGAGGTTCTGCCAAATGTCAAAGCACCACTTCTGAATCTGAATCTGGATGAGGCTAACCGTCTCATCCCCAAATTTGAGAACTGGAGTTTTGCGTGAACGAAGAAACCTCACCTAACCTCTCCTTTCAAAGGAGAGGAACCAGAATGTTCTTAAACCTCTCCTTCGGAAGGAGAGGTGCCGCAGGCGGTGAGGTTCTGCCAAATGTCAAAGCACCACTTCTGAATCTGAATCTGGATGAGGCTAACCGTCTCATCCCCAAATTTGAGAACTGGAGTTTTGCATGAACGCAAAAACCTCACCTAACCTCTCCTTTCAAAGGAGAGGAACCAGAATGTTCTTAAACCTCTCCTTCCGAAGGAGAGGTGCCGCAGGCGGTGAGGTTCTGCCAAATGTCAAAGCACCACTTCTGAATCTGAATCTGGATAAGGCTAACCGTCTCATCCTCTAAGTTGTTGGTAACTGTCCCCTCACTTTTCAAAAGCTTATGCAAGGCGCAATTGAACCCAATCCAGAAACGACCGCAGCAGCGGCAGTCGAACATGCCGAGCACCACGACTTTCGGGTGCTGGGGCTGATCACCTTCCTGTCCTCAGAATTTTTGATGTTCGCGGGCTTTTTTACCCTATTCCTCGTCTATCGGGCAGAAGCCGTTTCCTGGCCCCCCGAAGGCACGGAAGTGGAACTGCTGCTACCGGCGATCAACACGGTGATCCTGGTGTCCAGTAGTTTTGTGATTCACTACGGCGACACCGCCATCAAGCGGGGCGATGTCAAGGGACTGCGTAAGTGGTACCTGATTACGGCGGCGATGGGGGCAATTTTCTTGGCGGGGCAGGTGTATGAATACCTGAGCTTGGGCTATGGCCTAACGACGAACCTGTTCAGCAATTGCTTTTACCTGATGACGGGCTTCCACGGGGTGCATGTTTTCATCGGGCTGCTGTTGATTTTGGGGGTGCTGTGGCGATCGCGCCGTGAGGGTCACTACGGTGCTGAACAACATACCGGCGTCGAGATGGCGGAGATCTACTGGCACTTCGTTGACGTGGTGTGGATCATCCTGTTCTCCCTGATCTACCTGCTGACGCTGATTTAATTGCGATCGCGGGCGGTGGTTTGTACGCGATCGGTTAGAGGTGGCAGGTTTCCTGCCCAAATGGAAACCAGGGCGAGGCTGGGCATGGCTCAGATGGCCTGACGACTCAAGGATAACCAGCCAGTAAACGTTTGCCTCGACCACCGGGACAGGGAAAGTCGTTGGAGGGTGAAGCGAGCATGCTGGGAGAGTTTGTTAAGCCTTTTGCAGAGTGGTGCTCAGCCATTATTGAAATTCTCGGGGTGGGCTTAATTGCCGCATTTGCCTTGTATTCCCTAGGCCGAGCTGTCCTGCGGGGTCTCAAAGGAGGGCGAGGGGATTACCTCTATAAAGAGGCTCGACAACAGCTCGGGCAAGGTATTTTGGTTGGGTTAGAATTCCTGGTCGCGGCTGACATTATCCACACCGTCGCCGTTGATTTGCGGTTTCAAACGGTCGGGGTGTTATTCCTGATCGTCCTGATTCGAACCTTTTTGAGCTTTACGCTAGAGGTCGAGTTGACCGGACGCTGGCCCTGGCAAAATGAAGAAGAGTCCTAGCGGAGGGAGCCCGGCGTGACGTTTCCCGCTTTTGTGCCCTCTGCGGCTCAGCGGTTGCAGGATGCTGATGCGATCGCCCTGCTCCAGCGTCTTCGTCGCCGCCCCATTGTCGTGCCCAACCTGATGCCCGGTGACGTTGCCACTACCGTCAGCACGGCGATTGTGACGCCAAAGCGGGCAGCCGTTACCGCCCCTCCACCGCTGCTGCTGCTCCCCGGATTCGACAGTTCCCTGCTGGAGTTTCGCCATCTGATGCCCTACCTGGAGCCTCACTGGTCAGTCTATGCGCTAGACCCGTTGGGGTTTGGCTTTACCGCTCATCTACCAGCGGTGGCGGTGACTCCCGACACCATTCGCCAGCACCTTTATGCCACTTGGCAAGCCCTGATTGATCGCCCCATGACCCTGCTCGGCGCATCGTTGGGCGGGGCGATCGCGATCGATTTCGCCTTGCATTATCCCCCCTATGTCGAGCGCTTGGTTCTGATTGACAGCGTCGGCTTTTCCGGCAGCTTTCCCCTGGGCCAATGGTTATCTGCGCCCCTGCTCGATTGGGGCACCCATTGGCTCCACTGGCGCAAAGACACCGCCGTTCGCTTCTTAGAAACCTGGCCCTTCAGTAGTCCCCAAGAGCGGGACTTGGTGCTATGTTCCTCCCTGCATCAAGCGCTGTCAGGGTGGCAGCAGGCGGTCCAATCCTTCACCCGCAGCGGTGGTTACAGTGACTTACCCAAGCACATTGCTCAGATCAAATCGCCGACCCTGATTCTCTGGGGCGATCGCGATACAACCCTGGGCACTCAAGATGCCCGCAAGTTTGCGCAGACGATTCCCCACAGCCGGTTGGTGTGGATCAAAGGGGGAGACCATGCGCCCCACCTCGGCCATCCTGAGGCGATCGCCGCCGCCCTGCTGAACGACGGTTGACTCAAGCCTTCACCAGAGATTCTGCCCCGTCGATCCAGATTTCGGTGCCGCTGATAAAGCGGGAGGCATCGGAGGCCAAAAACAGCGCCAGTTGGGCGACATCCTCCGGGGTTCCCGCCTGACCATCAGTCAGGGGAATCTTCCCTTCCGGAAATTCAACCGCTTTCCCCAGATTTTCCAGGTCCTTGGCTCGGGTAGTTTGGTTGATGTCAGTGTCCACCTTGCCGGGACAAATGGCGTTGACGCGAATATTGCAAGGCCCCAGTTCCAGCGCCGTAGCTTTCATAAAAGCAATCTGCCCAGCCTTAGAACACATATAAGCCGTCGCCCCCGTATTGCTAAACATGCGCGTCCCATTCACCGAAGACGTGATCATGATCGAGCCACCGCCCTGGCGTTTGAGGTAGGGCACGGCATATTTCACCGTCAAATAGGTGCCGGTTAGATTAATGCTGATAGTTTTTTGCCAGTCGTCCGGTTCGAGTTCCTCCAACGGAGCCCAGACGCCGTTAATCCCAGCATGGGCATAAACAACATCCAGGCGACCCCAGTGGTCATCAACTTTCTGCATCAGGTTTTGGACCTGTTCAGCTTGGGAAATATCGGCGCTCAAGGCTAATCCCTCACCTCCCGCCTGATGAATTTCTGCGACCGTATGGTCGAGCTTTTCCTGAGTGCGTCCGACCACGACGACTTTGGCCCCTTCTCGGGCCATCAGTTTGGCGGTAGCTGCGCCAATCCCCGAACCTCCGCCAGTAATCAGGGCGACTTTTCCGTTTAGTTGCATAGGCTAATACCAATGAATAATCGACTCGAATCGCTTTTACGATAGTGAGCGACAAGGGTTAGAGCAAGGGGTTTTGGGGTCAAATCCCAACAATATTGTCTGATGGTAAATCAGTGCAAAAACCCTTTTTTCAGGAGTTGCTTCCCGCCCAGGATTCAGACCCCACGCAATCGATGTTAAGTAGATGAGCTCAATTATTTGTAGGATGTGTTAGCGCCAGCGTAACGCATCAAATCCCTGTGAAATGGTGCGTTATGGCTTCGCCCAACAACACCCTACAACATCGTTTATTTATGTCCACCTACTTATCAAGTTAACGTGCAGTTCCTGTGATCCATCGGGACGAGGTTAGAATCTTTTTCGGGTGAAATGGGCATGAAAAGACCAAGTTAAAAACCATCGTCATTACCAACCATGATCAACGTCATTCTGTTGCACTATCCAAACCAATGGGACGGTTCTTTAGGCGTTATGGTCTGTTCGTAAGGGTAAAAATGCTTGATGGCATCCTCCTCATGGAGGACTTTCAAAATATTCTCCCGAATTGTTTGATCGATCTTCTTCTCTTCTTCTGGAGAGAGGAGAAATTGACAACCCCGATCAATATTCATCCCATGTTGTGGAGCAATCCCGTAACAGGGGATAGTGCGATTAAGCACTCTCAACAACAACTTTTGTCGCAATTGAGGATTTGCAAAAGCGGATTCGTAGAGCGTTGCAGGATTTTTGACAATCTCCTCGATCTTTTGTTGAACCACGTAACGGGTAATATTGATAACTTCTTTGGTCATGGCATTCTCTCAAGCCCTAAGGGCAATTAGCAGGCTCTAAAGAAAACGTGTCAAGAAAGAAAATGGAGCAAGCTTGGCTTCATGCATTCTTGATCTATGTATAGGCTAAATGGCGGCAGGATTTCGTGACAAAGTAATTTAATGTAACTAAACAAAAAATCCTACCTAAGAATACGAAATACAGGAATTTATGCCTTTAGGTTGATGCCTATTTATTTTCTTTGAATTATCGCATCTATTTGGCTTTTGGCGATTCAATCATTACGTTCAATATAGATGTGGCTCGATGCCTATTCGATGGTGATTTTCAAAGCGGATAAGAGTTTTCTGGTTGAGCTTTTAGTTACCTGAGAACCCACGTTTTTGGATGGAGATGGAAAATTTATCCCTGTTCCTTACTGGGGGACTGATCTATTAATTAACAACGCCGCAATGGTTGATTGGATCTAACGCGGCGGTTCAGTATGTCTAGAAACCCGGTTTCTTGGGAGGGCTGAATGATGAGAGCAGGGTTTTTGTAAAGCAGAAACCGGGTTTCTATGTTGAGCTTTGGCTGATTTGCCCGGAGAGGGGATGATGGCGTCGAATCTGGGGCGATCGCCCCTTACTTATCACCTCTTCCGTCGCTTAAACATCCGGGTTGTACTGTACGCGATAGATGCGGTTGTTCATCTCTTCGGTAAACAGCAGACTGCCGTCTGGGAGCACCAGCACCCCTACCGGACGCCCCCAAGTCGTGGGGACGCTCGGATCAATCAAAAAGCCGGTTAAAAAGTCTTCGTAGGTACCTACGGGTCGTCCCGAGTCGTCAAAGGGCACGTAGACCAGCTTGTAGCCGGTGCCCTGGCTGCGATTCCACGAGCCACGAAAGGCCACAAATGCGCCGTTGCGATAGGTTTCGGGGAAGGTATCGCCGTCGTAAAACTGCAGTCCCAATGCGGCTGAGTGCGCTTGAAACAACACGTCTGGGGTTTGGGTCTGGGCTACCAGTTCGGGGCGCTTGCTGCGATCGCCCGCCAACTGTCGCGGATCGAGCAAATTGGGCGACAGGTAGGCGTAGGGCCAACCGTAAAATTCCCCTTTTTGGAGGCGGGTGAGATAGTCGGGCACCAGGTCATCCCCCAGGCCATCCCGCTCGTTGACGGTGGTGTACAGAGCCTCTGTTTCGGGGTGAAAGTCAAGCCCCACAGGATTGCGCAAGCCGTAGGCAAAGGTTTCTTGATTGCTGCCGTCGAGATTCATCACTTGCACTGAGGCGCGTGGTAACGGCTCCTCACTGGCGTTGGACTCGGAACCGATCGAGACATAGAGGCGATCGCCCGCCGGACTCACCACAACATTGCGGGTCCAGTGCTGCCGATAGCCCTCACCGGGGAGTTCGGCGATGACCGTACCCGTGCCCTCCAGGGCTCCTTGACCCGACTGATAGGGAAATTTCACAACGGCGTCGGTATTGCCCAAAAAGAAGGCGTCTGCGCTAAAGGCCATGCCAAAGGGAATATTCAGGCCGTGGCTGCTGTCGGCAAAGGTAGAAATGTCGTCCGCTACGCCATCGTCATCGGTATCGCTGAGACGGCGGATGCGGTTTTGGCGGGTTTCGGTGACCAGCACGTCGCCTTCTGGCGTCAGGGCTAACCAGCGAGGCTGATCCAGCCCGTCGGCATACACATTGACGGTAAAGCCTGCGGGCACTGACAAGGTAGGATTTTCGGGAACCGGGACGACATTCGGTGATTGTGAGGCGCTGTCGCTGGTGTAGGGTTCCGGCAGGTCGTCTGCAGTCATGCGAATGGGTTCGGAGGTTAGGGCGGTGGTGGCGATCGCCTGAGCGGGCATCTGACTCACCGCAGCTGGATCGGCGGCACGGGTCTCCGGCTCGGAATTGGTCGCGGTGGGTGATTCCTCGGGCGTTTCGGTTGTCGGGATGCCACCACAGGCCATCAAGGAACTCAAGCCAGCGGTGAAGACTAAGAGGCGAAACAGGGGGCTTTTCATCACGGGAAGCAAAATCGGCGACAGCAAATGGGCGCGAAGCACTTGACGACGGCTTCAGCGCCAACTGTTTAGGACGCTAACGCGTCATTGCTAAAACCGCAATTTAGGACAGCCCCTGACGTGGCGATCCCCCCACTCCCAGGTGCTAGTCGGGCCTCTGGGCTAGGCCAGCAGGCGCAACAGCCCTTGTTGACCCAACAAAATTTCGCGCAGCAGGCTGGTGATGCCGACCCAGATGATGGGCGAAATGTCGACGCCGCCAAAAGGGGGCACGATTTTGCGCACGGGCACCAGCAAAAACTCCGTCGGCCAGAACGCCACGTTGAAAGGAAAGCGATCGCCATCGGCTTGGGGATACCAGGTCAGCACAATCCGCACGATGAACAACAGCGTGTAAATCGCCAGTAGCGGACTCAATAGCCAGTTGGCGACATGCTCCAGAGTAAACAGATCAGACATAGTGAAATTTGCCAGCAAGATGAATCAGCGGGATGCTAAACGCCTGTACCTGAGAGAGTTGCTCAAAATAGCCCCCCCGGTCATAAGGGTTGGGGAATCCCCAACCCTTACAAAAAACATTTCTGTGTTGAGTATGCGATTTGAGCGCAGTTCCCTAACCGTTTGATCCCATCCTAATTAAGATAAACCGTCGTCTGCCAAAATTCGATCAGGCGCTGGGCGAGGGGAGATTCAGCTTCTCCATCGAACAGTCCTGAATCAGGCACTTTGAATCTTTACTGGGCAGTGCGAAGTTCTCCAGGGCAATCAGAGTTATCTGAAAAAAGAACATTCCTG